>Ga0315274_10000065_pt1 | contig 154391 bp, 120 predicted proteins | sample YL17G02_20_MG_FD_203700 | JGI IMG/M metagenome (GOLD analysis project Ga0315274, IMG submission 203700) | Sediment microbial communities from Yellowstone Lake, YNP, Wyoming, USA - YL17G02_20 | ecosystem: Environmental > Aquatic > Freshwater > Lake > Sediment | place: USA: Wyoming | collected...
TCAACCCGCGTCCATCATCCATAACTTCTATAACAATGTTTCCACCCTGATGATAAGCATTTAACAAGATTGTCCCAACGGGTGGTTTCCCCCCGGCTATCCTTTCTTCTTCCGATTCTAAGCCGTGGTCTATAGAATTGCGAATCAAGTGAACAAGTGGGTCACCGATTTCCTCTATAACCGTTTTATCAAGCTCGGTATCTTCTCCTGAAAGTTGTAGTTCGACCTTCTTATTAGCCTGTTTAGATAAATCTCTAACAAGTCTCGTCATCCTCTGGAAAGTTGGCTTAATTGGAATCATCCTCAGTGACATAACCTGTCTCTGCATATCTTTGGTTATTTTACCCAATTGTGAAATATCTTTATAGATACTCTGGTCAAGCATCTTTTGAATAATTGGACTCTCACTAATCATTGTTTGAGTTATAACAAGCTCTCCGACAAGATTGAGGATATTATCCAATTTTTCAGTATCTACCTTAATAGCGGATGTTATTTTTTTCCCTTGAGCTCGCTGAACTTCTAATGCCTTTTCAACCTTATCAGCAGTAACAATCCCTTGTTTAATCAGGATTTCACCAACAGGTTTATTCTGTAATTGAAGAGCCGAATCGAGTTGTTCTTCTGTAATTTCTCCCATATCAACAAGGATCTCACCAAGCATTTTGGGTTTTGTTTCTTTCTCTTTTTCTGAGGATGTCGGCTGGGTCGAATGAAATGTTTGATTTACATACCCCAAACCCCTCTCAAGAGGGGATTTCTGTGGTTGTTCAACTTTTTGTGTAGTTATTTCCACACGTGGTTTCGATTCTGTAGCGCTTCCCGTCACTTTTTTCTCTACTAATCGAGACAGTCTTTGCAGAAGCGGGTTAATATCGATAGGGGCAATCGGACCATTGGGATCTGATTTTCCTTGACCCTGGTCAAATTTTGCAGAGAGATTAACGAGAAGCTTCTTAAGCGTATCCAGTGCGGATAATAGAACATCGACTATTTCTGAATCAATAACAAACCTCCCCTTTCTTGCACCATCAAGTAGGGTCTCTGATTCGTGGCATATTTTATTAATTTTCGTGAGACCGAGAAATCCTGAGCTTCCCTTCATGCTATGGAAAGGTCTAAAAATCGCATTTATCAAATCAGTGTTCTCTGGTTTATTTTCGAGGGCCAGCAGCTTCTCCTCAATTGTTTCAAGGTGACCGTTGGACTCAAAAATAAACTCTGAAAAAAGGTCAGGATCCTCATTTAAGTTCACACCCTCAAAATCAGGCTCAATAACACTGTTCGTAGGGGCAACCCTTGTGATTGCCTGAAATGCTGGGACAGGGACAAGCCCCGCCCCTACAACGGGAACTACAAACTGTTTTACCGTATTCTCTTTTTCTGACATTGTTCCTATCCCGTCTGTCTCAAGTTTTTTAATAAACGCAACCACATCTGTTTTAATTAGATTATTACTATTCAGTTCGTTGAGTGCATCCTGCAGAAAAGAAATGGCTTCACTGATGAGATGATAGGTTTGAGAGCAATCTTTTGTCTCATTACTTAGGAATTTTTTGATGTAATTATTTATACTATTACTTAGGGCTTCAATTTCCCCAATTTTATTATTCTTAGATGCTGAACTAATTTGGGTAAGATTAAAAGAGACTTTCTCTAATAGACTCATATCTTTTGATTCATCATCGAGCATAACTATGGACATTGAGATGTCCTCAAATATGCTCTCAATCGAAGAGAAAAATTTACTAATTGTATCTTTCTTGTATTGATTGCCCATAAAAATACTCAGGCTTTCATTTTGTTCAATGAAATATCTGATTTACACACCCCAACCCCTCTCAAGAGAGGATTTCATGTAGGGACAGAACAGTGTTCTGTCCCTACTTAATTATGTTGTATTAATATCCGAAATCATTACAATTTGTAGGGGCGGGGTTCCCCCGTCCTTAAATATGGACGACGAGACGTCGCCCCTACAATTCTTTATAATAGTTTCTATAATGATATTATGATCTATCTATAAAATCGGCAAAATGATTGAATTAGTTTAGGTTATTTTACGATTTTTTATTTGAGGGGGGTATTGTAACTGTGGTCATTCCGAACTTGTTTCGGAATCACAATTGGAAATCTCCGAAATACTTCAGTTGTAGCGGTCGGATTTATCCGACGTGTGTATTTCGTGCGATAAATCGCACCGCTACAGTTGATTTTTGAATGATAGACGAAGTCACACAAACTTGTGTTCTTTAGTGGCTATATAAATTATTTTATTTCAAATTCTAATTTGCTCTCGAATCGCATCGACTTCGTTCTTGATTGCATAAATCTTGTCAAACACAAACGGATCCTCCCACCCCCGCTCTTTTATCAGGTTCTCTAACTCCTCAACGTATCTTTTTAAACTGTTAATTTTATCGCCAGAAATCAATAGCTTTTCAGCCAGAGTTTTCTTCGCTTCATTCATCGAGTCAACAAGTGCCTTGAACTCATCCCTACTTCTTGTTCTTGTCTCTGACAACAAATCCCCTTCAGCTATTTTCTTCAAATCGTTCTGGATGTGATAAATCGGTCCAGCAATTCTATGTGATAAGAGAATCCCCTTACCAACAATGAAGATTGAGACAATAACAAGAATAATGACAAGTTTAAGAATTGTTGTTCCCCAGAAATGTTGCACTTGTCCAATGACAAATAAAAATAGATAGGCAGAAGCAAAAAATATCACAATCGCCACAATTAATTCAAGTATCAAAATATTGAAAAGATATTTGAACTGAAATTTCTTGTCGACAATGTATTGTCTTCTTCTATTTTTTTTATCCTTGTTAGTCATATTCCCTCCTATGTAATATCGGCTTTTCAGTTAAAAGGGACAAACTGTTTTATTGTTCAACAACCCTAAGATAAAAATCATCCTTCGTGTGATAGATTTTGTCATATCCAGCACTGTATACCAAATATCCCCAACTGTAATCATCGCATCTATATTGCGTTCCCCAGGAATCTACAAGGACTGATTTCCCGGGACTTGTGAATGCTTTCAACAGAAATATTTCAAAATCTTTCGGATACTCTCCATTCATTGTCTTATACTGCTCCATCGCTGATTGGATTTGTCTTAATTCTATTGCCGTAGAGACGCCCTTTGCAAATTGTATTGGAGTTAAGATTAATTCCTTAAATGAAACCGACTTCTTCCACAAGACATAAAGAATAATGACATATATTATCCACCGAGTTAATCTTTTCACTTAACTACTTTCAAGGATGCTGAAACAAGTTCAGCATGACTTTATAAAATTATTTATAATATTAGAGAAATATTAACCCCCTTATTTTGTTTTTTCAATTATATTTATGTTTTCTCATTGCTTTTTATCGGCAGAAATGAAATATTCAAAAGTGAAAAATGAAATATTTTTATGTGGTGCGACATTTATCTCGCATTTCTTGCGACATAAATGTCGCACCACATTGCGAATGTCAAATATGCAAATACGAGAGTTACATAAATGGAACTTAACCCCAAAAGAAGCGATGGAATTACAAGTCTCATTACAAGGAAGACTCGATATAAAATCCCCAATTGGCATTCATAATGTAAAATTAATAGCCGGTTGTGATGTAGCGTATTATATGAAGGAAGATTTATGTGTAGCAAGTATTGTCGTTTGTCAAATTGATTCAATGAAAATTGTTGAAAAAATTAAAGTTGAACAAAAAGCAACTTTCCCATATGTGCCAGGACTCCTATCCTTTCGCGAAATCCCCCCACTGATTAAGGCTGTTAAAAAATTAAAAATCTCACCAGATATTTTTGTCCTTGACGGTCAGGGAATAGCTCATCCAAGAGGAATCGGATTGGCTTCGCACTTTGGTTTAATTGTTAATAAGCCAACAATCGGTTGTGCAAAAAGCAAATTAATTGGTGAATATAACCCGATGAATAATAATAAAGGAAGTTATTCATTTCTTTATGTTAATAACAAAAAGGTTGGCGTTGTTCTTAGAAGCAGAGATAATTGCAAACCCATCTTTATATCACCTGGGCACAAAATAAATATCCCATCAGCACTCAACATTATCAAACGTTGTCTATCAAAATACCGAATCCCAGATGTAATCCGATTCGCCCATATCCTGTCAAACAAATGAATAATGCCATAGAATGTGAAACAACATAATAAATTTTGCAAAATTATTGTTCATAAATTCTTAGGTGGGGGCAATGTCATTCCGAACTTGTTTCGGAATCTCGTTAGATGCTGAAACAAGTTCAGCACGACTTTATAAGGGCGGGGGAAGCCCTGCAAATTGTAGCGGTTTGATTTATCAAACGAGCATTGTCGATTGTCGGATAAATGTAACCCATACAATTAGCAATAAATAATCAACAAAACAAAAAATATTGACTATATCACTATTTCCATTTTAAAGTTAATTTATAAAACGAACATAAAATGCAGGAGTATGAATGAATGTTAATATACTTGAACGGAAAATTTGTAGAGAAAGAGGATGCGAAGGTATCCGTATTCGACCATGGATTACTCTATGGTGACGGCGTATTCGAAGGAATCAGGTCTTACGACGGTTGCATCTTTAAGCTTGATGAACATCTGGAAAGACTTTATAATTCGGCGAAATATATTGTATTAAAGATTCCCCTCGAATATGAAGAAATGAAGAAGGCTGTTATTGAAACCGTCAAAGTCAATAAGCTTAAAAATGTCTATATTCGTCTTTTAGTAACGAGAGGGGATGGCACGCTTGGATTAGCACCCTGGACCTGCGATACTCCTAACGTGATTATTATAGCAGATACAATTGAACTCTACCCAAAAGAATACTATGAAAAAGGACTTAAAGTAATCACTGCTTCTACGCGAAGAACAGGCGTAGATGCCTTTAACGCAAGAGTTAAGAGTCTAAATTATTTAAATAATATATTGGCAAAAATTGAGGCAAAGATTGCAGGAGTTCTTGAAGCCTTTATGCTCAATAGTGAAGGATACATTGTTGAATGTACCGGAGATAATGTTTTTATTGTAAAAAACAACACTTTATATACACCTCCAGTTTATCAGGGTGCCTTGAGAGGAATAACGAGAGATTGTGTAATGGAAATTGCTGAAAAATTAGGTTATCGTGTGGTAGAACAACCTTTTACAAGATTTGAAGTATACATCGCTGACGAATGTTTCTTAACAGGAACAGCCGCTGAGATTATACCGGTTATTCAGGCTGATGATAGACAAATTGGCGATGGCAAACCGGGAAAAACCACGAAGAAATTAATAACAGAATTTCATAAAATAACAAAAACTGATGGCACTATGATTTGTTAAGATGATTGTGATGCGACATTCCTGCCGCAAATAAAATGTGGGGAACGGTTTTAAACCGTTCCCCACAACTTGGAGTAAAACGAAATTATGTTTCAACAAAGTTATTGTGCTAATTGCCATAAAGAAATAGCAGAAGTCCGAATCACAAAAATTGTGGGGGGACAAGTAACCGATATCTATCTCTGCCAGAAATGCGCAGGAGAGTATAGTCAATTCCAAAAAACACCAGAAATTGCATTTTCTCTAACAGAAATATTTGAGAATATCCTTAAAGGTGAAAAAGTTAAAGATAAGAAGACTGAGCAAAACGTGACCTGTAAAGAATGCGGCTGGAGTTATGAAATATTCAAAAAGAAAGGCTTACTTGGTTGTCCGAGCTGTTATGCTTCATTTGGTGACCTATTAATACCGCTTTTACGCAGAATTCATGGAAGCACCCAACACATTGGCAAAAAAAGTACTAAGTTTGACTTACAATTAGAAAACATATCTAAAATAGAAAGGCTAAGAAAAGAATTAGAAAGTTGTATTCAAAAAGAAGATTTTGAAAGGGCAGCAAGTATTCGAGATAAAATAAAATCGATCGAAAAAAACCGAGATGAAAATGAGGGTCATTAATTGTAGGTTTTTCCCGCTTATTATGAAAGACAGGCATCAATACTTGTCCTGTTAGGATGTTACACCATCCCAATGCTTCCGATAAGTAGTAATGGTTCATTAAAAATGTCATTCCCGTCAATTCATTGTAGCGGTCGGATTTATCTGACGAAAAAATATTGTCGCATTACCAGAGGATAAAAAAAGTGAATGGCTTCCAGAAAAACAACCAATACAAATGGTTAGATGGTTCGGGAGAACTACCAAACATTGTTGTCTCAAGCAGAGTCCGTTTGGCGAGAAACCTGAGTAATTGTAAATTTGTCCGATGCTTAAGCTATGAGAAGCTCAGAGAAATTATCTCCAAAGTTTTAGGTGTCATCAAAGATAATGACTTCTTTATTAACTATCACCGCATCGACTTATCAAGCGTAGAAGAACTTGAGCGGGAAGTATTAAGAGAAAATCATATTATAAGTTATGAATTTTTAAAAAATTATGAGAACAGGCTCGTTGTCATCAGTGAAGACAGTTGTATATCCATAATGATTAATGAAGAAGACCATATAAGACTGCAATGTCTAAATTCTGGATTGCAGTTAAATGATGCGTGGGATAGGGCGAACGAGCTTGATACTGTGCTCGATGAAGAACTGGACTATGCCTTTTCACCAGAGCTTGGATTTCTTACAGCCTGCCCGACCAATACAGGTACGGGGATGCGAGCCTCTGTAATGTTGCATTTACCCGGGCTTGCCTTGTCAGGCGACATCAATAATGTCCTTAACTCGCTTTCTCCTCATTCATTAGCCATTCGGGGCTATTATGGAGAAGGAACAGACTTTATCGGTGATTTGTACCAGATCTCCAACGGTATTACTTTGGGGAAAAAGGAAGAAGAATTCGTTGAAACCATTGACAAAATAACAAGAGAAATTGTTCAATACGAATACGATGCTCGCGAAAATATTTTTTCTAAAAATAGAAATATGGTAGAAGATAAAATTTACAGAGCTTATGGCATCTTGTTAAACAACAGAAGCATTGATTCTATAGAATCAGTAAAAATGATTAGTCTCATTCGACTTGGTATTTACTACAAATTATTTAAGGGAATTAGTTATTCGGAGATTAATGCCTTATTCGTCAAAACACAACCTGCTCATTTACAAAAGATTGAAGGGAAATTACTTAATCCCCAAGAAAGAGATGTTATAAGATCAAAATATATCAGGCAATGGTTAAATTCCCTTAATTAAATTTCATTTTGAATCGATAAGATAATTGAGATTTTTGTAATAACACTAATAACATACTGTAGCGGTCGGATTTTGTGGTAGGGGCATATTGCATATGCCCTTTTGGGTTCGTGCAACGAACCCCTACGTTCGCAGTATCTTGCGACATAAATGTCGCATTACATCTGTAGGGGCGGGGCTTGTCTCTGCCCAATCATTTTGGGCAACTACTTTAAAATTTGGTTGTGAAGATTTCTATTGATAAAAAATAGGGAATTGAAGTATAGTCAATTCGGAATAAAAAAGTTAAGAAATATATCGAAAGAAAAACTTAACTTTATTGTTGTAATATCAATCTGATTGATATATAAGTTACATAGTGAATATTTAAAATAGGGAAGTTAAAGACGTATGGAAGACTATTTACAATTTTTTGACAAAATGGACAAGCTTACACCTGGTGTAAGAGAGGTCATCAGATATGCCCAACAGGAAGCCGGCAGATTGTATCATAACTACATAGGGACAGAGCATCTTTTATTAGGCATTATCAGAAAGGGTGACGGCTTAGCCGTAGAAGTATTAAAGAACTGTGGAGTTGACCTTGATACATTGAAGTTAGAGATAGAAAGTCTTGTTCCTCAAGGCAATGAATTTACTTTATTAAGCACACCGGAACCTCTCGAAAGCGCAAAAAGAGCTTGCCAATATGCCCGAGATTATGCACGCAGGTATAAACATAGCTGGATCGGGACAGAACATCTATTGCTTGGATTATTAAGAGAAGAAGATGGCATTGCTTCTAAGGTTCTACACAGTTTGGGTCTTGATGAAAAAACCGCCAAGCAAGAAGTTCATAATGTCCTTGAGACACATATCCCAAAACAGAAAGATATGGTGGAGAGCAAAAGCAAAACACCACATCTTGATTCATTCGGTAGAGACCTGACCGAACTTGCACGAGAATCAAAACTCGACCCCGTTATTGGGAGGGAAAATGAGATACAGAGAATTCTCCAGATACTATGCCGCAGAACTAAAAATAATCCCGTATTATTAGGTGAACCAGGCGTGGGAAAGACGGCTATCGTTGAAGGGCTTGCACAAAAAATTGTCTCGGAAGATATCCCGGAACCGTTAATGAATAAAAGAGTATTGTGTCTTGACCTTGCAGCGATTGTCGCGGGAACAAAATATCGTGGCCAGTTCGAGGAAAGACTCAAAGCCATAATGAACGAAATCAGAAAATCCAAAGACGTTATCATATTCATAGATGAAATTCATACCCTTGTTGGTGCTGGAGCAGCTGAAGGCGCTATTGATGCATCCAATATTCTCAAACCCGCCCTTTCAAGAGGAGAAATCCAATGCATTGGAGCAACAACGCTCGACGAATATAGAAAATATATCGAAAAAGACGGTGCCTTAGAAAGAAGATTCCAAACAATTAATATTGACCCACCAAGCGTGGATGACACGATTAAGATTTTAAGAGGGCTAAAAGAAAGATACGAAGAACATCATGGCGTAGAATATACGGAAGAATCTCTCGTTGCAGCCGCAAATCTCTCTAATAGATACATATCAGATAGATATTTACCCGATAAGGCACTCGACGTAATTGATGAAGCAGGCTCAAGGGCAAGACTCGAAGTGGAAACCAAACCGAAAGAGATTATAGAGACTGAAAGAAAAATTCATGAGATTGAAATAAATATTGAAACACTTAAAAAACAAGCGGCATTCGAAGAATGTGCTGAATTGAAAAAGGAAAAGGAATCTCTAATCTTAGAACGCGAAAATAAATATAGAGATTGGAAATTGTATCGCTCTCAAAGGAATCTCAGAAGAGTTATCACCGAAGATGACGTCGCGCAAATCATAGCAAAATGGACAGGCATACCGATGACAAAAATTGAAGAAGGCGAATCGCGGAAATTGTTGAGGATGGAAAGTGAGCTTTCGAAGAGAGTTGTCGGGCAAGAAGAAGCAATTGGACTCCTGGCTAAAGCTATCAGGCTTACTCGCTCAGGATTGAGAGATCCAAGAAGACCTTCGGGAGCCTTTATCTTTATGGGACCCACGGGAGTTGGCAAGACCGAGCTCGCCAAGGTATTAGCGGAATTCCTGTTCGATAATGAAAACGCACTCGTGAGAGTCGATATGTCGGAATATATGGAGAAGTTCGCCGTCTCCAGACTTATTGGCGCTCCTCCAGGATATGTCGGCTATGAGGAAGGTGGTCAACTCACAGAAAAGATAAGAAGAAAACCGTTCTCGGTGGTTTTGCTTGATGAAATTGAAAAGGCACATCCCGACGTATTTAACATACTATTACAGGTTCTTGATGATGGAAGATTAACAGATAATCTTGGACATACTGTTGATTTCAGAAACACTATTATCATTATGACTGCCAATATTGGAACAAAAAAGATAACTTCGATGGGATTCCAGGCAGGGACAGATAGAGATATGTATGAGGATATGAAGAAACGTCTATTAGGCGAAGTGAAGAAAGTATTCAGACCCGAATTCTTAAATCGTGTAGATGATGTTGTCGTATTCAAAGAGCTTAATACGGAAGATATTAAAAAGATAATTGAAAAGATGATTGTTGAAATAAATGACAGGTTAAAGAGTAAGGGAATCAGATTGCATATTGACCCAGCGGCAAAGGAATTTCTACTGTTTAAAGGCTATGAGCCTGAATATGGCGCTCGTCATTTGAAGAGAACTATTCAGCAGTATATAGAAGACCCACTTTCAATGCACCTTCTCAAAAGAGAATTTGCAGAAAATTCTGAAATTGAAGTAACGGTTGAAGATGGTCTGATAAAATTTCATTCAATGGAAGGACTTTCTGTTTAATATGTTAATAAGTTCTGTAGGGGCGTATTGCAATACGCCCCGATAATTCCAATAATTCTTTGTAGGGAACGGTCGAGACCGTTCCCTTTTTATTTTATCTTTACATAATATTCTTTTACTCTTCTAAATTCATCTTCAGCTTCTTTCTTTTTTCCCAATCTTTCCAAAATTCTTGCCCTAAATAAATGGCATTCTCCTGCCAGAAATGAATCTGGAAATGATTTTGCGGAACGACTAAAAAGTTCATACGCTTTTTGAAGAGAATCCGTATCACCTTTTTCAAAAACCCTTTTCCCCTCTATATAATCCTCCTGCCAGTTCTTTGCGGATTCATCCATTCGCTCAGCCTCCTGCAAAACTTGAAAAGGCTTGATTGGTCGGATAAATCCGACCGCTACAATGATTGGCAGTGGTTTTGAAGAGAAGAAATCCTCAAGGGCTTTCAGATACGCCTGCGCTTCTTTAAGATTGTATTCTCTATCCTTCAGTCGCCGTTCCTCTTCTGGATTGGAAAAAAATGAGGCTTCACCAATGATTCCGGGAATCCCATAAGAATAGCGCAAAACAGCAGTTCCCGATTCGGGGAATATTGTGTGGTCAGAAACAAGACTTACAGGCGTTTTCCCACTAAACAATGCTTCTGAAATTCGGTGCGCAACAAACTTTCCCAACTGAACACTCGCTTGATTTTCAGAGGCATTTGCGTGATAATAAATAATAGGAAAGTTCACATTGCAGTCAGCAGTAGCATTATGATGAATAGAGATGAAAACATCTGCCCTGTTATTTGTTGCCAGAAGCGCCCTCTCCTTCAAATCAACCTGAATATCATCGGTGCGAGTCAATAGAACCTTTGCACCTTTTGCTTCGAGCAAATCTTTCAGGATTAATGCGACTCGTAAGTCAATCCATTCTTCACGCTCACCCCCGAGCCCCACTCGATAATTATCAAACGAAGCAGTGCCTCCGTGGCCGGGGTCAATGCAAATAATTTTACCTGACAAAGGATTCATTGTTTTATATGGTTTCAGAATGGTACAAGATATAAAACTTATCATACACAAACACATTAGTATAGTAATATTTCCCCCAAAGCTCTGAACCAAAAATTTCATTTCTGACTCCGTAGCTATAATAACGAACATTAAACCCGAAACCTGAAACTTGAAACTTGAAACCTACTATGTATATCCTGCACAATATTTTTCTCTGCGACCCTTGCGAACTCTGCGTGAAATTGAATCTATCTGAAACCATTAAGACTCGATCTTTTTCAACATTATCTTTTGCTTATCGTGTTCATCAACCTCACGACAAAATTTAATAAATTCATTCCACCTTTCTTTCTTAACCATAATGCCATTAATAATGGCTGACCTTTTTACTTTTATCTTATCATTTTCTAACTGATATGTTATTGAATAATTACCATAAGGCGATGCTACAACGTAATCCTCGGGGATGTGCCGTATAATTAGAGTATTCGGTATTTTGTATTCGACCTCATTAAATCTCAGGAACGATAAATCGCTATTTTCATAATCAAACTCTCTTGTTTCGGATGTAATAAAGCTTGATAAATTTAAGTCATCCGGAAATGGTCTCAAGGCAAGTCCATCTGTCTCTTCCTGTAAATAATCGGCAAGAGACCCGCTAAATTTTATAGCAAGTTTTTTATTCAATTCCTTCTCATTCAAAAATTCCAATTTTAAATCATTCAGCTTATTGTAAAATCTGAGAATTATCATTTGAGCAATCTGTTCTTTTTTCTTCGGGTCTGAAAAGATTTCGCGATATGACCTGTTATAATTCCCATCCATAATTAATTCACCATTAAGCGTAATTATGCCATTATCATTAATCTCATTCTTGACAGATGTTTTAACGCCACCTTCATCCTGTTCCTTGCCTCCTATGCGCATCAATCGAGGTTTATTATCTATAAAAACAGCCGCAATTTTCCCTTCTATAGAATCTTTCACATTTGTAAAAGGTTCGTATTTTGAAACGAATCTGACACAACAATCTTCCTCATACAGAGACGGAATGTAAATGAATGGCTCATAAAACATAGCGTAGTTCGGGATAATGAGATTCTCTTTATCCTTATCTGGAGTGGCATAAGCGATGTAACAATCAATCCCAATTGATTGAAGCATCACATACAGTAAGTATGACTTTTCTGCAACATTACCAGTCTGAATCTCGAAGATGTCGACGGTGTCACCGCCATTTGTCGAATCTTTTATCTCATCACGAATATAATTATAAATTGCCTCAATTTTATCTCGTTCAGTAGGGACAGAACACTGTTCTGTCCCTACAATTAATTCCAGAGCCTTGTTTTTAATGTTTTCATTGACCTTTAGTTTATCGGTGAAAATTGCAAGAATGTTATTTAAGATGTGAGAACAGTTTGTATCCGTATAGAATTTAACATTCACCGAAAGCTTATCGAGTTCAGGCATCTGCGGCTCATCTTTAAGCCCTTTCATATCACGCTTTTCCCACTTATATACTTTATAATCACCACTATCCGTGACTTCGGGTTCAAAATCAAAGGGAGTTAATCGTGTTTTAAGGGGATGCTGATTAGAGTTGATTAAGACAAGTCTTGCAAGAGTCTCGGGGTTTTCTAATTGTTGAAAATAAAATGTGGTGTTTACTATTCGTCTCCAGAAAGAATATGTATTACTTGTTGAACGCACATAAGATATTTCAACAATCGAGTTGTCTTCGAGTTTGGGCATAGAAAGTGTAGTCCCGGAATCGAGATACTGGACATTTTCAGGCTCGAAGATTTGCCCATCAGGAGCGATGGTCCTGGCGATAAGAATTCTTGCATTAGAAGGAACAACAATTTCAGCCCAGTTCTCTCGCCCTGTCTTATTAAATATCTTCACAGCCTGATGAGTCATTTCGTCATAACTTCCGTCAGGATGTATCTGGAACACACCCACATCAATTAAAAAAACTTCGGATGCCCTCGGATATTCATCGGTTGTATAATCCCCGATTTTTATATCATTTAGAGACACATCATATTTTTTGTAAAACGGCTCGATATTTTTATAAGACTCATAGAGCGTTCTTGTTGAATAATCACCGGGATTTTTCTTCAAGGCATTCTCAAGATGGATTAACCCCTCTTCTTTATCGCCGGACAATATTAGGACTTCACCCAAATCTTTTTCCACATCAAAGTTTTGCGGAGAAATCTCTAACAACTTTCCATAAACAGTAATTGTCTTACCGAAATCCCCGCTCTTCTTATAAGTTTCTGCCATCAACCGTATTGAATTAACATCATCTCGATTTCTCTGAATGAGTTTCTCAAGAATGTCCAAAAGTTTTTTCTCATTCCCTGAATTTTGGTAAATTGACATTAACTTTGAAGTGATATTTATAAATGGAACACCGTTCTTAAGCCCATCCAGAGCGGTTTTTTCAGCCTCATTATATAGACCCTTGCTGATATAGTGGTCAATTAAATCAAGCATGGAAGATTGATGCGATGGGAACTGTTGAAGAACTTTTTTCAGGGCATCGATTTCTTCTACTTCCCACCCTTTCCCTTTATATGATTGAGAAAGAAAATAATTTGCCTGGAAGAAATCTTGTTTTACCTCCAGCTCTTTCTTAAAATACTTAATCGCATCATCGTAACGTTTCTGAAAATAATGGAACAGTCCAAGCCCCTGATTTGCCACCAGAGAATTCGGCATAAGCTTCAGAACCTGCTCGTAATTTACCTTTGCATCGTTTTCCAATCGTGTGCTACTACGCGACCTGTAGGAGCTTTCAATGATATCAAGCCGACCGATTTGTGAGTAAACATAGGCACAATCAGGATACAATTTCTTCGCCAAATCCAGAGATTCTCTTGCCGAGTCAAAATCGTTGATAGAGCTAAAATAATAACTTTTTTGAAGAAGAGAAATTAAGTCAGATTTGTCCTTCAAGATTTCAAGGCATCCAATTGTAGCGGTTAGATTTATCGAACTGTAGCGATTTGATTTATCAAATGAATCATTTGCGAAATCTGGATTTGTAACGTCAACTTTGAAATTTGGTTTATCAACTATCGAATATTTTATAAAAAAATCTTTCCCAGCTTTACTGACAATTTGCAGCCCAAATCTCCAGTCCCCATCTTTTTGTTGAAGCTTAACAACAATGTCATTCTTTCCTTTAATGAGTTTTGCTTCAGCGAGACATTCGTTACGATAATCTCCCACATTTACATTTTTATAAACAATTAGTTTGCCATTTATCCATAATTTAATAGACGCCTGAGTTAATACTCGGAGAATGATATCCTGCTCAGCTTCGCATTCAATCGAGGTATAAGCATAAGCGATAGCAACAGATGGAAAGATATATGAGGAAAGATTTAGATATTTGGATAGGGGATTAGGTTTTTCAGAAAGCTTAACTATTTTGTCTGAAAAGGCTTGTAGGGAACGGTCGCGACCGTTCCCTACGGTTTCGATGGGAAAAAGGTAATCAATATCAGTCTCACCATCTTTTGCAAATGAACCCGCCACATACATCCAGCATTGAACAAAACCCGATTTCTTAATAAGCCTTTTCGCTTCATCTAATTTATCTCTATTCAGAAAATCTTCTGAGAGAAAATCCGTAATCAATGCTTTATTTAGAGCATTCTCCACACCGCTTTCTAATAGCTTCTGATATGCCAGAATAGTTTCATCATAATTCGGAAGCAGAACTTTTAGTTCATTGATGCGTCTAATATAGACTTCGTTCAAGGGATTATTCGGTGAGGAATTAATGATTTCGAGCATATCCGAGAGCATCTTATCATAGTCACCGTTAAGATTATTAATAGCACTCGACGCCTCGTAATACGTATATGGATTATCAAGAGTTGATTTAACTAATTCAACCTGCGCCTCATCAATTTTGTTCTGAATAAACAGATTCCAATAAGACGGAAGCTCAGATTTTTCCTGAGTCGCAGGGTATATTATTAAAGAAAGCGACATTAATAAAAATGTTATCAGACTTAAATGCCAACGCGCGTTGTTATGCATAAAAAAACTCTTTAAACATTTCATAACTCTCCCTCACTTATTATTAGTTAATATGATTCATCACAAATTCTAACTGGGATAAAATTAATAATAGTTTTTGCAACCTCTCTACAATAATAATAACAGTTAATCAATATTTCTTTGTTTTGGTTAAAGTTAGGAAAATATGATTGATTCGTCGGCTTTGTGCTTTCTTGCAAGTGAACAATTATTTTAATTCATAAGCATTCTTGTGATTTGTAGTTACGAGTAATCCACGTTTTTTATTGGCTACTTTTCAATTTAAAATCAAATTAATATTATGTCTAACTTATGCCGATAAAAGAGAAAGACCCACTCTCGAAAGGTTTTCAAAAAAAATATTATGGTTGAAATAAAAGAGAAACCAAGAATCTTAATTGTGGATGATAATGAGGAATTAAAAAGTCTGCTTAAGGCGACCCTGGAACCGTTAAAATACGATTTACATTTTGCTGATGATGGACAAGAAGGATTTGATCTTGCGAAGAAGACTTATCCTGACGTTATAATTTCTGATTGGCGAATGCCCAAAATGGATGGCGTAGAATTCTGTCAGAAAATAAAAAAAGACCCGCAGTTGCACACCGTCTATTTTATTTTACTCACAATAATCTCTACGCAAACAGAGAAGATATTCGCCCTTGATTCAGGCGCAGATGAGTATATGACAAAACCGTTTGAAATGAGAGAATTGTTGGCGAAGCTGAGAGCGGGATTAAGAATAAGAAGTTTACAGAAAAAACTTGCTGAGCTTGAGCATCGAAATGCCTTGATTGAAATGGCAACAACTCTCGGACACAAGATTAATAATCCGCTAACCACCGTCATTGGACAGTTAGAAATTTTGCAAAGGAAGATTCAGAAGAAGGATTATTCTAATATAGAGAGTAATATAGAGAGATGTTTGGAGCAAAGTGATAAAATCACAAAAATTGTGAAGAAATTGATTAATATCAGTGACCCAAGACTCATCACCTATCTCGAAGATAGAAAAATGCTCGACCTTTCAACGAATATTGATAATGAGTAATAATAATGATTTGAGAACACTGAAGAACTGTGGTGCAACATTTGTGGTGCGACATTTATGTCGCAGGAGATGCGAACTAAAGCTCGCACCACAACTGTAAATGATTTCGGATAAAACAGTTTCTACTTTTTAATCGTTTGTCTTACTGCCTCTTCCCAACGGTCGATTCTTTCCACTGCAATTTTTATTAGCTTTTTAACGTCCATAATATTAAATGGTTTCAGGACATACTCATTCGCCCCATTCTCAAGACATTCGAGTGTGATATCCACAGATAAATATCCTGTCATAACAATGACCTGAATAAAAGGATCAAGCTCCCGAGCTTTTTTCAAAAGTGTCAAGCCATCCATATTGGGCATTACAATATCAGTAAGTAAAATGTTGTATTTAGATTGCTGAAGCTTGTCAAGAGCCTCAATGCCATCTCGGGCAGTATCAACCGCATAATCCTCCTTGAGCACCTTTGTAACAAGTTCAAGGATTGGATCTTCATCATCTACAACCAAAATGCGCCGTTTCATAATTATAATTTCCCGTAAGTGGGATAATCTCATTAAATTTTATTTTTTGTCAATTCAAATAGTGGATTTGAATAAATTAGAGCTACGACACAATAGTTTTGATTAGTGTTTAAAAATTATATGGAATAATATTTTAATAAATTAATTATAAGGAAATTTTGCGCAGAATTAATAGATTTTTAATGAAAATTTAGTATTAATGAATATAAAGTATTATAAACTTTTGACATTACACTGTCAGCCTAAGCTTCCTCCAGATTACGCTGTAGGGACAGACCCAGTGTTTGTCCCTACGCAGACTTTTTAATAACCCACCCTTCTTTAGTGTTAATATTTGTCAGGATATTTTCGTTATCCACGTTTATATATTTTATCAATTCCTTATGTTCTTGTATCACCTCTCTTGCCGTTTGTTTATCGCTTTGTAAAAAGAAACAATATGCACTCATCGGGATAACAATTGGGTGGCCAGCTCTATGGTTATATGAAGGGATAAGAATTTTATCTTCCGTTTCTTTAGCCGAGTCGAAAAGTTTTTTATACGTTTCAAACTTAACAAGCGGATGGTCAACTAAGGCGAACATAATAGCCGATGATTTTTCCTTGAGGCATTCCATAGCCAGATGCATAGACGAAAACTGCTCTGCATCAAAATCGGGGTTAATTAAAAAACCGAGAGATTCTAATTTTGTTTCTTTTCTTATTAGTTGTTCATCCTTACCAACGACGATATAGATATTTTTGACACCGGCTTTTTTCATATTCGTGAATATAATCTCGAGGAAGGTTCGCCCTCCTATTTTAACCAGAGCCTTTGGCATCCCCATTCGTGCAGATTTTCCCGCCGATAAGATTACGCCGTAAATCTCCATAGGACACACCGTATCAAATCAATTTTAATATTGTTCTTGCGATATGGAATATATTTGCGGTAATAAAATATCAACTGTAATTATTGAAAACATAATTGTAGAGACGCAATGCCTTGCGTCTAAAAAATATGAGAAGAGTATTTTATAATAAGCTTATGATTCTTCATCTTTCCTGAACAAAAAAACAGTATGATAATTTTTTTCTGATTCAGTCGAGAGCATTAATTAAAACAGAAGGAGTTTTATAACAATATGCCCTTAAGAAAAAACTTCATCCTTTCTGCCGAAATTATCGTTGTGGCGATTATTATCTTGCTCATAATTCTTTTCGTTACCGACAATTTCTTTAGCTTTATATCATTTATATATAATCCGTTTATATTAATTGTTGCCTTTCTAATGGGACTTGAGTTTGTCATTATAAGAATTTTTGATAAATCAAGGTTGTATCGACTCCAGCTTAGGATGTATAGAAAGAAAAGGAAAGAAACGCTGGCAGCACACAGAGAACTGGTAGCTCGACTCATTAATGTTGAGGAAAGATTAAAGTCGATGGAAAATAATTCATTGACCAATTTTTTTCAGAATGAAATTAATTGGATGAGAGAGCGACTGAAAAAGTAGCATTTTTGTGACACATCACAATTTTTCAGAGGGCTCGATTTACTATCTTGATAGTTTTTTACTGCGTAGCAGTAAAATAGTAGAGACGCAATGCATTGCGTCTCTATCGGGTTGCGAAGCTACCCGTAGTAAAAAAAGAATAATCAAACAACCCAACTCCTTAGGAGTTGAATAAAAAATTGTTAAAAATTGAAGGGGTGAAAAATGAACGTTGAAGAATCAGCAGAAAACTTCCGACTCGATTTTGATAAAGTTAAAAATGAAATCGGCAAATTTATTGTTGGTAATGAAGAAATCATTGAGGATGTCCTGATTTGTTTATTATCTAAAGGGAATGTATTGTTAGAGGGCGTTCCAGGGCTTGGGAAGACTTATTTAGTCAAAACGCTAAGCGAGGTTATGGATTTAAGTTTTTCGAGGATTCAGTTCACGCCCGATTTAATGCCTGCTGACATCATAGGAACGAACTTTGTTGTTGAAAGAGATGGCAACAAAGTTTTTGAATTTCAGAAAGGACCTGTTTTTGCTAATGTCATTCTCGCTGATGAAGTTAATCGCGCAACGCCAAAAACGCAGTCGGCACTTCTTGAAGCGATGCAGGAGCATCAGGTTTCAGCAGGTGGTCAAATTAGAAAACTCGATGAACCATTCTTTGTCCTTGCGACACAGAATCCCATCGAGATGGAGGGAACATATCCTCTTCCCGAAGCTCAATTGGACAGATTCTTTTTTAAACTCAAAGTGGAATATCCGAATCTGAATAATCTATCAATAATTATGGATAGAACCACAAAAGCAGAAGTTCCTCGGGTATCAAAAGTCATTAGTAAAGAACGCTTGATTGAAATGCAGGATTTCATACGAGATGTCCCAATTGCAGAACCTATTCAGAATTATGCCCTAAAAATTGTCCTCGCAACTCATCCGACAGGCGAATATGCAATTGATATGACCAGGAAATATGTCAGATATGGAGCAAGTCCGAGAGGGTGTCAGGCGTTAATTCTTTCAGGAAAAGCCAGAGCCTTACTGGACAAGAGATACAATGTGAGCTTTAGCGACATAAAAAAGAGTGTCTTAGGAGCTTTGAGACATCGGATCATACTGAATTTTGAAGGAGAAGCTGAAGGGATTCATACAGATAGTCTTATAGACAAAATACTTGTAGAGACGCAATGCTTTGCGTCTCTACTATGAGGAAACATAAAAGAATTCACGCAGAGACGCCGAGGACGCAGAGGATAAGGTAGATTAATAACCTAAAGAATTTACTGCGTAGCAGTTCAATAACTCAGCTACGGGTTGCGAACCTACCCGTAGGAAAAGGGGGAAGCCCCAATTAATTTTATAGCCAGCGTAAATATATTGATTATCAGATTTTTTTACTGCGTAGCAGTTTAATAACATAGCTACGGGTTGCGAAGCTACCCGTAGGAACGAGAAATATCCAAACAAATATATACTCCGTAGGAGTTAAATAAAAGATTGGTAAAAGAAACTTTATTAGACACTGATTTCTTGAAAAAACTTGAGCGTCTGACCATTCTTACTAAAAAAGTCATAACAGGACGACTAAAAGGAGAAAAGCGTAGCAGGAAAAGAGGACAGAGCGTAGAATTTGCGGACTTCAGAAACTATGTTCCGGGCGATGATGTCAGATTCATCGATTGGAACACCTATGCACGCCTTGAAAAATTTTTCGTCAAGCTCTTTGTTGAGGAAGAAGATATCACAATCTACATCCTGATTGACACAAGCAAATCAATGAGTTTTGGCAATCCTCCTAAAATTCTATATGCAAAGAAATTAGCCGCTTCTCTTGGATATATCGGATTAAGCAATCTGAACAGGGTCATTATTAGCGAAATGAAATTCGGTTCAAATAAGGACACGAAAGCAATGCGAGGCAAAAGCGAAATTCATCGAATGCTCAATTTTCTCGATGAATTAGAAGCTGATGGTAAAACAACTTTAGCTGAATCAACAAGAATATTCGCATTAAAACATAAGCGGAAAGGATTCTTAATAATTATATCTGATTTCCTTGATAAAGCAGGATACGAAGCTCCCCTGAGAAATATTATTGCTCGTGATTTAGATGTCTTTGTTTTTCAGATATTAAGTGCAAACGAATATGAACCCGAATTAACGGGCGATTTAAGACTGGTTGATTCTGAGGATGAAGAATATGCCGAAGTTACTATTTCTGACAGACTTATAAAAAGTTATAAAAAAACTTTAAGTGATTATTGCTCGCAGATAAAAAATTTCTGTTTGAAAAGAGGCATCTCTTATCTATTCACATTAACATCTTATCCATTTGAAGAAATGATTTTTAATTACCTCAAAACAGCAGGAATACTGAAGTAGAGAGAATGTAATGCGAGCTTTAGCTCGCATTCATAATCCCACAGGGATTATAGATTATAGGCGGGGAGGCCAATCCCCGTAAGAGAAGTACACCGAATAATAAAGCTCCGTAGGAGCGTAGGAATATCTTGGTGTTAAATACAAAATTAATGCCGAGATATGCGTATGAATCGGTCATATTCATTATCCTACGCCCCGCTGGGGCTTAGTTTTGTTATTTCAATTTAGCGTGGGGTAAACCCCACGCCTATATTCTTGCACACCCATTCGGGCGTTAATGTATGCTTCATACCAATTCTATTGGATTCCCGTATAGGTAATATTTCGGAGATTTCTATTCGTGTGGATTAGTGTGATTCGTGGTTAAAATTTTTTTATTTCTTTGTGCCCTTCGTGGTTATGTAATTTTATTTATCTGTTTCTAAAATCAACCAGTGTTTGCAGGTAATAATCTGGCATACCCAAATCGTACCGTTTCCCTTCAATTACATATCCGAGGAAGCCGTCCTCCTGTCTTAATCTGTCGAGACAGGATGTTAACTGAAATTCACCTCTTTCCCGAACATTATTTTTGATATGCTCCTCAAGATAATCAAAAATCTGCGGTTTGATAATATACATCCCGAATATCGTTAGATACGTTCCCTCTTCCAGACCTTCTATCTTTAAATTTGTATGAGCATACTCGATGTTCGGTTTTTCAGCGAATTCAGAAATGGAGAGTAAGTGTCTTGGATCAAGCCACACGCCTGTTGCAGTGCCAAAATTCACAATATCTTTTTCTGGAGTTATTCTTAATCCAACAACACTCGTTCCGTGAATATCGAAGACATCCATCAATTGTCTTGCACAAGCAATATTCGAACTCGATGTGTAAATATGGTCACCCAACAAAAGTAAAAAAGGTTCATTCTCAATCCAATCTTTTACGCAATATACCGCATGCCCAAATCCTTCCTGTTTATCCTGTGGTATCAATTTAATCTTTCTTCCTATATTAAGAATATATTTCGAATACTCCTGAAAATCTTTTGGCAACTTATTATAGTTCTCAATAGAAACCTGAACATTAAAGAAGTTTTCAAAATCCTTTATATCGTCAGGCTGAACGATAATTCCTATTTCTTCGATACCTGCACTCAGCGCCTCTTCGAGTATCAATAATATAGCCGGCTTTGCGATACCATCCTTGTCTATAATCGGGAAAAATTCCTTTTTAGTTGCCTTACTTGATGGGAATAATCGAGTCCCGAAACCTGCTGCGGGAATCACCGCCTTTCTCACGCGACTTCCCGACCGTACTGTAAGCTTCAGGCAAGGCATATTCAGTTCTTTTTCGATTATTTCAATGACACTGTTTTGCGACTCTTCATCTTTCGTAATAAATTGTGCTGTGCCATCACCTTGTGAACCTACTCCTTTGCCTCCGTAGACATATTTCTTAACAAGTTCGTAATTTAGCACTTTATGTAAAACTTTTGCCGTTAGTTCTGAAGGGCAGGCGGGAATCATATACTTATCAAACTCTCCTTGAGCTTCTATCATCAATTCACCCAATTTTTTTGCTTCACCATCAGTAAGAACCTCTTTTGCTTCATTCACAATTTGCTTATTTATCTCTCCCAAATACTTTTGAACGCCCTTCTCAATCTCTGTTTCAGCGAAAGGATAACACTTGTTCAGTCGATTCAGGATTTCCATCGTGTCTTTCTGAGCGCACATATCAACGATGACAAAAAATAAATCCTTCTTCACCTTTAATTCGAAGCAATCAAGCCTGTCTCCATCGAATACCATCAAAACAGGACGATTCCCGAAGGCACATCCCTGGTCCATTCTTCCACATCTTGATGGAGTGAGAATTTCTCCCTGATATGCCGCCTCCATTTCGCCACGAATGGTCATCTTCAAGTCATAGACGCGATTAAATGCCCTTGCTGTTAATACGCAGATTGCAGCACTCGATGACAACCCTTTCTTAATCGGCAAATCGGTAAAGTAATTATCAATTTTTAAACCGCGAATATGATAATTGGTTAATATCTGATAAGCCACGCCGGCAATATAGCTGAAAAAATCTCCTTTTGCCGCCTCTTCGAGTAATACCGACTTTTCCATTGGAACTTCCCAGGGACCTTTCTTTGAGCCATCCTGCATTGTTGACTTCACGATTAATTTCGTTGGGTGTGGCTCAACCTCAGCATAGATGCCCTGATTTGTTCCCGTGATAAGCGTATAACCCTTTTCTATGTCGGCATTAATTCGTCTATAACCACCAGCCCAGTCTGAATGCTCACCAAACAAACATATTCTGCCTGGAACAAAAATTCTCATTGTAAACTCCTATTTTGGAGTGCGAAAGCTTGCTTTCGCTATGTTTTGTGGAAGCTTGCTTCCACTGTAGGGAACGGTCGCGACCGTTCCCTACAAATAGGCGAGACCAAGGTCGCGCCTTCTAAAGCGGTAGCAAGCTACCGCACTCTACATAAAATGGAACAATACTTATTGAAAATTTATTATCACATAGTTTATACGACATAAATGTCGCACCACACTGTTGAAATAGTTTTTATTTGCCCTGTGAAAAATCTTTTAGTAATTCTCGCAAATCATCGTAATACTCATCTCTACTTGGTTCTAAATGCATTGCCCCCTGTGTTTTATCACTATAATAATTGCGTAAAAAATCCTTCAGAGCCTTTCCCAGACCCGAATTTTCAGGCAGATACTTTTCTTTCGCAACAAAAGGGTCTGTCGGAACAGGTTCCGTTGTGAAAATGACTTTAACATATTTATCTATCGGATTCTTGTCTAAATTATTCTTTTTAAACACTTCTTCGATGACGCCATTCTCGCAAGCACCGATTTCGATAAGCCCGCTAATTACATATTTGACGACGTCCTCGGAGCTTTTGCAAAAAATAAGTTCTGCAGGATTAGTGTCGTAATCCCTTCTTATTTTCAGCATAGGAACAATGTATCCTACTGCACTATACTGGCTGATAAATCCCATTGCGCGTTTCGAAATAAAAATTTTTATGTCTTCATTTGTTGGATTATCAATTTTGGCAAGCTGACTATCACTCCTAACAAACACAATGCCATACTGAAGAACAGGCTGACCGCCCATAGAACGCCACCGGTCTCGTTCAGTTCTCACCTGCAAGATTGGTTTGTAATTCCCCTTTTGTTCACAAAAAACTACTGCGTTGCAGAAGACCCCATCAAATTCCCCAATATTCATCCTCTGAATACAATTAACGTACCCCTCAGTCGGCAAAAAAACTATCGAATCAAAATTCTCTTTTCTTAATTCTTTGTTAATGTTAATATCAAGATTGACGTTGCTCTCCAGCTCCTGAAACCAATTGTGACTTAGTCCTCGATCACTTTCGGATTCAATGTAGCCGATATTAAAAGTTAAAGCAGGAGAAAAATTGGAAAGGGAAAAACTTAAAATTAAAATAATAAAAAAGTTTTTATGAAGAAAGGAAAGTTTATTCATAACTTCTCTACATATATTCCCCTTAATCATCCCACCAGATTAACGGATTGGACTGATTTATTAAGAACATATATTCTCACATTATTACTATTAGGGTCTGAAGGAAAAAGGAAAAATCCTTTTGCCTCAGGTGAATAAGCCTGAACGTATCCCCATATCTCCTCACCATCAAGGAACGTTACCTTCATCTTTTTCCCCAACATTTTCAACAACTCAAAATCTTTTTTCTCCTTATATTCCTTTTTCCCGCCAAAATCCTTCACAAAAAATATTGCTTTTAGTTCATTCACATCTACCTCAAGGGTTTCTCCTGATTCCGTCAGGCTACCAAGGGTTAAATGAAACATATCCCTATTGGGGAAGAAATCTCTGCTGATCCCCTTCAATATCTTACCGTTCTTAAATTTTGCAACTATCTTATTATGCATAGCAGCAGTCATAGCAACAACCCTGATTTTATTTTTAATTTTTATCTTAAAATAATTTCACAAAGAAATACAAAAGGCAATAAGAAATATTAAAAATTGATAAATAATGAAAATGAGTGGCGCGACATTTATGTCGCAACTAATATGTAGCGGTCGCATTTATGCGACAATTATGTTTAATAAATCAAACCGCTACACGAGATAAATCTCGCACCACAAACGGCGTTCGCTTTAGAAACTTTCCCCAACCTGCTTCACCAATGAATTTACCATTTCTTACAATGATTTTTCCACGCGAAATTGTAATATCAGGGAAACCTGCAAGCTCCATTCCTTGATATGGGGACCAATCACAATTTGTTGCCAATTCTCTATAATCTACTCTTCTCTTTTTCTTCGGATCGAATATCACCAAATCCGCATCAGACCCCTTCGAGATAGTCCCCTTCTTTGGATAGAGTCCCATAACTTTTGCAGGATTTGTGCTTACAAGTGAAACAAAATGATTTAAACCAAATCTCTTTTTCAACACACCATAAGTATAAATAACAGGTACCATCGTTTCTACGCCGGGTAATCCGAACGGAATTTTTGTGAAATCGCCCTGCCACATCGCTTTCTGTTTCTTGGTAAATGTGCAGGTGTCCGTAGCCACTACTGATATTTCTCCATCGGCTAATCCATTCCATAATCGAATATTATCTTTTCTTTTTTTGATTTGTGGACAGGTGGCATAAAGGTGACCAGTTTTTTTATCTTTGAAAACATCGTCTGTAAAAAGCAAGTATTGAGGACAGGTTTCTGCGATTACATCAATTCCCTTAGCTCTTGCTAATTTTACCAAATCTGTCCCTTCGCCTGTGGACAAATGAACAATGTAAAGATGACTATTAGTAACTTGAGTCCATTTTATCGCTCTTTGTATAGCCTCTTCTTCAATAAAATTCGGTCTTGATAAAGCGTGTGCATACGCACCCAATCCCTTAATATTTGAGTACCTTTTAATAAGTAAGTTCATCACACTTTCACTTTCAGCGTGAACCATAATTCTTGAACCAAACTTTTTGCTTGCCTCGAGTCCTTGAAATAACATCGCATCATCCGCCCGTAATCCCCGCTCTTTATATATCATAAACATCTTAAATGTGGGGATTCCAAAATCTATTACATCCTTCATCTCCGCTTCCGTTGTGTCATTCCAGTTTATAATCACACAATGGAGTGAATAATCAATACAGACTTTGTTCTTTGCCTCATTCATTCTCCTTTTAATCGCATAAAGCATTCCCTTCTTTTTATCTTGTGTGGCGAAATCAATAATCGTTGTAACACCACCACAAGCTGCCGCTTTTGTCCCGGTATAAAAATCATCTGATGTTACAGTTCCAGAAACAGGTAACTGAAAATGAGTGTGAACATCAATTCCTCCAGGAATTATATACTTTCCTGTTACATCTATAATTTCTGTCTTGGTATCAGGCTTGAGATTTTTTGCAATTGTGACTATCTTTTCACCCGTTATTCCAATATCAGATTTAAGGATTGCTGAATCCGTTACAATAGTTCCGTTTTTAATAATCAAATCCATTCTCATTCCTCGTGTAATTTTCAACTATGTGGTGCGACATTTATGTCGCAAATCGAGGCGAGATAAATCTCGCACCACATTGTATTGTCGTCACTCTTTAAATAGTCTTGTTTATTTCCTTTAATAATCTTATAAACTCAGTCACAGACAAAGTCTCTGCTCTTCGCTTCGGGTCAATGTTTGCTCGTTCAAGACATTTTAGAAGTTGGCTTTTATCAATCTGAACTTTCCCCGAATTAATGATAGAATTAGCAAGCTGTTTTCGTCTTTGTGCAAAGGAGGCATTCACAATATCAAAAAAAATCTGTTCCTCTTCATAATTTACAGGGAATTCACTCTTAAGTTTTATTTTAATGAGCGCTGATGAGACTTTTGGTGGTGGGAAAAACTTTTCTTTGTCAATACGAAATAAAATTTTTGGTTCACCATAATATTGCACAGTAACCGAAAGAACACCGTAAACTTTGCTCCCGGGTTCTGAATTTATCCTTTTCGCCACATCCTCCTGAACCAAAAATATTATCTCCTTGAAAGGTAATCGTTTTTTTAACAAGGAATATAACAGAGGTGATGTAATACTATAAGGTATGTTCCCGCCAATCGATACTCGCTCCAGGCAATTTAGTCTTATTAATTCATCGTAAGGAAACCTCATTGCATCTGCATAAATAAAATGTATATTCTCAAACTTTCTCTGAATGTTTTTATGTAAGTTGGCAAATCTTCTATCAAGCTCGATGGTATAAACCCTCTTAAATTTTTCTGCCAGTAAAATTGTCAGGTTTCCAATTCCTGTGCCAATCTCGATTACAGAGTCAGATATTGAATTATCAAATGCATCTGCTATCTTTTTCAAAGCATCAAGATCAGCCAGGAAATGTTGCCCGAGCCGTTTCTTTAACTTTAACCCCGAATTCTTTAACATATGTCTTAGATAATTGTAGTAATTATTTACCAATCAAATTTAATCCTTTTGCGTTTCTCAATTATGTGGTGCGGCATTAATGTCGCATTGTAGCGGTCGCATTTATGCGACGATTATGTTTGATAAATCAAACCGCTACACGAGATAAATCTCGCACCACCTATTGTTTATTACTAACCATTTTCACTGCAATTTCAATTGCCTTAATCATACTTTTCGGATTTGCGATGCCCTTACCCGCAATGTCAAATGCAGTCCCGTGGTCAGGCGAAGTTCTGATAATCGGTAATCCCAAAGTTACATTCACACCTTCATAAAAGGAAGTTGTCTTAATTGGAATCAATCCCTGGTCGTGATACATCGCTATTGCCACATCATAAATTCCATCGAGGCATTTTTTAAATAACGTATCAGCTGGAAACGGACCTTCAACTTTGATTCTAAGCATCTTTGCCTTTTCTATTGCGGGAATGATGATATTCTTTTCTTCATTACCGAACAATCCGTTTTCACTGGCATGGGGATTAATTCCTGCAACGGCGATTCTTGGTTCTCTAATTCCGAATAATTTCATCGATTTATGAGTTAGATAAATTTTCTTGTAGATATTTTTAATTGTAATTTGTCTGAAAATTTTTCGGAGCTGTTTATGAATCGTAACAAGCACAACCCTTAAATTGCCTGCAATAAACATCATTGCATAATCTTTAGTCTTAGTAAATTCCGCGAAAATTTCTGTGTGACCATCATAATTATATCCTGCTTCGTTCAGACTCTTCTTACTGATTGGCGCGGTGCATATCGCTGAAATTTCCCCTGATACCGCAAGGTCAATAGCCGTTTTAATAAAATCAAAAGAAAGTTTCCCATATTCAGCATTTGTTACACCGAACTTCAGCTTCTTTATGCCAATCGTTCCGGCAGGATAAACATTTAAATATTTATAAGGCGACCTGATTTCTCCCATATCTTTAATTACGTTTAGCGTCCTATTACTCTTAACTATTTTGAGATTTTCTTTTATAGCTTTCAAATTACCGATTAAGAGTGGCGTGGCAATCTTAAGAATGTCTCGACTTAATGTACTTTTAATTGACACTTCTGGTCCAATACCGCCCACATCACCAATTGTAATTCCTATGATAGGCTTTGATAATATGATGCTCATTATTTTTTTCGTTTATCTCTTGCGCGCTCTTTTTTCACAAATCTCAAATCCAACTCCAGATTATCCATATCGATCTTTGTTATCTGAACAGAAACTTTTTGACCGAGTATAAAACTCTTCTTTGTCCTTCTGCCAACAAATTTATGCTTGTCCTCATAATATACATAGTAATCATCGTTAATCTCATCAACCCTCACAAGCCCTTCAACAGGATACGTTAACAATTCCACAAAAAATCCATAAGGCTCAACACCCGATATGATTCCCTCGAACACCTCACCAACAAACTCCTGCATAAATTCCAACGCCTTGATAGTTACCGCTTCTCGTTCTATTTTTTCAGCCAACCTTTCTGTCAGCGAGCAATGTTTCGCAATTGAGGGCAATGCGGCATTTAACTCATCCACTCTTTCAACCGATAAATGCCCCGCATCTATTATCTTTTTTAGTATTCTGTGAACAACCAAATCTGGATACCTTCTAATCGGAGAAGTAAAATGTAAATAACAAGAACTTGCAAGACCGAAATGTCCCTCATTCTTTGCACCGTATTCGGCCTTCTTCATCGAACGCAAAACCTTTTTCTGAATGATATAATGTGATGGTCGACCGTAAGATTCCCTGAGAATCTCCTGCAATTTCTGTGAATATTTTAGATGCTTCGGATTGACTTCCATCCCAACAGAATTCAAAAAATCCGCAAGCTCTTTTATTTTCATCTCATCAGGCTTTTGATGGTTCCTGTAAATTGTTGGAATGTTCATATTATATAGATGTGTCGCCACCACTTCATTACACAACAACATAAACGCCTCAATTAATCTATGGCTGTTCAATCTTTCTCTTCTCTTAACGTCTACCGTGTGTAAATCCTTATCTAATTCAACCCATATTTCCGGAATATCCATATCGAGTGTGCCATCTCTCTCTCGTTTACTCAATAATAATTTACTTAGCTCATACATCTTATTCAATTCTTCAATCACATCTCTATATTTTTCTATTAGTTCAGGATTTTCCTCAATTATCTCTTCCACGTCTTCATAATTCAATCTATAATTAGAATTAATGATGGAATTATAAAAGCGGTAATCAATAACTTCTCCTTGCTTATCTATGTCGATAGACGTTGAAACTGCAAATCTATCAACGTTAGGATTCAAACTACAAAGAACATTCGACAATTCTTCTGGAAGCATCGGCACAACTCTATCAACGGGGTAAATGCTATTTCCTCTCTTATAAGCTTCCTTATTCAATTCCGAGCTTTCTCTTACATAGTGGCTTACATCGGCGATATGCACCCACAATCTGTAATTCCCGGTAGTTAACCTTTCGATCGAGATAGCATCATCAAAATCTTTTGCGGTAATTGGGTCAATCGTGATTGTCTTTAATCCTCGCAAATCCGTTCTGTTACTTTCGTAATCGGTATTCATATTAAGGGTGCGAGCTTCTTCAACAACACTCTCAGGAAATTCAGGTTCAATCCCATAATCCTTAAGAATAATAAATACATCAATTCCCCTCTCACCATCTTTGCCAAGGATTCCTTTCAATTTCCCAATCAAGGGCATATTGACATTTGTATAATCAATTATCTCTGCTATAATCCATTCACCTTCTTCAGGGAGATTATCATCAATGTCACGTAGCAAAACCATTCTGTTTATATCTTTATTTCTTGGGATTAGGTGGGGTTTATTCCTGATAAGGCGAAATCTGCCGACGATGTCTTCTCTACCGTGCTTGATAACCTTAACAAGTTCTCCCGAAATCCTTTCAGCTCGACGCCCTTTTATTCTTACCAATACCGTATCGCCATCAATTGCACTCGACATATCGGCTTTTCCAATTAGAATATCCCTATTAAACCTTGTTTGTGAAAGTGGCGTAACGAAACCCAGACCATTTTGCTTTGTCCGTAGAATTCCTTGGACAAATTTCGTTTCATCAACAAGAGTATATCTTTGTCCTCTGACCCTGAATATTTTCCCCTCTTCTTCAAGCTCATTAAATATTGCTTTTACTGCATCTTTATCCTTAATTTTGAGCAACCCCGCAACATCCCGAGCTTTATGAAGTCCGCTCTTATTCTTGCTCATAAAATCCAATATTTTTTTCTTCAAATCTTCCATAGTCTCACTTTAGTCCAGTCGGGGCAAGGTCTCCTCGCCCAGTATTTGAAATCTCTGAAATACTTCAGTTGTAGCGGTCGGATTTATCCGACGTGTGTCTTTCGTGCGATAAATCGCACCGCTACAGTTGGTTTTGGTTAGTTCTTCAGAGATTTCTATTTGTAGAGACGCAAAATTTTACGTCTCTAAATTTTTGATAGAACGTTAAACTTGAAACATTAATTCAAAAAACCCTGTATCCCCAATCTCATCATCCTGATTGCAATGGCAACAAGAAGAAGATTCGTGAGTTTTGATATAACCTTTGTGCCACCCTTCCCCATTATCTTTGCAATATAATCAGCATTAATGAAGGTTAATCCCACCAACATTAGTCCAACAACAAGTGATAAAAAAGTAATGATAATTCCATGATTATCAATGAGTATTAAAAGGGTTGTTAAAACTCCCGGTCCGACAATTAAAGGTACACCTAAAGGAACAATCCCCATAGTGTCACTTGGAGAACGTCTCTTCTTTTCTTCACTCATCAAATCCATCATTGCCAAGCTCAATAATACAAGCCCGCCGCCAATTTTAAAATCACTAACAGTAATCCCGAGAATTACAAATATTAGTTTCCCTAAAAATATAAACACAATACTAACGATAAGACCTGTTAAAAGAGAGTCCAGGATTATCTTCCTTTTCATCGCTTTATCCATACCTTCGGTTAAACCAACGTAAATTGGCGTAATCCCCGCAACATCAATCGCCACAAGCAGAGGAATAAGTGATAAAAAAAATGCATCGACGATTTCCTTCATAATCCTTCTTTTTTTCTCCTCATTGTTACTTTTTTATTTGAGAGAAATGCTACTTGAATTCTCTGAAATATTAACTAACCGTAGGGGACGCATATATGCGTCCCCTGCAAATTAGTGCAACACAATGGTGTAGTGCGAGATTTATCGCGCACAAGCATGCGACATAAATGTCGCACCACAGTTTTTCAAGGCTCTCAATTTATGAAATTATTAAATTACAAATCATCTTCGCAGAAATCAATCAAACCCCATCCGAGAAAAAAATCAGCCAGCTCTTTTGGTCTTATCGCTGCTTCTGCTCCAACGAAAAAGGCATACACAAATCCCCCTACTTCAAGCAGTTGCCGATCTGTCTTATCTTCGAAAGTGATTAAAGGACCGACTGCCTTACTGTTCTCAATATACATCACGGATACGCCAAACTCTTTTGATTCCTCCATATAAATCCAGCCCTGTCGCCCGATTATGCCGATCTTAATGCAATCATAAGAAGCAATGCCTGCTTGAGCAAATCTTGTTGCCCTAATATTAACCCCTATCCCGGGTCCGACTCCCACATTAAGACGAAAAACATCGAGTAAATCAAGGATTCTGTTTGGTAGAAATAATATATACTTAATATAAGTTGGGTGAGATACGCGATTGTTGTAAGAATAATTATTATAAAAGGTAGTGCAAGAAGACAAGATAATAGCAATAATGATTATGGTTACAATTCGTCTCATTCATAGGCTCTTTTTTCAATTAAAAAAATCTTCTACGTGTAACGCGAGATTATAAATTTTCAATAAGTATTGTTCAATTCTATGTGGAGTGCGGTAGCTTGCTACCGCACTCCACATAGAAAAAATTCTTTGCTCCTATTTAATGATATGTGGACAATAATTTTTGAAAACTTATTATCGCACATTACAAGTTGTCAAAAAACCAATTAAGCAACATCCCTTATAACACCCAGTGGATATTCTTTTGAGACGATTTCTTCAATGCGTTTATTAGCGTCAACAGGACTGAGTTTCCAGTTAACTGGACAGGATGATAAAACCTCAACCAGTGAAAATCCCTTTTTCTCCTTTTGCGTTTCAAACGCTTTCTTTATATATCTCTTTGTCTCAATTATCCGTTTGGGACTTGTTAAGCAACACCTCACTATGAACGCAGAACCAGGACTCACAGCCAGCATCTCTGAAATCTTCAGAGGATACCCGTGAAGTTTTGCACTCCTACCGAACTGAGTTGTTGTAGTCTTTTGATTGAGCAATGTTGTCGGAGCCATTTGTCCACCCGTCATTCCGTAATTACCGTTATTTATAAATATGACTGTTATATTCTCACCGCGGTTAGCCGTATGGATAATTTCTCCTGTCCCGATAGCTGCTAAATCCCCATCACCTTGATAGCTGAACACAAAATAATCTGGGAAAACCCGCTTTATTCCAGTAGCAACGCAAGGCGTTCTCCCGTGCGGAGCCTCCGAAACGTCGAAATTAAAATAATCATAAGCGAACGCGGCACAACCAACCGGAATAACTCCAATTGTTTTCTCGCGCATATCAAATTCGTCAATAACCTCTGCAATTAATCTATGCACAATTCCATGCCCACATCCCGAACAATAAAGCATATGCAAATCCGTCATACTCTCAGGTCGTTTGAACTTCACTTCCATAATACTAACCTTTCATCGGACCATATTTCCTTATTTCTTCAAAAGCGAGGTCACGTGATCTCGCCTACATTTTCAAATATTTTTTCATCACCCCGTATACTTCATCTGGTGTGATGATAACCCCGCCGGTCCTGCTATAAAAATGAATAGGAACAGAATCGCCAATCGCTAATTTTACATCCTCAAGCATTTGCCCCATACTCATCTCAACGACAAGCAAGAATTTTTTGCCCCGGGCTGATTTTTTTAGGGCTTCTTCAGGAAACGGGAAGAGCGTTATTGGTCGAATTAATCCTGCCTTGATTCCCTCTTTTCGTGCATCTCTCACTACCGCCTTACAAATCCTTGCAAGTGTTCCATAAGCCACAAACAAGATATCCGCATCTTTTACACAATATTCCTCATATCTTACTTCGTCTTTTTTCCACTTATCATACTTTTTCTCTAATCTCTTATTCAGGTTCTCAAGGACATAGGGATCCAAAAATAAGGAGCGAATAACATTCGGCTTTCGTCCTTTACATCCAGTCAGCGCCCATTTTGGTCGTTCATTTTTTATTTCTTTCATTTTTGGGAAAACCACAGGCTCCATTAACTGACCCAGAATACCATCACCTAATATCATTACAGGTGTTCTATACTTATCAGCGATATCGAAAGCGTCGATGACAACATCGACTGATTCCTGCACGGATGAAGGTGCGAAAACAAAGGAATGATAATCCCCGTGTCCACCGCCTTTGACTGCTTGAAAATAATCCGATTGCGAAGGACCTATGCCGCCGAGACCGGGTCCACCACGCATAATGTTGACTATCACTGCAGGAACCTCTGCTGCCGCCAGATAGGAGATGCCTTCTTGCTTTAGGCTAATTCCCGGACTGGAAGAGGAAGTCATCGCCCTTGTTCCGGTCAAACCTGTCCCGAAAACCATATTAACTGCCGCAAGTTCGCTCTCAGACTGAATAAACGTTCCCCCAAGCTCTTCCAACCGTCTTGAAATATAATTTGGTATCTCGTTTTGAGGCGTTATTGGATAACCATAATAGTGCCGACATCCAGCGACAATCGCCGCTTCCGCTATCGCCTCATTTCCCATCATTAAAACTTTTTCACGCATTATTACCACGCTTTAAAATTAATTTTTTATTGAACCACAAAGGTCACAAAGAAAACGCAGAGATTGTTGTAGAGACGTGATATATCACGTCTCTACAAATAGAACATTGAATTATCTCTCTCTCATCCCGGATAAAAGAATCCGGGCTACGTTCTCTGTGTCCTCTATGGTTAATATTCTTATTCAAAACAGCTCAATCTGGTGTTCTTTATCATTAAAATCAAATCCAAGATGATTATACGCCAACTTCGTTGCTACTCTTCCCTTCGGTGTTCGTTTAACAAATCCTATTTGTATTAAATACGGCTCAAAAACATCCTCAATCGTCTCCGCTTCCTCTCCCAGCAGCACTGATAAATTATTTAAACCAACAGGACCGCCACTAAATTTCTCAATTAATGTCTGTAAATAGATTTTGTCCATTGTGTCAAGCCCAATTTCATCAACATCGAACATCTTCAGTGCTGATGCGGCAATCCCGGTTGTTATTATATTATCATGCTTTACCTGAGCAAAATCTCTGACACGTCTCAATAATCTATTCGCGATTCTTGGAGTTCCTCTCGACCTCCTTGAAATTTCTTTTGCCCCTTCATTATCAATTTCAATGTTCAATATTCCTGCTGACCGTTTAACGATTTTCAACATCGCATCCTCAGAATAAAAATCGAGCCTTTCAGTAATTCCAAATCTCGAACGAAATGGTGGTGACAAACTTCCGATGCGTGTTGTAGCTCCGACGAGTGTAAATTGAGGTAACTCAAGCTTAATTGATTTTGCTGAAGGACCCTCTCCGATGATTATGTCAATCCTGAACTCTTCAATGGCAGGATAAAGACACTCCTCGACAATATGATTTAGTCTGTGAATCTCATCAATAAATAAAATATCACCTTGTTTCAAATCGGTAAGAATTGCTGCCAAATCATCTTTTCTATCAAGAGCTGGTCCAGAGGTGCACTTTATATTCTTCCCCATTTCATTAGCGATAATATAGGCAAGAGTTGTTTTACCAAGTCCTGGAGGTCCATATAAAATAGTGTGGTCTAAAGCTTCTCCTCTTTGTAATGCGGCTTTGACAAATAAGGATATTTTCTCAACAACTTTTTCCTGTCCGACAAATTCATTTAAATCCTTCGGTCTCAAAGTTAATTCAGAAACTATGTCTTCTTGAGTCCTTAGGGGATTAACAACACCTTTGTTCATCTATGTTTCAGTCCTTCTTTAATTAAATCTTCGAGGCTTGCATCTTCTCCTAAAATCTCCACCGCTTTTTTAATGGCCCTGATTGCGACAACTCTCGAACATCCCAACGAAACTAATGCCCCAATCGCGTCCTCGATTTTCTCTGACATCACAGAAACGCCCATCTCTTCCTTGATTTGTGCTGTAGCGAATTGTAGCATTTTTTCCCGTAAATCAACGATTAATCTTTCAGCTGTTTTTTTCCCTATTCCAGGAATCTTTGTCAATAAAGAATAATCTTCTCTCTCAATAGCAGAAGCAAACTCTGAAGGTTTATAAGTAGACAATATTCCTAATGCTAATTTGGGTCCCACACCACTTATCCCCAAAAGGACACGAAAGATATCACGCTCTTCTTTTGTAGAAAAACCAAAAAGTTTTATGACATCTTCCCTCAGATATGTGTGAACAAATAGATTAACATTTTCTCCTTCGTAGGGTAAGGAATGATAGGTATTAAGGGGAATATCGAGACCATAACCAACATTATTGACATTGACGAGAATATGAGTTGGTTCTTTATGAATCAATTTGCCAGAAAGATATTCTATCATAATTTCGAGGTTCTGAATTATTGTAGTGCGACATTATAAATTTTTAAAAATTATTGTTCACAAATTTTTTGTAGGGGCAGGACTTGTCCCTGCCCAATCTCTTCGGGCAACCACAAGGGTTGCCCCTACTTTACCTGTTAAAGCAGGAACTACAAACAGCTATCTTGAACTTTTCAGTATCCTATCCATCTTTTCTCTGTTAGAATAACAAATAGCAACGGCAAGGGCATCTGCAGAATGGTCAGATTGGGGCGCATCAGAAAGCCGTAATAATGCCTTCACCATCTTTTGCATCTGCTCTTTCGGTGCTTTCCCATACCCAACGACAGCCATTTTTACCTGCAACGGCGTATATTCAAAAACCTCTATCCCGGAATTCACACAGGCAAGCATTACAATACCCTTAGTCTGTGCAACCTGGATAGCCGATTTTGCATTCGCACTAAAAAAAATGTCTTCTATTGCCGCAACATCAGGATTGAATCTCCTGATGATTTCTATTATCTCCTCATATATCTTTTTTAATCTTATACCCGTATCAACCTTGGGTGATGTCCTAATCACACCATAATCAATTACGCAAAAAACGTCGTTATTCTGTTCAATGATACCATAGCCCGTTTCTGCAAATCCGGGATCAATCCCTATTATCCTCATTTACGTTCCTAACCTATGGATATGTAGGGGCGGGGTTTCCCCGCCCGGTTGAGGTTGTGTCGTAACCCATATTTTTAATAATGTCACCACAATATGTTGTAGCGGTCGGATTCATCCGACAATTTTGTAGTGAGAATCTTCAGATTCGTTTTAATAACAGGTCTGAAGACCTTCACTACATTGCGACACAGCCTCGGTTCTCAAGGGTGACGAGACGTCGCCCCTACAAAATATCATTGCGCTGCTAATATTTCATCAATTGTAGCCCTGACTCTTTGTAATGAGATTCCGAAACAAGTTCGGAATGACACTTTCTTTTTTCTATCATACAGGATGAACCTTTTTCCTGTCATCCTGAACTTGTTTCAGCATCTAAAAAAAGATTCCGGGCTGCTTTTTTATCTAATTTCCTAACCTTGTGCTGCCAAGATTTCATCAGGTATATCGAAATTGGCAGAAACTGATTGTGTATCATCCAACTCCTCTAATCCCTCAAGCAATTTCAACAGCTGTGCCGCCTCTTTTCCCTCAAGCTTCACCGTGTTTATTGGAATCATACCTATTTCTGAAGAGGTTACCTTGAAACCGGCAACCTCAATCGTTTTTCTGATAGTCTCCACCACGTTAGATTCCGTCGTTACGGTGAAAAATTCTCCATTGTTCTCAAGGTCGTTCGCACCGGATTCTAATACGATTTCCGTAAGTTTGTCTTCATTAACGCCTGCGGCATCGATATTTATCAGTCCCTTTTTGTGAAACATCCAGGAGACGCATCCAACCTCACCAAGACGTCCATTAAACCTTGAAAAAACGTGTCTCACCTCAGCAGTTGTCCGATTCTTGTTATCAGTTTGGGTGAAGACCAAAATAGCAACACCTCCTGGACCATACCCCTCATAAACCACTTCCTCATAGGTCACACCGGGCAATTCACCCGTTCCTTTCTTGATAGCCTTTTCTATATTAGTCCACGGCATATTTGCGTCTTTTCCTGATTGAACTGCACTTCTTAATCGTGAGTTACCGTTTAAATCACCGCCGCCGATCCTTGACGCAATCGTTATTTCCTTTATCAACCGTGTAAATATCTGTCCTCGCTTAGCGTCTTCTTTTGCCTTTTTATGTTTAATCGAATGCCATTTTGAATGTCCAGACAAGTTAAATACCTCCGTTTTGAAGATTAATTTATTTTAACTCATATCTTTATAAAACTACGAATATATATTGTAAAGATAAAAAATTTGTTGTTTTTCAGGATGTAATTAGGTAGACATATATTTGAAATTTCAGAAATATTACTATATTGTAATGTCATTCTGAACCGAAGTCCTGAGCGAAACGAAGGAGCAGCGAAGAATCTTATAATTATGTAGGGACAGAACAATGTTCTGTCCCCCAAAATACCTTACTTTTGTTTTACAGAATAAAACTATGAGAAAGTGTTCTAATTGTAACATTATTTTATCACCCCAAGACGAGATTTGTCCTAAGTGCGGATTTAAAATTATTACTGAAGTTGAACCTGAGGAGGAAAAACCCAAATCATTTGTTAAAAAAGTTATTGAACATCCCAAAAGCCTGAAAATCACCATCTATTCCATAATCATTATCATCTTTATCATTGTAATATGGTGGATTATTCGGGCAGTTGATAGCCAATACGAATATTACAAATTGCAGGACAAAAAGACAGAAAACAAGAAGTGATTCATAATTAATCCTGGAGGTCACTTATTCTATTGATAAGTCGCTCAAGCGTGTCTATCCTATCTGACAAAACCTTGAGGGCTTTTTCGAAACTATCGAGCCTTTTCTCAATCTTATTTAATCGCAATCCGTTTTCTTGCGAAAGACCCAGTCCTGTCAAATCAATCGCTTTTTCCTTCTCTTCCCTTTTTTTCTCAATATAGTCCTCAATCTGACCGAGTTCCTCAAAGCTGCTAAACTTTATCGACTGATAAAGCCCCTCACCCGCATCATCTTCATAGTGAATCTCAATCTGACGCTTTTCGGATGTTTCCTTTTCTTCTTTTTTAGATAACTCATCCATAATTAAACACCCTTAATAAAAATAACCACAAACCAACTTACACGCGAATTTAATATATCATTTGAAAAGTATGATTTCAAGCAATTTTTTACTGTAATGCGACATTCCTACCGCACCCCCACCCTTCCCTGCCCCATTTATAGGGGGAGGGTTAGAGAGGGGGGAAACCGCAATGTAGCGGTCGCATTTTGTGGTGCGAGCTTTAGCTCGCAGTATCTTGCGACATAAATGTCGCACCACAGTTTTTCAGAAATCAAACCGCTACACGAGATAAATCTCGCACTATAATAAAATCTCGAGAAGCCTTATCGCTGATTCGTATCGACCTAATGGTGGCATTATGTATACTCCTTCCACCATATCCTTTGTCTCTTTCAAAGCCTCCTGCGCAATTTTAATACCTTCAGCTCTTGCTTCTGCACCGCTTCCCGCCTTTCTTATCCGCTCCATAATATCATCAGGCACACTCATCCCCGGCACTTCATTGTTTAAAAACTCAGCATTCTTATAACTCGCTAATGGCAAAAGCCCTATCAGTACTGGAATCCTGCACCCCCCAATTCTCTTTAAAAAATTCTCCAATAATCTCACATCGAAAACAGGTTGGGTCAAAACGAACTCTGCACCACCTTCGACTTTTTGCTCAAATCTCATTATCTCTTCATTGATATTAATAGCTCCCGGATTCGCTCCCACCCCAATGAAAAATGATGTCGCACCACCAATCGGATTTCCCCCAATGTCATATCCCCGATTTAATTTTGATACTATTCTTATCAGACCAATGGAATCCACATCAAACACTGCTGTCGCATCAGGATAATCGCCCAATTTGGGCGGGTCACCTGTTATAATTAATATGTTTCTAATTCCCAAAGCATCAGCACCTAATAAATCCGATTGCATTCCCAGGATGTTTCTATCTCTACAACAATAATGAACTATTGGCTCGATTCCTACTTCATTTTTGAAAATCATTGCCATTGCGAGAGGACTCATTCTTGCTGTTGCCCTCGGTCCATCCGCTATATTTATCGCATCAATCCCGTTCTCCTTCATTAATTTCGCACCCGCAACAACTCTGCTATAATCCGTTCCTTTCGGGGGGTCTATCTCAACGCTTACTACAAATTTTCCTTCCGTAATTTTTCTTGCAAACTCGGATTTCTTAGCTATTTCTGTCTTGTCTACAACCTTCAGTTCTTCACGAGGGATCGTCATCCTTATCTCAAATTCAGAATGACTTCTAATAGGTCTCAAAGCCTTCACCGCCGCATTTATTGCCCTGATGTGAGTAGGAGTTGTTCCACAGCATCCCCCGACAATATTCACTCCGTTTTGAATCATTCGCTTCGCATACTCCGCCATATATTCGGGAGTGCATAAATAGATACTTCGACTATCCACTTTCCTTGGAATTCCTGCATTCGGCTGAGCTGATAGATAAATATTACTTACTTTCCTCATCTTCTCCATACAATCCAGAATTATCACGGGTCCAACACTGCAATTTAACCCAACAACATTCGCCCCCCAATCTTCAATTGCCCTAACCACATCCTCAGGAGTATCTCCCTGAGCAGTTAATCCCTTTTCATTCAAAGTCATCTGAGCAATGATTGGCAAATCAGAAATTTCCCTTATCGCTTTTATAGCTTCATACATTTCGTCTAATGTAGGTATTGTCTCAATAATAAACAAGTCAATACCATTCCCGAATAGAGCCTCTGCCTGCTCTCGGAACACTTCTCTCGCCAGTATCTTATTAAATATCCCATTTGTTTCAATGTCCACACCTAAGGGACCGATTGAACCTGCTACATAAATTTTTTCTTGTGAAACTTCTTTAGCTAATCTTACACCTGCTTCATTTATCTCTTTTAGTTTCTTTTCCAATCCAAAATGAGATAACACTAAACGATTTGCACCGAAGGTATTCGTCTCGATTATTTCAGCTCCTGCTTTGATATATTCTAAATGCACATCTTTTACCATATTCGGATTACTTAAATTCAATGCCTCAAAACACTGATTTATATAAATCCCTTTTGCATAAAGCATCGTCCCCATCGCCCCATCACAAACTAAGACCCGCTCTTTCAATGCATCCAGGAAGCTCTTCTTCATTAAGGATACTCCTCTTATTTGTAATGCGACATTCCTGCCGCAAGCTTGTGCGAGATAAATCTCGCACTACAACAGGTTTGATAAATCAAACCGCTACAATACCATTACTATTTAAATCTATGTTTGAAATCACAAGTTTTCACCTTGTATTCTTTTATTCAATAAAAAAAATACAAAACAATACAGAATACTTTAAACTTTTCATTCTTAAACATTAAACAACCACAAATGAAAAGTTGACTTTACCCACCTGTTAATACTAAATTATGAATGAATAAACTATTTATTAGTTGTAGCGGTCGCATTTATACCCCCACCCTTCCCTCCCCCCTTGAGGGGGAGGGTTAGGGAGGGGGGAAATCACACCGCTACATATCCGCTCAATTTTGTCAAAAAATAGTATTATATGATAAAAAGGAGGAAAAGGATTATGAAAAAACTAATGCAAATGATTGCCCTTATCGTAACACTTTTAGTTATTGCATTTATCTTTTCTGGGTGTGCGGCTCTTTATTCGTACCAGAGATATGGTCCAGAAAGATCAATCGGATTAATCACACCTGGCAAAAGCACACTTTCAGAAGTAATAAAAGGGTATGGCGCTCCTGACGCTGTTTTTGAGAGTGGTGGAGACGAAATCTATGTATTCAAGAATAGAGAAGGAAGATGCTTTTTAGGAATCTACTCAGACGTAAAGATGAATGACCTTGTGATAGTAGCTCGTCAAGGTCTCGTCAAAGAAATCTATGAAACCTCCAAAGGAGAAGGAATTACCATCATCGGTGGCTTTATGGTTCCAATTATGTCAGTAGGCAACGCTCATTAAAAAATCTATATGTTAGGACAGACATCTTTGTCTGTATATCATATTGTTATGACAACAGGGGTAAAGTGCCCCTGTTGTGTTTATAATAAATATTTATATCCCGTTTGACATTTTCGGAAAAAGGGAGTATTCACTTTTTTGTTAATTGGTTCTTATGTCTATATAACAAAGCCTGTTCGATTATCTCTATTCAGGAGACTATAATGAGTCCATGTATTCAAGTTGATGAAAAACGCATCGCAGAATTTTGTCAGAAGTGGAAAATAAGAGAGTTCGCACTCTTTGGCTCAGTATTAAATGAAGGGTTTAATATAGAGAGCGATGTCGATGTTCTTGTTTCATTCGAACCCAATGCTCCTTGGGGACTTTTTGAGTGGACAGATATGATTGAAGAACTCGAAGAAATATTTGGACATAAAGTCGATTTAGTCGAGAAAGATTGCTTACGAAATCCCTTTCGCCGCCATTCTATCCTGTCAACTAAGGAGGTAATTTATGAAGCCCGAGGAACGTGATCCGGCATACCTGTGGGATATGTTAGATGTCGCTCGGAGTATCCTTGATTTCTGTATTTGACTTTTTATATAAGATTGATTCATCATTTACTAAAAATGATATTTTTATAATCCAATTATCAGAATTTAAAAATATATTATGAAACGATTAAATATCTATCTTGATACATCAGTAATAAACTTTTTATTCGCCGAAGATGCCCCCGAACTAAAAAAGATTACAAAGGATTTCTTCAAGAACTATGTTAAGAAAGGGATATATCAAGTCTATATCTCAGATGTTGTAATCAGAGAAATAGAGAAAACCAAAGATGAAACGAAGAAAGTTCAGCTATTATCTATAATTCGGGATTACTCCCTGAAGATTCTCATCCTAAACGAAGAGGCTGACCGATTAGCGAAAATATATATTGAGGGAAAAGTTATCCCGCCCCAGAAAATCGAAGATGCTCAACATATTGCTATAGCAACGTGTCATCAGATAGATATTTTGTTGTCATGGAATTTCAAACATATAGCAAATATACGAAAGCAGATTGACGTTAAAATTATCAATGAGCAAGAAGGGTACTTTTACCCTTTGATTTTAACTAACCCGATGGAGGTGCTATATGAAAATGACTGAAACTTATATCCCCGAATCCCTTCTGGAGGTATGGGAATGGAAAGATGCGGTATATAAAGATATTAATAACTTAAGCATTACCGAAAAAAAAGCTTACTATCAAGAAGGCTTGGAAACCGCAGCTAAAATACTAAATGCCCAATTAGTGAAAAACCCTGATGGAAGCTACGTAATTATATAGAGACTATTCCGTATCATAGTATCTCTATTATTAATGTAGAAATTGTAATAAATGAGGATGATCTCAATATCCTTCTATTAAAAACTATAAATTAGCGCTATTTTAATAATATTCTTGCAATAAACAAGGTAGAGTTTTTACTCTATCTCCTCCTCATAAATCTCTTTCAATCCCTCAGGCAATTTAACTATCATCTTTTTTTCTTTAATATTCACGGAAAGAACAAATTCTTTTTTTGCGGGTAGCATAAGTTCGCTATTGCCTTTTCTAATCACATAAACATCCACACCACCAGTTGTCATTACATAATCTACATTTCCCAACAATTCTCCACTTTCAGTAAAAACATTTAGTCCTTCAATTTCATCAATGTAATAAACATCTTCAGGCAACTCAACTCGTTCTTCTGCAGGAATCGCAATGAGAAACTTTCGATAATTAAAAGCATCCGCTCTCTCATCAATACCCTTAAATTTGATGATAGCATCCTCTTTATCCCAGCGAACTCCTTCAACATCGGTGGGACAGACGTCAATGTCTGTCCCACCAAAGTTATTAGGGTCAACCAAATAGACCCATTTTAGATAACTAAATCGCTCAGGGAAATCGGAAAGGACAAGAATTCTCAGTTCACCTTTGTTCCCTTGAATTCTCTTAACCTTGCCTATGACCGCCAAATCGATTTTCTTACTCAAGATTCTTTACTCTAATATCTTGAGATAGCATTCTTTTTTCTGCTTCTTTGCAGCAGCGCTCAGGATGCTCCTCATCGCCTTTGCTGTTCTTCCCAGCTTTCCAATCACTTTTCCGATGTCTTCTTGAGCAACCTTAAGTTCAAGAATAACACTGCTTTCTCCTTCAACGGAGTTGACCACGACCTGTTCAGGATGGTCTACTAACATTTTTGCCATGTGGATTACTAAGTCTTTCATTTCCTGCTCCTCTCTTTCATTTGGATTTTTGGAATATTGTTTTAATCATTTTGGACATCATTATTAGTTACTTTTTCTTCTACTACAAATGAACCGAGCGAAAATATATTCGCCCTATTTCCTCTTCAATAACATCATAACACAATATGAATTTGTTGTCATCTCAAAAAGCACAAACAATGATTTGGAGACGTGATATATCACGTCTCTACTTTAAGTAGATTCTTCATTACCTTTAATAGGTGAAACATCTTCTTGTTTTTCTTTAACAACTTTCTCTTCTTTAATCTTCTTTTTAAAGAGAGAAAGTTTTTCTTCGTGCAACTTCTTTAAGATTCCTTGTTTTTGGAAAATAGACCTTACTGTTGTTGAAGGAATCGCGCCTTCTTTAAGCCATTTAATTGCTTTCTCTTCATCTACTTTTATCGTAACTGGATTATGACAGGGCTGATAAACACCTATCGTATCTATGGGCAGTCCTTCTCTACGCACTCTTGAGTCTATTACAACTAACCTGTAATAAGGAACACCCTTTTTGCCCTTTCTTGTAAGTCGTATCTTAACGCTCAATCTCTTTTCACCTCCTTTCGGGATTTAATTTATGAATTTTTTATTAATTGTTATTCATAAACATCGAGACAATGCGAAACCCTCTCAGGGTTTTTTAAAATCCTTATGATTTCTTTTTACCCAGCGTGATTACGCTGGGCTGATATGTGAAACCCCTACAGGGTTTAAAAAATAATTTAATTCTTTGTAGCCGTTACATTTATGCGATAATAATTGTTTGATAAATCAAACCGCTACATTTTCATCTCTTTCTTTTCTTTTTTAATTTATTATGAACACTAAATTTTGCCCCTGCACCCGGAACGTTCATCATCATCCTTCGCATCGCCTTCTCATCTGTCATCATCTTCATCATTTTCTTCATTTCATTAAATTGTGCCAGAAGCTTATTCACGTCAGTCGGGGTTCTTCCACATCCTTTAGCAATTCTCCTTTTTCTGCTTCCATTAATAATTTCGGGATGTAATCTTTCATCGGGCGTCATCGACTGAATGATTGCCTTGACCCTGTCAATTTCTCTATCATCAATATTGATACCTTTCAGTTTTGAACCCATTCCAGGAACCATTGCCATAATATCTTTCAATGAACCCAATTTCTTTATTCTCTGAAACTGGTCGAGCATATCTTCGAGCGTAAAAGATGCCTTACGAAATTTCTCCTCCAGCTCTATTGCCTTCTTTTCGTCATAAGCTTCCTGAGCCTTCTCAACAAGCGATACGACATCTCCCATCCCCAATATCCGTGATGCCATCCTCTCAGGATAAAAATCCTCAAGGGCATCTAACTTTTCACCAACACCAACAAACTTAATCGGCTTATTCGTTACATATCTGATTGATAATGCCGCACCGCCTCTTGTGTCGCCATCAAGCTTCGTCAGGCAAATTCCAGTGAAATCAAGATAGTCATTAAAAGTCTTGGCGATGTTTACTGCCTCTTGACCTGTCATCGCATCTGCAACAAAGATTATCTCATCAGGATTAACCGCTTCCTTAATCTTTTTCAGCTCATCCATCAGCCCTTCATCTATGTGCAACCTTCCGGCGGTATCTATGATAATCGTATCGCATCCGCTATCCTTGGCATATCTGATACTCTCAAGAGCAATTTTGACAGCATTCTTAGAGTTCTCTATCGAAAAAGTTGGGAGATGAATCTGTTCTCCCACAACTTGCAATTGCTTTATTGCAGCAGGTCTGTATATATCACAGGCAACGAGTAGGGGCTTTCTACCTTTTGCGGATAGTTTTTTCCCTAATTTCCCGGCAAACGTTGTTTTCCCAGAACCATGAAGACCGACAAGCATTACGATATTAATTTTGTCATCTTTGAATTGGAGAGGAACTGCTCCTCCACCCATAATTGCGGTTAGCTCATCGTTGACAATCTTGATGATAAGCTGGCTGGGAGAAAGACTTGTGATAACTTCCTGTCCAATAGCTCTTTCGGTTACTTTGCTGATAAGGTCTTTAACAACTTTAAAATTTACATCAGCCTCAAGAAGCGCCAGTTTTACTTCTCTCATCGCATCTTTGATATTTGCTTCAGTAACCTTACTCTGACCACTTAATTTCTTGAATATACCTTCTAATTTCTCACTCAAACTCTCGAACATTTACTGATTCCTCTAATCATCAACCGTAACGCGACATTTGTGGTGCGACATTTATGTCGCAGTAAAATCCTGCGAACTAAAGTTCGCACCACGGATATGCGAGATGAATCTCGCACCACATTCCTTTATGCGTCAACCGAGCCGTGCTATAACCTCATCAACTTTCTTCGCAATAGAATCCGTATCGTATATTATACCTTCGCGAGCAACTGCATCCCGCAAATCTATAAGCATTTCCTTAATCTTATCAATTGTGGGGACAGAACACTGTTCTGTCTCTACTTTCTGTCCATTTTGAACAAGGTTATTATTTGCAACAAGCCTCAACTTTGCCTCAAACTCCTCTAATGTCTCCGTTGCCACTTTAACCGCATCATAAACCGCTTGTCTTGAGATATTATACTCTTTAGCAATTTCACCGAAAGAACAGTCATCTAAATAGTGGAACTTAACAAAATTTTTCTGCCTCTCAGTTAGAAGGTCACCGTAGGTATCCAGAAGTAAACCCATTCTGTAAACCTTTTCTAACAAGGCTTTTGCTCCTTTTAGTATTATATTTAAAACGAATAGCAAGGCTTTATAATATAAAAAATACAACTATGTCAAGACAAAAAACTTTACATACCAATTAAGTTGATAATTGATGTGTTTTTAACTTTATATAAATGTTAAATGAGTGAACATTAATTTAGATAGGTGATGTGTTGTGTCTATAAATTAGTCTCTACATCTTCTTTGTGATTGTTGTGACTATCAACTGTAGCGGTGCGATTTATCGCACGAGAAACGTCGCATAAATACGAACGCCACATTGGGGGTAATTATCTATTTATATACAATAACTTTTCGACCCTTTTAAGCAGATTATCATTATCGAAGGGCTTCTTAATGAAGTCGTCGGCTCCAGTTTTTATACGCATTTCAGCCTCTGTGTATTTTGTCCCCATTGCAATTGCCGAAACGATCAAAATTGGCATCCTTAGCCAGGAATATTTATTCTTCAACTTCGCACAGATGCTGAATCCATCCTCCTTTTCTCCCGGCAACATAACATCCAGTATCAAAATATTAGGACGATGATTTAATACTGCAGGAATAACAACATCAGATTCATCAGCTTCAGCTACTTCATACCCGTGTTTTTCAAAAAGAATCTTCATTATTTTTCTTACATCATCATTATCTTCAGCGATTAGTATCTTCTTTTTATGCTTCATTATGTCCTTACTCACTTATTAGGCTGTTTTTGATGACCCTTCTTAAATATTATACTAAGAGCAGTCTTAAATTCTGACAATTTTGCCATGATGCATCCCACAATAAAAACGACAATACCGATGGATATATTTACAGCAAGAAAAATCATCTTATATAATGTAGAACCTTTTGAAAAACCCATTTCCATAAATTTATAAATCAAATAACATACAATTCCCATCACAACCGATATGAAGAGAGTTTTGGTGAATGTTGTTATTATCTTTCTATCGATAAAACTTCCCATTTCTTTACTCAGGACCCTTAACAATAATACTAAATTAATCGTAGCGGCGATTGACGTTGCCAACGCCAATCCTCCGTGCTTTAGAGGAGTACGCATCAGTATCAAATTAAGAATGATATTACTCACCAATCCCACTACCCCGAGTTTAACTGGTGTCATCATATCCTGTTTTGCATAAAATATTGAAGTAACAATCCTCAAAGAACCAAAGGAGACAAGCCCAACAGAATAAAAAATAAGCGCAATCGCTGTCTTTCGTGTCCCCTCTGATGTCCAGAGTCCTCTCTCATAAATCAGTTGAGAAATCGGATAACTCAGAACAATTAATCCAATAGTAGCTGGTATCATAATTAGCAAATGAGTCCTTAGAGCAAAAGAGGTTGTTTCCTTAAGCTCTGTTATATTATTACTTAAGACCTGACGTGTAATGGAAGGAAGCAAAACCGTCGCAAGAGAAATGGCGAAAATAGCCAGTGGTAGCTGAATAAGCCTATGACTATAACTTAAAGCAGTTACACATCCAGGACCAATGAAGTTCGCAAGATTTTTGTCCACAACAATATTAAGTTCAGAAATCGTAAGACCATAAAAAGATGGCAACAACAATAGGAATAATTTCCTGAGTGTTGAATCTTTAAAGTCAACAATAGTTGAGTACCTAAATCCTTTCCGGACTACTGGGGGAATAAGTATTATAAAACCAAGGACAGCTCCAGCAAGAACTGCCCAAGCAAAGATATAAGCGTATTTCTCTGGTGTCCCCTTCCGGAAAATTATTGCCGCTATGATAACAGTTATATTGAGAACAATTGAACGGAAGGCTGGAGTTGCAAAATTCTTGAAGCTATGAAGAACACCCATAAGCAATGCTGTTAAGGCAAGGAATGTAAGATAAGGAAACATTATTCGCGTGAGATTAGCGCCCAAATCAAGATAACCTGACTCTCCTTTAACAACAAATTTCACACCTCCCCAAAAAATAAACATATATCTTGATAAGATAATTCCCAAAGCTGTAATAATAAGTGTGGTAATTAGGATAATATTAAAGGCATTGGACAAGAATTTCCAGGTAGATTCTTTGCCGTCCTTTTCCATTTTTTCAGTGAATACGGGAACTATAACGGCGGATAGTGAGCCTTCTCCGAGAACGCGTCTCAAGAAATTTGGGATTTCGAATGCGATATTAAAAACATCATTTATCGATGAAGCACCGAGAGCACTTGCAAGGATAGAATCACGAATTAAGCCAAAAATTCGACTGATTACTGTAACAAAACTAACTACAGTAGCGGACTTGAAAATACTACTCTTTTCATCTCTAATTCTGTGCATAGTTCTTTTTAAGATAATATAACCACAAATGTAGCGGTCGCATTTATGCGACTGTCTGTGCGATAAATCGCACCGCTACAAAAAAGCTCTGAAAAGCCGGTATGTGTCATTCTGAGTGAAGCGAAGAATCTCGCAGTTCATTAGTTTTTCAGAAATCTCAAATTGTAATTATTACGTTTTGACCATTGTGTTATCTCTGTGTCCTCTGTGGTATCATCTTTTTAATAATTCAACTTGAATGCTGTCTTCTAACATATTAAATTTTATTTGTTCAATATAAATTAATTATGAATAAAGGTGGTCACAACAATATGGAAATCAAGACTGATGTTTTAGTAATTGGAACGGGCATTGCCGGCTGTTGCACAGCTTTAGAACTTGCTAAAAAAGGTATCAAAGTCGCTCTCATAACGAAAATGCCAAACCCCGAGCTTACTAACACAACGATGGCTCAAGGGGGTATTATCTATAAGGGCAAAAATGATTCTCCCGAAAAATTAGCAAAAGATATAATCCTGGCAGGAGCAGGACTATGTAATGATGCTGCAGTCTATTTCCTTGCAGAAAAAGGACCGAAACTTGTCGAAAAATTGTTGATTAACGAACTCAAAGTCCCATTTGATAGAAATAAAAATGGTGAACTCGACCTTACTGAAGAAGGTGCTCACTCTATCCCACGCATTATCCATTACAAGGATTGGACGGGGAAAGCTATTTGTGAAAAATTGATTTATGCAGTTAAAGAAAATAAAAATATTAAGCTGTTACATAATTCAACAGCCATAGATTTGTTGACTCTATCGCACCATTCAAAAAATCCGCACGATGTTTATAAACAACCTACTTGCGTTGGTACGTTCGTTCTAAATAACAAAACAGGCAAGGTCGACACGATATTAGCAAAAGAAACTGTTCTTGCCACAGGCGGTGTTGGGCGATTATTTCTCCACACAACGAATCCGCCTGGTGCAAGAGGTGATGGGATTGCTATGGCATATCGTGCCGGTGCAAGATTATTGAATTTAGAATATATTCAGTTCCACCCAACGACACTCTATCATCGAGAAGCAGACAGATTCTTATTATCAGAATCTATGCGTGGTGAAGGAGCGGTTATTATCAATAAATATGGTGAAAAATTTATGAAACGGTATCATAAACTTGGCAGTATGGCACCAAGAGACGTTGTCGCAAGAGCCATTCACGAGGAGATGATTAAGACAAAAGAAGAATGCGTTTATCTGGATATATCATTCAAAAATAAAAAATGGATACAGAAGAGATTTCCTACTATTTATGAGAAGTGTCTTGAGTATAATATAGATATCACAAAACAATCCATTCCAATAGTGCCTGCCGCACATTATTCCTGCGGTGGTGTTGCCGTAGATTTATATGGCAAAACATCTATAATCAGATTAAGAGCAATAGGAGAAGTTTCCTGTACTGGTTTACATGGTGCAAACAGACTCGCCAGCACGTCTTTACTTGAAGGACTTGTCTGGGGATGGTCAACAGCACAGGATATACTAAAAGAAATAAAAACCAAAGAATATTACTTCCCAGAAATCGAACCCTGGCAATATGAGAAAGAATCTATTGACCCCGCTGATATTTATCAAGACTGGTTAATTATAAAACATACAATGTGGAACTACGTCGGATTAGTCAGAAGTCTTAAACGAATGAGACGAGCAATACAAATATTGAAAGAGTTGCAAAATGAAATCGAGAATTTTTATGATAAGGGGAAATTAAGCGATGAACTAATTGGCGTTAGAAATGCCGTTCAATCTGCCCTCGCCATATTATATGCCGCACATGAAAATCGCGAGAGTCGTGGATGCCACTATTTAAAAGAAAATGATTAATGTAATTTAAGATTTCTTGATAATCAACGCAATGCAATATTATTTTGTAATGAATGCTTTTATGTATTATACCCATTCCCTCACCCCAACCCCCTCCCAATAGGAGAGGGTTAGAGTGAGAACGTGTCATTCTGAGCGAAGCGAATAATCCCGTAATTTATCTTTGATCTAAACGAAGATGTTTCTTGACAAAAAGGACAAAATCAAATTAAAAATATTTCTATAAAAGCGTTTTTATAAGTTTGGCATTGTGAACCAAATTAAAATTAATTCGTGGAGGGACATTATGAAAAGGGAAGGATTTACTCTTATCGAATTACTTATCGTGGTAGCCATCATCGCCATTCTTGCAGCGATAGCTGTGCCGAACTTTCTCGAGGCTCAAACACGGTCAAAGGTTTCTCGCGCAAAAGCTGATATGCGAACATTAGCTACTGCCATTGAAGCCTATTGCGTTGATTGGAGAGCATATCCCTGGATTTGGCAGAATCCCGGATATGATATTCCAAGAAGCCTTACTACCCCCGTTGCTTTTATAACTTCTATACCGACTGATCCATTTGGTCCTACATTGAGAAGTGATTATTTTTTCGTATTGGGGTGGTCTCTTCCTGACAATTATTACTTCGCAACGAAGAAATATTTTGAGACTTGGGGATTTGTCTGGCAAGTTTATCCCAGCAGAAGCATAGGGAATCCAGCGTTATGGGTTTTACAGAGCAAAGGTCCTGATAAACATTTCTGTCGTTCAGTTTCTCTGGGGGGTGTAGGAGTTATGGAGCTTGACCGTCCCTACGATTACGAATACGACTCCACAAATGGAACCATAAGTTTAGGCAACATAGTTCGTTCAGGTCCTTAATTTTAAAAACAAATTTTATAAGGTAAATGTTATAATAAAACTTGACAAAGAAAAATAAAAGGTCTTATATTACAAAAGCGCTTTTATAAATAATAAATGAGGAGGTGGTTTTAGGTAAAGAAATCAATTTTTATAAAACTTTTATATTATTTAGAATAAGGAGGAATGAATATGAAAAAGGTATTATTGATTTGTGGACTATTATTGATTCTCATTACTTCAAACCTGTGGGCGGAATATTTTTATGTCCGCACATTTAGTGCCGATGTCGGGCCCGGTCCGATCGCTGTAAGCCAGAATCCCACAACTACAGATTGCTATTATGCAACATTTGCCAATTTAACTTCAAATATTTACTATGTCCCTGATTTCTTAACATCCGTTGATTCTACAGACCAGAGACTCATCGCGGGACCATTTGTTTTTGTTGCTTCTCGTGGTTTTCAGGGTATTGCTCTTGATTCTGCTGACAATGTTTTTATATCGGGAGATAATAGTGGCGGTTCTCCAACAGGTATTTTTAGAAAATATGCTCCCAACGTAAGCAAGACTACCTGGACTCAAGATGTAACCTTCGCTCCTGATAATACTCTAAGATATGCCGGCTGTGCGCTCCTTAATGATAATAGAATTGTAGCGTCTATAACTGCTCCTATTCCCACCCAACCGAAAGTGCTTTCAACTGCTGATGGCTCAAGTATAGCAGATTTACCCACTCCCGTTGGTACGCGCTATGGACGTGAACCTACCTTCAATCCGGACAATAATGATATTTATCAAGGATTTAATGGTTTAGGAGTTGGAACAAATACTTTTGAGGTTTATAAAGATGGTGATCCAACTAATCCCGGAAACTATACTTTAGACTCCACCACACTTTTTGCTGATAGCATTGCTGCCACTGTTGCCAAAAACCATAATGGTTATGACAAAATAAACCATCAACTGTTACATATTGACACTCAAAATAAAATGCTCGAAATCTATGATGTGAATACTACATTAAGAGGAGCCGCCTCTATAAACACAACGCCAGTTCAAACTATTGATCTCATGCCATTTAATGTAGGCACTTCACCTTTCGACGTCGTTCATACTCAAGTAGACGGGAAAGACTATTTAATTATAACTGACTATGGCATGGGTGTAGACCAAATCTATGTATTTGGACCTCCTCCAACTAAAGCCAAAACGTGGATGGTGTATTAATAAAGAATTATTTACTATGATTTTCAAGGCAGGAATTGATTCTTCAGTTCCTGCTTTTTTATTTTATATTTAGTAATAATTGTCCAAAAAGCGGTGCGATTTATCGCAATTAAGAAATCACAGAAGCACAGAAAAATGGAAGCACGGAAAATGGAATTAAAACTAAAAGAATTGACTGGTAAAATTATTGAGAGTAATCAACTAATTTTTATCCGTGATTCTATAATTCCGTGTTTCCGTGATTAAATTTAACATTACAATGTCGTCGCATAAATGCGACCGCTACAATTGAGGTTGCATTTCTTTTATTTCTGCGAGGGGTAAATATAATATGGTTTCAAAGGGTGACATTAATAAAGGACTGAGAGAAATAGGTATTAAAGATGGTGATAAGCTCCTTGTCCACGGCTCATTGAGTTCTTTTGGATATGTTGAGGGTGGTGCGGACACAGTTATTGATGCTCTCATCGAGGCAGTGGGATTTGAGGGAACTGTCTTAGTCCCGACTCTGACAGGCTCGGCAGAACTATCACCACAAAATCCACCCGTCTTCGATGTATTAATCACGCCTTGCTGGACAGGGAAAATTCCTGAGTCCTTTCGGAACAGGAAAAATGCAAGAAGAAGCTATCATCCGACACATTCGGTGGCAGGAATCGGAATTGATGTCGATATTCTTATCAGAAACCATCACGAAGATATTACTCCCTGTGGTATCAAATCGCCATATTATAAATTAGGTGAATTAGGTGGATATATTCTATTAATAGGTGTGGGGCTTGATGTAAGCACGACATTTCATACGGTTGAAGAACTTGCAGAAGTTAATTATCATCTTCAGAAAGAAATAACTGATTGTGTTGTTATAAAAGAAGACAACATAAGACTGATTGTGAGAAATTATCTTCATAGTTATCTTGGACCTGAACGAGATTTCCTTATTATGGAAGAAATATTTAAAGAAAAAGGAATTATGCGATATACTCAAATTGGGAATGCCTTGATACGGATGTTTTCCACGAAAGAATCAATTGAGATTACCTTAGAATATCTGAAAAAAGACCCACTCTTTCTTACAAAAAGGTAGGGAGGAAGTCATCCTGACAAACATAGAGACGCAATGATAAATTTTGAAAAAGTTCTGTTCATAAATGAAAAAGATTTTATGTGGAGTGCGGTAGCTTGCTACCGCTTTAGATTGCGAGACCTTGGTCTCGCCGATATGTAAGGGACAGGCATGCCTGTCCCTTACAGTGGAAGCAAGCTTCCACAAAACAAGGCGAAAGCAAGCTTTCGCACTCCAAAGAATAATTTGTGGACAATAATTTTTAAAAACTTATTATTGCGTCTTTGCAAACAAAATAAGGAGATTAAAATGAGACATCTCAAAATTTTATTATTAATTTTATTTGCTTCGTTTTTTGTAGCAACTGTTTATGCTCAGGAGGAAGATATGGCAAAAAAAGAAAAGAGAATCGGTGAGTTAACGACTGAGGAGCTGGACAAAGTAATCAGAGAAATTGCAAAATCAAAAATGGCAAATCAGGAGAAGATGATCTATTATTCAGGTAGATTCTTAGGCACGCCTTATGTTTTGTTGTGTGAGGGTGATGGTACTTACGCTCGCTATGACACCCTTCCGTTAATGAATCTCAAAGAAATTAATTGTATGACCTATTGCGAAATCGTTATGGCATTAACTTTATCCTCTTATTATGAAGAAATGTTCAACGTCCTTCAGCACATTCGATATAAAAATGGAATCATTGGAATGGCAACAAGGAATCATTACACGATGACAGACTGGCTTCCAGAGAACTCCTGGTGCCTGGATGATGTTACAGTTCTCATCGGCGGAAACAAGTGCAAAAGGTTAACACGTACTATCAGTCATAAGAAATTCTTTGAGGGCAAAGGAATCACTGATATTATGGATGTCCTGCCTGATAGAGAATCAACGATTAATTATATTCCCAAAGAATCATTATTAAGTGTTACAGACAAGATGAACTCTGGTGATGTTGTATCGTTGATTCAGGATGCCCCCGGTATATTATCTGCTCATATGTTAATGATTTATAAAGATAAAAATGGAAAGACCTATTTTCGTCATGCAAGTATGTCAAAAAAGACCACACTCGACGAACCGTTCGATGAATATGTCAATGGATTAATAAAAAACAAGAAATATATGGGAATGGCATTTATGCGGATAAAAGAGAACGTTCAATGGGTAAGTGATAGAAAACTAACTCATGGAAAAGTTATAGAATAAAAATAACGGGATTTTTCCTCTGCGTTCTCAGTTTGTAGTCCCTGCTTTAGCAGGTCTAATTTTTCCCACTAAAGTGGGGACTACAAACTGCCATTGAATTTATCTCACGCAGAGGCGCAGAGTTCACAGAGAATAAAATGATTAGTGAAACAATGATTTAAAAATAGTCCTTTGTCCTGAATATTAGTGGCTTCTTATCTTTAAAAACCTTATGTTCGACAACTTCACCTATGAAAAGTGTATGGTCACCAGCAGAGCAGGTTTTGTATAACTTGCAATCAAGATAGGCATAAATATCAGCCAGTATCGGTGAACCTGTCTTCTTTGTTATGTAATTAATGCCCTTGAACTTATCAGTATCCCTGCCTGATTTTGACCCAAAATTTCTCCCTAACTCAACTTGCCCTTCACTAAGAATATTAACAGCAAATACATTGCTCTCATTGATTAATTGATGAGTATACCGTTCAGGAGCTATGCTAACAACAACCAGTGGAGGTTCAAACGAAGCTTGAGCAACCCACGCCGCTGTCATACCATTAATTTTCTCACCACTCTTCGTAGTGATTATTGCGACTGAAGAAACAATCATATCCAGTATTACACCCATAATCTCACCTCTTATGGAAAATATTTTATGTGGAGTGCGGTAGGGGCACGTTGCACGTGCCCAATAATCTTGTCCCCGTGAAAACAGGGATCAGGGCATATGCAATATGCCCCGACAAACACCGTAAGTATTTTGTATATCAGTCCAGCGTAATCTTATAAGAATTCATTTTCGGGGATTTTTACTCTTAACTGTTGAACTTTTTCGATGAGGAATTCAATTTCGTTTTTATTTTTCGAATAACTCGTTTCCACCGATGATAAAGCCGACAATAATGTTTGGTAGACAGCGGTTGCTTTTTTATATTCAGCTTTGTTTTCGAAATCTTCAGCAATTTTCCTCAGTTGATTTGCTGATAGCTGAGAATATTTGTTAATGAGCGAGTAATTTCTTATGGAATAATCATAATAGGAAACAGCAAGGTCAATATTACCTTGTTTGCGTGCCGTTTCTCCCAATTGATAATTTTCATAGGATTTAGATAGGAAAAAGAAAGTTAATAAGATAAATATCAAGATAAATAGAGAGAGACTAATTAGCACTAATTTTTTAAATTTGTTTTTTTTCATAGTTACAAATCGAAATCTCTGAAATATTTATATTAGTTTACCAAATCCCGTTTGTAGTCCCTGCTTTAGCAGGGGAAATTCATTCCCACTAAAGTGGGGACTACGAACAAAGGCGTTTGTTATCAGTATTTCAGAGGTCTCAAATCAGGAAATTTTTCACAAAAAAAACTCCTACAGATAATCCTTTAGCATCTGCAGGAGTTCTTGGCTACAAAAAAATACTTAAGAAAATCAAACTTTTTCAACGTCTGTTGCTTGGATTCCTTTCGGTCCTTTCTTTACTTCGTATTTTACTACTTGCCCTTCTTTTAAAGTTTTGAACCCATCACCTTTAATAGCGGTGTAATGGACAAAAACATCGGGTCCACTTTCTTGAAGGATAAAGCCAAAACCCTTCCGATCATTAAACCACTTAACCTTTCCCTCTGGCATTAAATATACTCCTTTACTAATAAATATTTAAAAATAAAAATAACAACCGCATATAGTTAGAGGGAATATTGATACTAACTAAGAAGAAAATAGTAACAAGATACCCCCATTTTATTTATATAAAGCTTTTCTTTTTATTTAATTATTATATTATTGTCAAGATAAATTTTTATGTTATTTTAATTTTAGGACAATTAGTATTTGTTAATATTTCAAAATTTTTATTACAATTATATAGTAAAAGTTGTTATCTGAATATAAATCGAGATCTCTGAAATACTAAGAAATACCTAATGTAGCGGTGCGATTTATCGCACATAATAAATTTTATCTTAAAATAATGTTTAATAGTTTAACGATAGACCGACAGATTAAGCGTATCTTCAAGAAGCATTGAAAAATTCTCTTGAAGATATTTTTGAAAACGGATGATAATCCACTTTTCTTTTTTTATAGAAGAATTTTTTGAAAAATGATTGAATTGCAATGATTTTTAGATAGACTACACATAAGTTTAGATCTCTGAAAAACTGGTTATCTGTCATTCCCGTGTAAACGGGAATCCAGAAATATATCAATTTTGTCTCAATGACACGGCCTCAGTTGTTAGTATTTTAGAGATTTATAGTTGGGATAATCGAATCCTTTCATTATCTAAGAGAGGAGTAATTTGTGTTTTGTATTTAGCAATTGTTATTATACTCATTGGGATTATTGTGGGAATATATGGTTTTTTTGAGGCGCGGAGAATCAATATTTCAAGATTAGAATTGAAATTTAAGAAATTACCCGATGCGTTTGATGGTTTTCAATTTGTGCATATATCAGATTTGCATATAAGGAATTTTGGTTCATTTGAAAAACATCTTCTTGACAAATTAAAATTTCTTAATCCAAAACTTATTTTGATGACAGGAGATTTTAAATGGAGTAAATACACGGATAATCAAAAAGTTATTAATGCTGTCCAGAAGATTTTGGATGAGATTAAATTGGAGTATGGTTTTATTTGTATAAAAGGGAATCATGACAAATTGGGTTTTGTAGATGAATTACGAAAATTGAAACTTGTTTATTTGCAGAATGAATATTACAGATTAATCAATGGTGAAGATGAAATTTATATTTTGGGTGTTTCTAAGTCCCACCCTACGAAAAGAAATCAGGGAATTATGAAATTGAGGAAAGCAAAGGAAGGACTTAGAGAAGAGGCGTTTAAAATTTTATTAGCCCATACCCCTGATTATATGCCCATTGCGAGAAAAGAGCGGATTGATTTGATTCTTGCGGGAGATACGCATGGCGGGCAGGTGAGATTACCATTGTTGGGTGCGTTGGTAACAAAAACAAAAACGCCCCCAAGATATTCTATAGGTCTGATAAAGGAAGGTGACACTATTCTTTATACTAATCGTGGAGTGGGGACAAGAGGAATTCCGATAAGGCTTTTTTGTCCACCAGAAATTGCCGTGATTACTTTGAGAAAGAGATAAAATAAAAAATAAAATATGGGAAACCGTAGAGGACGCAGAGAAAAATAATTGAAACAGGATACACAGGATAAAAAGTATAATCAGGATAATAGCTATTTTAAATTGGAAATATTAAATTTCCAATATCAAATTTCCAATAAACATCCTGTAAATCCTGTTTATCCCTGTTAAATTATTCTTTGCGGTTCTTAGCGTCTTCTTTGCGTTCTCTGCGGTTATCTATTTTCAGTTTTAAATTATTGGTGTGAATTATGAGGCAAATTATTCTGGCGTCTATATCGCCAAGAAGAAAAAAGTTATTAGATGAGATAAACCTGGAATATAAGGTAGACCCAAGTGATTATGAAGAAGTAAATGATATAAAAAGGTCTCCGCAGGACCTTGTGTTAAGGCATTCTTTTGCAAAAGTTCTTGATGTATCCAGGAGATATAAGCAGGGAGATATAATAATTGGTGCAGATACGATAGTGTTGTTGGATAACGAAATATTAGGAAAACCGACCTCTGAAGAGAATGCATTCAAAATGTTAAAGAAACTTTCTGGTAGGACGCACAGCGTGATTACGGGAATTGCTGTAAAAGAAGTTGAAGGAGCAACACTACTCGAGTCAGTAAGGTCGGAGGTTCATTTTAGACCAATAGATGATAACGAGATAAGAGAATATATAGCAACAGGTGAGCCGATGGATAAGGCGGGAGCTTATGCTATTCAGGGGGTCGGAGAGAAATTTATAGAAAAAGTTGATGGATGCTATCATAATGTTGTAGGATTACCGATATTGCGAATGGTCAAAATGCTGTCAAATTTTATTAATGTATCACAATTGAACGTAAAATGTGATTGTGAGTAAATTCTATTTAAGGTGTGAGGGCATATTGCAATATACCCCCGCAGTGTCATTCTGAGCGAAGCGAAGAATCTTGTAGTTTTTTTAACGGTTTCAATTTGAGAGCTCTGAAATACTTCAAAAACGAGATTGATTCGTCGGCTTCGTTTCCTCACAATGACATTTTAAGGTCTATGTCATTCTGAGCGAAGCGAAGAATCTCGTAGTTTGGCCAGTATTTCAGGGGTCTCAATTTTAAATTTGTGAGGATAATTTGACAAATATTATCGATATACATATTCATTTAGCAGGCACTGGGGATGAAGGAACTGGATGCATAATGTCAAAAAAATTTAAATCCTCCTTTTTCTATTATGCCCTCCTGTTATTAGCAAAAACAAAACAATTAAACGATAAGGTAGCAAGAGATACGATTTTAGATGTCATCAAGACGTCGAAAAACATATCCAGAGTAGTTTTGCTCGCCTTGGATTGCGTTGTAGAGAAAAATGGCGATGAGAGACCGGATATATCAGGCATTGTCACGCCGAATGAGTATGTAATTAAGATTTGCAGCGAAAATAAAGACAGGGCTTTGTTTGGGGCATCAATTCATCCTTACAGAAAAGATTCTCTGGATTTGATTGACAGGTGTGTCGAGGAAGGTGCGGTATTGATGAAGTGGATACCATCGTCACAAGGCATAGACCCGCAGAACAGGAAGTGTTTCAAATTTTATGATAAGCTGGCAAAGATTGGATTACCCTTATTATGTCACACAGGACCCGAGACTGTTATTCCGAAGGCGCCCAATGCGATTGAGGATTATAACTCTCCAATAAGACTGATTCCGGCATTAGAGAAAGGCGTTAAGGTTGTTGCGGCACATTGTGCAACCTCTGCCTTTTTAGAAAATCAAAAATATTTCGATGAGTTTTTGTATATGATAAATCTTGCAGAAAAGGAACGGCTTCAATTATATGGTGATGTGTCTGCATTTTCTAATCCCGCAAAGAGAAGATTTATATTTAAAATAAAAGAAAATGTTGATCAGAAAAGATTGCTTTTCGGCACCGATTATCCCGTTCCCGTTTTCGATATGAGAGCACAAGCGGCTCTGAAAAGGGTGGTTTCGAAATGGTTTGGAATATTGGGCAATACTAATCCGCTTGATAAAAATTACGATATATTGAAGAACCAGTGGGGATTTGATGATGTTGTATTTACGAATGCCCATAATGTTCTTTTGATGAATAGTAAAGATGAAAAAAGAATAACGGTTAAAGAAATGATTAAAACAAATCGAACTTAACTTGTTTCTGAGCGAAACATAACAAATTTTTTATATTATTGATGTTTAAGCAGAGCTTGGTGCATTGAACCTTGCTTAATGATTCAAGGTAGATAAAACTCTATGTTATTAGGATTAACACAGGCGGCGTGTTGGGAAAAACTACCATTAGACCATCTTTATCCTCCCTTTGAGATTGGTTATATCTCTTCCTATTTAAAAAAGCATCTTAATTTCCATAATATTGTGATAGAGAGGTTTAGTGATAAGCTTCTAAGCCATAAGCCGGATGTGGTCTATATAACATCAACAACGATGGACTATAGCAAGGCGATAGAAATAGCAACTAAAGCTAAGCTGGGATGGAATGCAATCACAATAGTAGGGGGGCATCACATTTCTCTTCTGCCGGAGTCACTTCATAAATCTATTGATATTGGTGTTATTGGTGAGCAGGAATTGACGGCGAAAGAGCTTTTTGAATATTTACTATCTGATGCTGATGTCATTAATAAAAAAGTTCTCAATAAGGAAAAACTTGAGAAGATAAAGGGGATTGTCTTTCATAAAGATGGAAAAAAAATAATCACAGAAGAAAGAGAGCTTATTGAAAATTTGGATAGTTTGCCATATCCGGATAGAGAGTTACTTAGGGGTAAATGGGCGAGTTTTGTCGGAAAGGAAGGAACTATTGTTTCATCGCGTGGATGCCCATTTCATTGCAGTTTTTGTTCAAGACGTGTTGTTTGGGAAAATAAGTATAGAGTAGTTTCTGTGGAATACATTGTTAAGGAAATTGAATATCTTCATACTATATATAAGGCAAAGCATATAATTATAAATGACGATCTGTTTTTCACCAAGAAAGAGAAATTAGAAAAAATAGCCGAATTACTCAAAGAGAAGAGATTGCTCGGGAAAATCACGCTTGAGTGTAGCACGAGAGCAGAGTTAATTGATGAAGAAACAATACAATTGATGAAAAGGATGAATTTTAAAATTTTACGTTTGGGAATCGAATCGTATAACGAAAAGGTGTTGGAAGAATATAATAAGAAGGAGTTAAATAAAAAAGTAATAAATGATGTATTAATTCTCTGCAAAAAATATGGCTTTAAAGTTTCTGCTTCGTTTATAATTGGTGCACCCCGGGAGACTATGCGTGATATTCTTGAGACATATGTTTTCTTAAGAGACAATATGGATAAGATTCATTGGTTCTGTGGCAGTGAATTATTACCCGTTCCTGGTACGAAATATTGGGAGATTCTCGAAAAGAAGGGTAAGGTGAATTTGAATATGAATTGGGCACTCTTTAATAGTGGAGAAGAAGCAATTTATAGTAATGATTTCCCCTTCATTAGCGAAATTTTAACAAAGGATAATTTTTATGCTTTGTTACTCCTCTTAAAAGACTTATCAAGATATTATTCCCTGCGTAATGAGATAGAACGGATAGTAAATACACGCGGATATAGAGTACTTGAGAAAGTAAGAAAAGTGTTGAATAAATTTAAAAAGATTTCGGGGATTCAATGAGTTTTTTACATATCATTCCGAACTTGTTTCGGAATCTCTGATGAAATGCCGTAACAAGTTTAGCAGCTCATTTAAATGTTAAAAAGGGAACAGTTAAAGAGACAATCAAAACAAATTGAACTTGACTTGTATTTGAACTAAAAATAACAAATTTTTTATATTATTTGATATTTAAGCAGGGCTTGATAGATTGAGCTTTGTACAATGATTCAAAGGAGATAGAACTTTTATGTTATTAGGATTAACACAAGCAATTGTTAGGGAAGAAGTTCCCACAGATAATCTTTACCCTCCTTTAGGGATTGGCTATATCTCTTCCTATTTAAAAAAGCATCTTAATTTCCAGGATATTGTGATAGAGAGATTTAGTGATAAGCTTTTAAGCCATAAGCCCGATATAGTTGGTATGTCATCGACTACGATGAATTATAATAAGGCAATAGATATAGCAACTAAAGCCAAGCAAGGATGGAAAGCAATCGCAATAGTGGGTGGTCCTCACATTTCTCTTTTACCAGAGTCACTTCACAAGTCTATTGACATTGGAGTTATGGGTGAGGGGGAGTTGACAGCGAAGGAACTTTTTGAATATTTACTATCCGATACCGATGTCACCAGCAAAAAAGTTCTTAATAAAGAAAAACTTGAGAAAATAAAGGGGATTGTCTTTCATAAGGATGGGAAAAAAATAATCACAGAAGAGAGAGAGCTTATTGGAAATCTGGATAGTCTGCCATATCCTGATAGAGAGTTACTTAAAGGGAAATGGGTGAATGATATAGGAAAGAATGGGACTGTTAGTACATCGCGCGGATGCCCATTTCATTGCAGTTTTTGTTCGACCAGAGTTTTTTGGCGTAAATATCGTGGGTTTTCTGCTGAATATGTTGCGAATGAAATTGAGTATCTTCATAAAAATTATAGGACTAAGCACGTTACGATTCAGGATGACTTGTTTCTTGTTGAGAAAGAGAGATTGGGTAAAATAGTAAGTTTGCTTGAGGAAAAAGGATTAACGAATAAGATTAGTTTTGAATGCACAGCGCGTGCGAATTTGATCACGGATGAAACCAGTAATTTGATGAAAAGAATGAATGTTAAGATTATTCATCTGGGGATTGAATCATACAGTGATAAAATATTAGAGGAGTATAATAAGAAGGGGATTAATAAGAAAGTTATAGATAATGCCTTGATGTATTGTAAGCAATATGATTTAAGGGTGTGTGCATCCTTTATAATAGGAGCTCCCCAAGAAACTCAGAAGGACGTTCTTGAGACTTACGTTTTCTTAAGAGATAATATGGATAAGATGATGTGGGTTAATATGGGTGAGCTAATGGCATTACCCGGAACTAAGTATTGGAAGATGCTTGAAGAGAAAGGAAAGGTCAGTCCTTATATGAACTGGGACTTATTCAATAGCGGAGAGGAAGCTATTTATAGTGAAGATTTTCCTTATGTAAGTGAGGTTTTTACAAAGGATAATTTTTATGCTTTGTTACTTTTATTCAAGGAAGTTACGAGAAATTATTCGTTGCGGATTGAAAAGGAACAAATAGTGAATACACGTGGGTATAAATTACTTGAGAAGGTAAGGGGAGCATTGAATAAGTTCAGAAAAATTTTAGGTATCCAATAAGCTTGTTTCATGTCATTCCGAACTTGTTTAGGAATCTCAGATGAGATGCTGAAACAAGTTCGGAATGACATTTGTATTGTAAAGAGTGAGCAGTTGGGGTGAGATAAAGGGCAGTGTCATCGTATATCTAATTGTAGAGGTTTGATTTATCAAACCCAAATAATTGAGCGTGATAAATCACGCCCCCACAAAAAATACCTGTTGTGGTGCGAACTTTAGTTCGCATCTCTTGCGACATAAATGTCGCACCACACCTGACATTGTGGCTTGTAGGGACAGAACACTGTTCTGTCCCTACAGGACATTTTGTGAACAGTATTTTTTGAAAATTCATTATGTGGTGATAAAAACTGGGAAAGGAGTTGTGAAAGAGAAATGGTTTTAAGTATGACAGGATTTGGGAAATCTACGGAGACGAGTGGTGTAGGAGATTTTTATGTCGAGATAAAATCTCTCAACAATCGATTTCTGGAGATAAATTATCGCGGGAATAAAGATTTGGCAGTTCTTGAAATTCGAATCAGGGATTACATTAAAAGCAAGGTGAAAAGAGGAAGGATTGATGTTTTTATAAAATATCTACCGGGGATTAATCAGAATGTATCTGTTGTGGCGAATAGTGCACTGGCTGTTGATTATTACAACGCCGTAAAAGCTGTGTTAAGGGACTTGAAGGAAAATTGCAAGGTTGAGGGATTAGAAGACAATGTATCTTTATATGTAGAGAATATATTGCGATTACCAGGAGTAGTCGAGATAATCAGTGGTGAGGTGGATGAAGAGATATTATGGCAGGCGTTGATGCCAGCAGTTGATGAGGCTATGAAGGAAGTGATAAGTGGCAGGGAAAAAGAAGGGGAGGCATTAAAGAAAGAACTGATTTTGAATGTTGATGAATTAAAATCATATCTGAATGGGATAAGGGAGATTCAGACCGATGTTGTAGAAAGAGTTAGAAAAAGATTAATTGAAACAGTAGAGCAGTTAAAAAGAGAAATAGATGTGGATTTAACGGAAGACAGATTAAATACCGAGATCGTTTTATATGCTGATAAAATGGATGTAAGTGAGGAAGTAATAAGAATTGCATCGCATATAGAGGGTTTCATATCGACGCTTGAAGAATCTGCTGAAAAAGGGAAAAAACTCGATTTCATAATTCAGGAGTTGTTCAGGGAAATAAATACAATTGGCAATAAAGCGAAGGATTCAAAAATTTCTAACCTTGTCGTTCAGGTAAAAGTAGTCTTAGAGAAGATGAGAGAGTTGGTTCAGAATATTGAATAAAAATTTTGTTAGATTGCAAATTTAAAACGAATTAACTGCAGACACCGCTGAGAAGGTGCAAAGTTGTAGGGGACGCATATATGCGTCCCTTACATTATACATTGTTGTTTCGTTGTAGGCAAAAGATTTGAATCTCAATGATGCAAAGAGGCAATTAGTTAAATATGAAAAAAAGAGGTATCTTGATAATTCTTACATCACCATCTGGAGCGGGTAAGACGAGTATTCTTGAGGGAATCTTGAAGAAAGATAGTTCGATTGAGTACTCTGTCTCGGTTACTACAAGGCCAATACGTAAAGGCGAAATCAACCACGTGAATTATCATTTTGTAAGTGTTGAAGAGTTCAAGAAATTGATTGAACAGGGTGTTTTTTATGAATGGGCGATTGTTCATAATAACTATTATGGCACGAGAAGAGATGTGGTGGAAAATAAAGTTGAGAAAGGCATTGATGTTTTATTTGATATTGATGTGCAAGGTGCGTTGAATGTTAAGAAGCAGAGCAAAGATGCAGTATTGATATTTATCATTGCCCCATCATTGAAGATATTAGAAGAGAGATTGAAAAATAGGGGGACTGATTCAGAAGAGGTAATTCGGGGTAGATTGAAAAATGCCCGAGAAGAAATGGAAAAGATGCCTGAATTTGATTATATTGTTGTGAACGATAAATTGGAAGAAACCATTGAGACTGTTTGGTCGATTATTATTGCAGAAAGACACAAGACAAAGAAATTAGATTTGGATGAGTTGAAAAAATGAAAGTGAAAAAAATAATATTAGGCGTAACTGGTGGAATAGCCGTTTATAAATCGCTTGAGCTTGTCAGGCGATTTAAAAAAGCTAACAACGAAGTCAAAGTCGTTATGACGAAATCTGCTACAGAGTTTGTGACACCTCTTTCGTTTGAAACGCTTTCCGGAAATCCTGTGTATTCTAAATTGTTTGGCGAGATACAGAGCTGGGAGATGGAGCATATCACGATGGCAAGTTGGGGTGATGTGTTGTTGATAGCACCTGCAACAGCAAATATAATTGGGAAATATGCGAATGGTATTTCTGATGATGCCTTGTCGACATTGCTTCTGTCATTTAAAAGACAAGTATTCATTGCTCCAGCGATGAATGAGAATATGTACCTTAATCCTGTGGTTCAGGACAATATTGTTAGATTAAAAAAGAGAGGTGTTAAATTTATAGAACCTGGGAGAGGAGCTTTGGCATGTGGAGTGGAAGGAGTTGGAAGGTTAGCCGATTTAGATGTGATTGAGAGCGCTCTGGATGAGTATTTTAAGGAGAAGGAAGATTTGAGAGGTATCAAGATATTGATAAATGCGGGTCCGACGAGGGAGTTTATCGATCCGACGCGATTCATTTCGAATCCTTCGAGTGGAAAAATGGGATATGCACTTGCGGAAAAGGCTGTAAGCAGAGGAGCGGATGTTGTGCTTGTATCAGGACCGACAAATTTAATTGCTCCTGATGGTGTGAAGTTGAAAAAAGTTGTATCTGCTCAAGAAATGCTTAAGGCAATGAAAAAGTATCATAAAAATTCTGATATTGTGATTTTTACTGCCGCAGTATCAGATTTTAGACCAAGTTCTGTAGGCAAGAAAAAGATTAAGAAGGAAGAAGTGCCGGATTCAATCAGGTTATCAAAGAATCCTGATATTGCTGAGGAATTAGGAAAAGAAAAGAGGAAGAAAATTCATATCGGCTTTGCCGCTGAGACCGAAAACATTATTGATAATGCAAAGAAAAAATTGAATAAGAAGAAATTTGATTTGATTGTTGTGAATGATGTTACTGTTAAAGATTCAGGATTTGAGAGTGATGAAAATATTGTAATTCTTATTTCAAAAAGGGGAGAAATTATAGAGTTGGGAAGAATGAGGAAACTTGAGATTGCTGATGTGATTTTGGATAAAACAATGGAATTGATAAGGAAGAAAGTTAAGTAACATCAATTTTTTATTTTGTTTGAGAAACAAAATGTATTGATAACGTTGTATGAAATAATGAGTTTTTTTTAATAGGAAACAATGATGAATAAAGATAACATCTTTAAACATATTTCTCAGAGACTTAAAGGAGAAGGAGCGAGAAAGATAGCTCTCTTTGGTTCTTATGCAAAAGGTAACGAGGAACCAGAGAGTGATATAGATATAATGGTAGAATTTTCAGAGAGAAAGAGCCTTCTTGAACTCGTAAGAATAGAAAGAGAGTTGTCTGAAATCTTAGGAATCAAAGTAGATTTGTTGACGGAAAAATCTATTAGTCCGTATTTAATTGATAAAATAAAGAAGGAAATGAAGATAATTTATGAGTGAAGATAGGGATGACTATATATATTTAAAGCACATATTAGATGCTATATCCAGAATAGAAGAATATACCTATGAGATAAAATACGAAGACTTTATGAAGAATTATCTTATTCAAGATGGGATAATAAGACAAATTCAGATAATAGGAGAAGCAACAAAAAGATTATCTATGGAGATTAAGAGCCAACATCTTGATATACCCTGGAAAGATATAACAGGTATGAGAGACAAATTAGTGCATGATTACTTTGGTATAGATTTAGATGCAGTATGGGATACTGTTGAGAAGGATATTCCAGAGATGAAAAACAAATTGAAAAGTATCATTGAAAAGAAGATATAGAAAAGTCGCAAAGGTCGCTAAGAAAAAATTATTCGACCACGATAATCACAAAGGTAGTCGCAATCTTTAGATTGCGATTATTTAACACAGGCTAAAGCCTGTGACTACCTCTTGCACTTTGTGGTTTAATTGTTTTTATTTAATATGGGGATTTGAAATTGAAGGCATTTATTTCAATGGCGTTGAAGATTGATATTATCACAATATTTCCCGAAATGTTTGAGGGTCCATTTAATCAGGGGATAATTAAGCGGGCAATGGAAAAGAGTGCTGTAGAAATTAGTGTCCATAATTTAAGAGACTATACTACTGATAAGCATAAAATTACGGATGATTATCCGTTTGGTGGTGGGGGTGGAATGGTAATGAAGCCTGAACCGATATTCCGAGCAGTAGAGGTAATAAAAGATAAAGGGGGACAGACGATGAGTGTCGGTTCCATATCTTCAAAGGTTATACTTTTAACACCACAGGGGAAAGTTTTTAATCACGAAATTGCGATGAGATTATCCAGGGAAAATCATCTGATTTTTTTGTGTGGTAGATACGAAGGTGTTGATGAGAGAGTTCGAGAAAAACTAATTGATGAGGAGATTTCAATTGGGGATTATGTTTTAACAGGAGGAGAGTTTCCAGCGATGGTGATAGTAGATGCGATTGTTCGGTTACTCCCGAATGTTTTAGGATGTGAAGATTCTTACAAGAAAGATTCATTTTATGAAGGCTTGCTTGATTATCCGCATTATACTCGACCCGAAGAATTTAGAGAAATGAAAGTTCCGGATATATTATTGTCGGGACATCATAAAAAGGTCGAGGAATGGCGAAGATATAAGTCTCTTGAGACAACTTATTTAAAGAGACCCGATTTGATGGATAAGATTGAATTGAGTGAAGAGGATTTAAAGACGCTTGAAGAGATAAGAGAAAAATATAAGAAAAATGTTTAATGTATAAGAAGCTAAAAATTAGTAGGGATAGAACACTCGTTTCCTCTCCCCTTGTGGGAGAGGATTAAGGAGAGGGGTATAAGTCATTCATAAATGGACACGGAATTACTCGAAAGAAATTTTTCCAACCCTAATTATGAAAAACAGATCTCTGCTGAACACATAAAACAAAATATTTAACCACGACGGCACAACGGTCATAAGTCGTTGTGTTCGTAGTGTCGTTGTGGTAAAAAACACTACGTATTTCTCATTTATTTTTTCTTCGTAGAAGCCCCCCAAAATAATTAAAAAATTTTGTTGATTTTACTCTTTTTTCTGTTTCACTAATTGAAATTGAAAAACTGTTTTTCATTGTTGTTTCTGAAAAAAATTTTTTAGTTGAGAGGAGTATAACAAGATTTAAGAAGAATGTTAGAAGAGGAGACGTCTTTAATATTAGAAAACATATTGGGCAATTTTATCAGTGAGGTTAGCCGATAATGCCCAAAATTATTAAAAAAGTATCGAAAAAAACTGGTCTTCCTCCGGGGACTCTTGTCCATATAGGCGAGAAGAAAACGGAGAAGCCTAAAATTACAATTATTGATTATAATGAGTCTGAGTTTCAAGAAAAAGTAGTCGAATCAGTGGAAGAATGTTTTCCTTTTAAAGAAAAACCGACAGTAACATGGATAAATATAGATGGACTTCATCAGGTTGATATTATAGAAAAAATTGGGGAATGTTTTAGCTTACATCCTCTCTTACTCGAAGATATTTTAAACACCAATCAGCGTCCGAAAATAGAAGATTACGAAGATTATCTTTTCATTGTTTTTAAGATGCTTTATTTTGATGAAAAGGGAAAGGACGTAATTCTTGAACAAGTCTCTTTGGTTCTTAATGAGAACTGTATTATTTCTTTTCAGGAACAAGAAGGTGATGTTTTTAATATTATCAGAGATAGGCTCAGGACAGGTAAGGGTCGTTCAAGGAAGATGGGAGCGGATTATCTGGCTTATTCTTTGATTGATACGACGGTGGACAGCTACTTCACGATTCTTGAGAAAATTGGCGAAAAGATTGAAACATTAGAAGAACCATTAGTGAAAAATCCTACCATAGAAACTCTCCAATCCATTCATAATTTAAAACGGGATTTGATATTTCTCCGCAAATCTGTTTGGCCCCTGAGAGAAGTAATAAGTGGGTTACAAAGAACTGAATCATTGCTTATTCGGGAGTCCACAGGATTTTATCTTAGAGATTTGTATGACCATACAATTCGAGTTATCGATACGTTAGAGACGTTTCGCGATATGATCTCTGGGATGATTGATATTTATGTTTCAAGTATGAGTAATAAATTGAATGAAGTAATGAAGGTGTTAACAATCATAGCCACAATATTTATTCCATTAACTTTTATAGCGGGTGTTTATGGGATGAATTTCAAATTTATGCCTGAGACTGAATGGCGTTGGGGATATTTTGCCATTTTACTATTTATGGTGACTGTGGGTCTTTTGATGGTGTTTTATTTTAAGAGAAGAAAATGGTTGTAGCGGTCGCATTTATGCAACGATTTTTCTGTTTTGTTTCCAAGGTCCACCTTGGGAACGAGATGTTGTAATTTGTTAGGTGTATAAAACAAAATTTTAATATAAAAAGGGTGAATAAATATGGACAGAGCAACTAAAGAAAAACCTCCGCAACGAAAGAAAGTTCCAATAAGGAAATGTCTTGGTCCTGTTATTAGTCTTGAAGAACATGTTCCACCGGATTGGTGGAGTCGAATTTTCAATTCGCTTTATCTGAAGACGGATTCAGATGTAATAGATGACCGAGCTATAACCAGCCAGGAAGTGGATTTGTTTTCGAAGATTTTAAACCTCTCACCCGAAGATAAGGTTCTGGATTTATGCTGTGGACAAGGTCGTCATTCTCTTGAACTATCAAGGAGAGGATTTAGATATATTGAAGGATTAGATCGTTCTCATTACCTTATTCAGAGGGCGAAGATGTGTGCGAAAAGAGAAGGGCTGGATGTAAAATTCAGAGAAGGTAATGCTCGCAAGCTACCATATTCACCCGACAGCTTTGATGTTGTGATGATATTAGGAAATAGTTTTGGTTATTTTGAAACTATAGATGATGACATAAGAGTCTTAAAGGAAGTTTTCAGAGTTTTAAAACCCTGGGGCAAGGTGCTTATTGATGTTGCTGATGGGGATTATCTGAGAGCGCATTATAGGCCTCGTTCCTGGGAATGGATGGATAAAAAACATTTTGTTTGCCGAGAACGTTCCCTTTCACACGATGAACAGCGCCTTATATCTCGTGAGGTGATTACACGAGTAGAGAAAGGCGTCATAGCTGACCAGTTTTATGCGGAAAGGCTTTATAATAAAGAGACGATCAGTAAATTTATGAGAGATGCTGGCTTTTCTGATGTTTCATTTCACGGTGAGATTTCTACTGATTCTAAACGCAATCAAGACCTCGGAATGATGGAACAGAGACTTATTGTGACAGGAGTAATCAGGAAAGAATGGACTACTATCAAAAGAAGACCGAAGGAAGCGGTAAGGAACGTTGTGGTACTTATGGGAGACCCGACAAAACCTGACCCATTAAAGCCGTTCAGTGTTTTCGATGATGATGATTTCTACACAATTGACGAGCTAAAATCGGCATTGAGAGAGCTGAAGAGTTATCAATTTACTTATTTGAATAATCACGACACTTTTGTTCAGGATTTATCAAAGTTGAAAGGGAAAGTGGATTTCATATTTAACTTATGTGATGAAGGATATAATAATGACCCTCGAAAAGAACTTCATGTTCCAGCGTTGTTAGAGCAGATGGGGTTTGCATATACCGGTGCGGGACCTCAATGTCTTGCTTTTTGCTATGATAAATCGCTGGTGCGTGGAGTTGCGAAAGAAATGGGGATTCCCGTTCCGGATGCCTTTTTCATCAAACCAGAGGATTCAACCTTTGAGTTGTCGTTCGAATCCTCTGCAATTGTTAAACCCAACTTTGGTGATTCCAGTTTCGGAATAACACAAAGAAGTGTTGCAAACAGTGTAGAAGAGCTCGTGAATGCTATTTCTGAGATAAGAGAAAAGTTCGGTTATGATAAACCGATTCTTGTTGAGGAATTTCTCACGGGTAACGACTTGAGCGTTGGGATAATAGGGAATCCACCTGAAGCATATATTGTTCTTCCTATCACAGAAGAGGATTATTCAGCGCTACCAGAAGGACTTCCAAAAATCTGTGGATACGAGGCAAAATGGCTTCCCAATTCACCCTATTGGAATATCAGGTCGGTTCCTGCCGAATTACCTGAGGATACGAAAAGATTAATTATAGAATGGTGTTTGAAGCTGTTTGAGAGATTAGAGTGCAGGGATTATAGTCGGTTTGACTGGAGGCTTGATGCGAAAGGCAATCCGAGATTGCTCGAGGTCAATCCGAATCCGGGCTGGTGTTGGGATGGGCATCTTGCGAAGATGGCGAAATATATGGCGATGTCGTATACCGAGATGCTGGAGGCAATTTTAGTATACGCAGAACAACGACTGGGAATTTAGTTAGTATTTCTCTTGCGTTCTCTGCGATTGGATTATTATTTTTTTACCACAACGACACTACGAACACAACGAATGTCTTGTTCCCAAGGTCCACCTTGGGAACAGAAATATTATTGTCAAAGCCCCAGCTTTGACACCTTATTACCGAAGCAGGGGCTTGGGAACGAGAGAAACTTAGTGGTCGTTGTGCCGTTGTGGTTAAATATTTTGTTCTCTAATCAGGTTTGAGAGCATCCGTTAATTTTGTTTTAATCTTTTCAATCATTCCCACATCTCCAATTTTGTTATTTTCCAAATCCATAACATAGAAGACGTCGACGACTCGATAAGCCTCCGTAGAAATGAGAGCAAGGTCGAGATTCAGTTTGAATTCTGAAATGATGCGTGAAATTGTGTATAATACACCAGGTCTATCAATAGTTCGGATTTCGATAATGGTATGAGTTGTAGAATCGGTGTTGTTAATATCCACTCGGGTGCTTGCGATTTTCAGACGTTCCGGATGAACGTTCTGCATTTTTAGGTTGGGTTGATATACATCTTCAATTTTCTTTTTTCCCTGAAGAATTGAGTTCAATTCTTCACGAATTCGTTCAAGCCTGAAACCTTGGGGAAGCTTATTCATATTAAGGTCTGTTACCTGAAAGCTGATGATAGCAGTGCCATCTTTGCTCGTGAAAGTTTGAGCACTGTTGATATTAAGTTCCTTCGATGATAATAAACCTACGATAGAATAGAATATACCGACCTTGTCATAGGTTGTTACAAGAATTTCTGTAAGGTTCATTTTTTCATTGTCGACAATTTCCCAGACTATCATATTGTCTTGGTTGAGTTGAAGAGCAAGATTAAATTGTTTCGCTATAGTTTCTATGGGTGTAGAGATAAGGTAACGTTCCGGGACATTCTCAATAAATGATTCGAGTTTATCTCGAGTCTCGAGTCTCGAGTCTCGAGTCTCGATATTTGTTCTTGTGGTTTGTCTCAGATTCTCGTCAAAGCCTTTGCTTGTTTTTTCACCTAATAGGAATGAAAGAGTTTTTTGATAAAGCCCGAAGAGAAGTTGCCCTTTCCATATATTATAGACCGTTTCGCTAATGGCTTTCATATCCGCATAAGTAAGGACATAAAGCATCTTAAGCGTTTCGATGGTTTCAACAGTGTTGGCTAAATCTTTGATAATGTTCTCGTCACTAATATCCCTTCGCAGTGCGATGTGACTCATCTTAAGGTGGTTCTGAACAAGAAAATATACAGTAGAACGTTCTTCATCCGAGAGTTTTAATCGTTCTGTGATGCGTTCAGAAATTTGGGCTCCTCTCAGGACATGAGCGTGCCCCTCGCCTTTTCCAATGTCGTGCAGAAGTAGACTGAGATTTAATAGCCAGAGCGCGTCAATAGTTTTGGCAACTTTTGCTACATCACGGTCTGTGTTTTCATTTTTTTCATCGAATAAATCCTCTACGGATTCAACAGTCTTAAAGATATGTTCGTCAACTGTATACAAATGATAATAGTCGATTCTCACCATACAGAATAATTGCTGAAATTCAGGTATAATCTTAGAAAGGAGTCCCACTTCATACATATCCCGAAGAGTGTAAGTTACAAGTGTTTTGACATTAAGTATGTTGAGAAATTTTTTGATATTTTCTTGTGAAAAGAGAAATTCGAAATTTTTGATCTTTTTGATAGCTGTTACGATAACGCTTTTTGTTAAATCACTGACCCGTAAACCCAGTCCCTGAGCCGTCACAAAGATATCAAAGATAAGGTGAGGATTCCTGATAAAAAATTTTGGGTCTTTTTTCAATATGAAGACTACATCGTCGGCAGAGTAGAAATAGTCATTGATTTTCTGAACCTTGCGAGAAGATGAAATGCCCTGCAATATGAGAATTTCTCGTTTGAGTAGACTAATGGTTTTAGAAGATATTGAGAAAATATTTTTTGCGTGTTTATAATAATCGGTCAGCAATTTTTCTTCAGCCAATTGTCGCTGGTCGCTCGTATAATTTAGAAGCTTTGCTGTGTTTGTTTGATAATCAAAAGAAAGTGTGTCAGACTTCCTTTCAGTGGTTAAATGAAGGGCATTTCTTAATTTTAATAAAAAGCCGTAAGAAGCCGATAGCTTGCGCCATTCAGCACCTGAGATTAAATTCTTTCGAATAAGAGTTATCGGTTTTTTTTGTTTGAATATTGCATAATTTAGCCAGAGAATATTGTGATAATCCCTCAATCCGCCTTCACTTTCTTTAATATTAGGTTGAAGGAGATAAACGGAGAATCCTGATTCTTTATATCGTTTATCAAGTCCACTTACTTTTTCGTCAAAGAAAGAAATAATTGTTTTCTTCTCAAACATCTCCTTTAATTTCTTGTCAAACAACTTGTGAACGTCTCTGCTACCGATTAGATAACGATTTTCTATTATAGATGTAAGTAAATGCATATCGTTTTCGGCATCTTTCAGACATTGGTCAATAGATCTTATCGAATATCCCAGATCGAGTTTCAAATCCCATAGCTTATAGAGAATTTCTTTAATGATATTTTCGTCCGTTGAGGAAATGGTATCTTTGTAGAGGAACATAAGGTCGACATCAGAATAAATATTCAGTTCTTTTCTACCATAACCGCCGAGTGCAAGAATAGCAAATGCAGTGCGGTATTTATCTTGCAGGTGTGGGGGCGATTTGCGAACAGTCTCTGCTGGATTATTCAAAACAGTATGATAGATTTTTTTGATGATGGTATCAATCATCAATGTGTATTTTTCAACACATTGTTTGCCGGTGAGGTTGTTGAGATTATTTCTGACGAATTGTCGTGCGTTATCGAGTTCGTGTTTGAGATTTGATAGAGTGTCCATATAAAAAATAAATAAAAGTTTATTGTTGATGTAACACGAGCTTTAGCTCGTAATTCCCTGCGAGATAAATCTCACGCTACAATTTTATCGTTTGATAAATCAAACCGCTACAAAAAAATATACAAATTCCCTTGTATTTATATAATTGACATTTGCAAAGTAAAGATAAATATTTTGTTCGGTGATTTTTAAAAGTAGAGGTGTATTGAAATTATTGTAACGCCGACGTCCCGTCGGCTTTATCAAAGCAGGCAAGATGCCTGCGTTACAAAGGTATAAATGTTTGATAAATTAAACCATTACTTAAAAGTGAGGTCACGAGACCTCGCCTGCATAAAAAACTGGGGACAGACATATGCCCTGTATCCCCAAGTCCCCCCACGCCTATTTAGTCTTGTAATAATAGTTGTTTTTCTTTTGGGTTTGGGATGTGCTTCTTTCAGGAAACCGTTAAGGATTGAGGGTTATTCGGGTAAAAGCAAGCTCTATTCGCAAGAGGAATTGATTAATAAAATCAAAACCACTAAACCTCTTGAGACATTCCAATTTATGGGACGATTGAAATATCGGTCGGGGTATATAAGAGGTGTTAGGTATGCGAAAATTTTGTTGATAGGAGAAGGGGAAGAAAAATTAAGAATTCAAGCTTTCAGAAATGTTCTAACACTTTTCGATTTGTTTGTGCAGGGTGAGACATTTGATCTGTATTTGAAAAAGGACGGAGTATTAGTATCTGATTCATTATCAGCGTTAAAGAATCACGAGAAACTTCGCTTTTTGCATAGTTTGATTGATATTGATAATGCCCTTATTCCTCTTGCCGTAATCAAAGATTGTGAGATAAAAAAATTGGGAGAAAATAAGCGGGAATATATTGTTGAGGTTGACAAGGGTGACAAACATTATGTATACAAAGTTCAGAAAGAAGATTTGATAGTCTCGGAGTTAAGGATTACAGATAAAGTAAGGAACGGTCGCGACCGTTCCCTACAAATAGATTTTAGACGGTATAAACAAATTAATAATGTGATAATTCCGATGAGTTTTAGTATTAGGATTCCCGAAAAGAAACTGAAACTTTCAGTTGAAATCGAGAAGTTGAGAATAAACGGTAAGCTTCCAGGTAGCGCCTTTACCATAGATTATCCTGATAATGTTAAACGATACAAAGTAGCTGATATCGAAGATATTAAATTTTAATTTTGTTGTGGTGCGAGATTTATCACTTGTAGGGAACGCATATATGCGTTCCTTACTTTGTGGCAGGGATGTCGCACCGCTACAGATATTTTAAGTGATGATACAATGATTCAAGTAAGTAGAGTCGATTACAAAATACTTTTTGTTGAGTATGAGAAGAAAGATCAATTATTTATTGAAAATTTGTTACGGAAGAATGGGTTTAAGATTGAGGTTGTCGATGATTATGAAAAGGCAGCAAGTGAGCTTGAGAAAGGGATTTATCATATCGTCATCGTTAATATCCTACCCTTAGATGTGAAATGCATTCAATTCCTCAACAATCTTTATTATCGGTCTTTGAATGTTGAAATCATCTCTGTAATTGACAAATCGATGTTCGAAGAATCGCTTGCCATTTTATCCAGGAACCCCTATTACTGTATGGTTTTTAAGCCATTTGGGGATGGTTTGTTTTTACTTAATGCATTGAGAAAGATTGTGAAACATCTTAATCAGACATTTCTTTATGAGGATATAAAAAAGGACCTTGTGGAGAAAAATAAAATCATCATTAATAAAGATATTGAGATGCAACAGTCTTTTTATCGTCTTAAAGAAACGTTAGAGTCAGCCCAATCGCTCTCTTTTCCAATGGACATCGATATGATTTATAAGGCGATAGTAAGTCATCTCTCAAGAGGTTTTTCTTGTATAATATTTACGTATGATGAGGGAGTTAAAAAATTAAGATGTTTGTATAAGGCAAAAAAGTTTTCAGATTATGAGGAAGTTAAAGACGTAGCAATAAGTTTTTATAGAATTCTTGAGGAAGATATTAAGGGAATAATTGAAAATTTTGATAAAGATATTAGATACAAGGAGCAGATAAAGAGTTTATTTGGTGTGAATAATTTCAGGTCTTTTAGTTTGGGGACAAGTTATGGTGTGTATGGGCTCGTGGTTATATATGATTATGAGCAGAGCGATTTTGGTGAAGAGACATTTAACTGCTTGAGATTGTATTTAATGGAGGCATCATTGACTATTGAGAATGCAATTTTAAGGGCGAAAATTAGTCTTGGAACTGAAGATGATGCATTAACAAAGTTGGTAAGTTATAAGGCTTTTCTTTCTAATTTTGAGCATTGTTTACATCAGGCGAAACGTCATAACGAATTTGTTTCCCTTCTCATCGTTGATATTGACCATCTCAAAAAGTATAATGAGAAGTATGGATATATAAGAGGTGACCGCGTGATTCAGATAGTTTCTGAGCTGATAAAAGCCACGATTCGACGGAGCGATATCGTTGCAAGAATGGGTGAAGATAAGTTTATTGTTATGCTGGGAAAAACGGATAAGGAAGGGAGTTCGATTGCAATAAATAAATTACAAGAAACAATTGAATCTTATTCATTTCCCGATGGTCATACTCAGCCCTTTGGGAAAATTACGATTAGTATGGGATATGCAATATTTCCCGAGGATGGTGATGCGCCGGAAACGCTTATAAAGAAGGCTCGAGAAAGATTGGAGGATGCAAAAAAGAATAAAGGTATTAAGCATAATATTTAATGTAGCGCCGACGTCCCGTCGGCTTATTTAAAGCAGGCAAGATGCCTGCGTTACAATAAGGAATTAAAGGAGGTCAGGAATGATTAAAAAACCTGTATCAATCATCTTCTTCTTAATTGCATCACTTCTGTTAACCGTTAATTGTGCGAGGATTAAAGCAAGCGTTATCGGAGAGGCAGGAATCGATATGAAAAAATTAGAGGAATTGAACACAGTTATTCCACAAGAAATGGAGAAAGCAAAAATCCCCGGAACAGTTGTTCTTATTGGGAGTAAGGAAAAAATATATTTTGAAAAAGCCTTTGGATATGCTGCAATAGAACCTGAGAAAATACCAATGCAGGTTAATACCATTTTCGACCTTGCTTCAGTAACAAAACCAACTGCTACTGCCACTTCTGTTATGGTTTTGGTTGATATGGGAAAAATAAAACTTGATGACAAGGTGAGTAAATATATTCCCGAGTTTGCATCCAATGGGAAAGAGAATGCTACAATCAAGGATTTACTGACTCATTCATCCGGGTTGCCGGCATATACAAATGCGAAAAATCTTCAGGATAAATATGGCTATCCCTGTCCAGATGCGATGATTAAAGAGATAGCCAATCTAAAGGCACAATATGAACCAACAAAAGATTACATCTATTCCTGTCTGGGATTTATCACATTAAGTGAGATAGTGAGAATTGCAAGTGGTCAGGATTTGAATACATTTTCTCAGGAAAATATATTTAAACCGTTAGGAATGAAAGAAACAATGTTTTTACCGCCCGACGATTTGAAAAAGAGAAGTATTGTAACTACCAAGAAAGAAGATGGCAAATGGATTCAAGGAGAAGTTCATGACCCATTGGCATATTTGAGAGGAGGAATTTCAGGAAATGCCGGACTATTTTCAACGGTTGATGATATGGCAATATTTTCAAGGATGATGCTAAATTATGGTGAATATAAAGGTGTGAGAATTTTGAAAAAGGAAACTGTAGAATTGATGACATCGGATGTAACAGGGAAAGGACGAGGTCTCGGTTGGTGTAAAGAAAAAGTATTGCCGTATCTGAAACAGGAATTGTCTGATAAGTCCTATGGACATACAGGATATACGGGAACATCAATCTGGATTGATCCTGTGAACGATATTTTCATAATACTATTCACTAATCGAGTGCATCCCGATGACAAGAGTGATGCAAAGGATATAAGATCAGCTGTATCTAAAATAGTCTCTTCAGCGGTGATTAAAAAGTAGCAGTCGGATTTATTCCCTATCCCAATTGTAACGCAGGCATCTTGCCTGCTTTAATTAAGCCGACGAGACGTCGGCGCTACAATTTGATAATAAATGTAGCGGTCGCATTTATGCGACGATTATGTGCGATAAATTCCACCGCCACTAAATTTAATTTAAGGATTTAATTATGATTTTATCGGGACTTAAATTCTCAGCACTGATTGATGTTGACCTAATTCAAACTTTTATGATGCAAGATTTTATGGGGAAGCTCATTGTAGTAATTATAATGATTTTTTCTGTAATTTCCTGGGCAATCATAGGTTTCAAATGGATTCAAATACGAGCTGCATATAAGCAAACAAAAGTCTTTATTAGAAACTGTCGTGAAAAATACGGCTCCCTTGAGGATGCTTATCAACTCTCTCTAAGATACCCGGGAAGTCCCTTATCGAGAATGATAAAAGAACTTTATCTTGAATTCGAATTACAAAAATGGACTTTAATTGAAGATGAAACGAGAAAATTTACTAACAAAACCTCTGATTTAAACATTTACATCGAAAACATAGAAAAAGCTATGGATAAGTCCACAATCGATGCAATATCAAATCTTGAGAGATACCTGAATATGCTTAATATAACACAAAATATATGTCCACTATTAGGTTTGCTCGGAACAGTTTGGGGACTTTTAGCAGCTTTTCAAGTTGTTGCCATTCAAGGTTCCGCAGATTTCAACGTAATTTCTGCTGGTATCTCCACCGCATTACTTACAACCGTTGCTGGTCTTGTTGCCGCTATCCCTGCTGTCCTCTTCTATAACCACTTTGTCAGCAAAAACAATGAGATAATCAGTGATATGGATACCTTTGCTAATGAACTATCAACTATTATAAGAAAGAAATTAGGAGGCAACTAATCCAATGCGTTTCTCTCATAGAAGAAGACTTGGTCTCATAACGGGAATAAATATGACACCCATTGTTGATATTACATTTCAATTATTAATTGCTTTCCTTTTAGTTGCACCAACGTTAAAACATGGAATTAATCTTGCTCTCCCAAAAGCCACAGCTGAGAAAATCTCTCAACAAAAACCACTTACTGTTTATATTACAAAGGACAAATGGATTTATCTCAATAATCAACACTTTGAACTTGACGTTCTCAAAGAAATGCTTCAAAGCAAATATCAAAATGACCCATTAATAACGGTTTATATTGAAGCCGATGGCAGTCTCCCCTACGATTTCGTCGCAAAAGTTATAGCCATCGTTAAAGAAATTGGCATAGAACGCGTCGGGCTGGTTACAGAACCTCAAAGACAATGAAAAAGCCCCTTTAAAAGTACATGTAACTAAAAATATTTTCTAAATCCTATTTGTTTTTATATCCTTTGAATCCTATCAAAATAATTCTAAACTTTGTTATTGATTTATCTTAATCTCTTTGCTATTAAATTCTTGGGAAATAAATAGCTATAAATAGGAGGGGATTTATGATCAACTATGATAAGTTAGTTCCACCAGTTGAAGGAAAAAGGATTAGGTTCAAAGACGGGAAATTGTTAGTTCCCAAAATCCCGATTATACCACGAATAATTGGAGATGGGTCAGGTAGAGATATCTGGAAAGCCGCAGAAAGAATATTCAACACCGCTGTCGAAAAATCATTTAAGGGAAAGAAAAAAATTATCTGGTTTGATGTCGATGCGGGTGAAACAGCTTATGCAAAATACGGCGAGTGGATGCCTCAGGATACGCTTAAAGCAATCGATTATTATAATATCGCTATTAAAGGACCTCTCACAACTCCAATTGGTGGCGGAATAAGAAGTCTGAATGTTTTCTTAAGACAACATTTTAATCTCTATGCCTGCGTGAGACCTGTCAGATATTTTAAGGGTGTTCCCAGCCCCGTTAAACACCCTGAACTTATGGATGTGGTCATATACAGAGAAAACACTGAGGATGTCTATGCAGGCATTGAATACAAATATGGAACTGAGGAATGTGAAAAAGTTAGAAAATTTCTTACTGAAGAAATGAAAGCACAATTCAGAGAGGACGCAAGCATTGGAATCAAGCCTATTAGTATTACAGGAACAAAACAACTTGTCCGAAGTGCTATTAAATATGCTATTGATAGAAAAAGAAAAGTCGTCACTTTAATGCACAAAGGAAATATAATGAAATTCACTGAAGGGGCTTTTAAGGAATGGGGATATGAAGTTGCTAAAGAAGAATTCCCAGATGTTATAGTTACAGAAGAAGAACTCCAATCGAAATATAATGGCAAATTACCTGATGATAAAATACTCTTGAATGATAGAATCGCTGATAGTATGTTCCAGCAAATTTTAACTCGATCCAGCGATTATTCCGTCATAGCAACACCTAACCTAAATGGTGATTATATATCAGATGCCTGTGCTGCTCAAGTTGGTGGCCTTGGAATGGCTCCCGGAGCTAATATCGGCGACAGAATCGCTGTTTTTGAAGCGACTCACGGCACAGCACCTAAATATGCTGGTCAAGACAAAGTTAATCCTTGCTCCTTAATTCTATCAGGAGTAATGATGTTTGAACACATTGGCTGGAATAAACCCGCAAAGAAGATTGTTAAGGCTATTGAGAAAACCATAAAACAAAAATTTGTGACATACGACCTTGAAAGACTAATGAAAGGCGCTACACTTTGCAAAACGTCCGAATTCGCAACAAAAGTCATTGAGAACTTGTAAAAAAATCTTAAAAGAGAAACCGCGAAGTTCACTAATCTTCGCAAATATCTATCGGGAACGCATATATGCGTTCTATACTTTAAATTAGTGTAGATTTGTGTGATTCGTGGTTAAATATCTTTTTTTAGTTTTTGTTGTTTAACCCAAATTCATAAAGGAGGACTAAATAATGGAGAAGAAAAAAATTACCATTGTAGGTGCAGGGAATGTGGGTGCCACCACTGCTCAGTGGGGTGCAAAAAAAGAAATCGGTCATATCATCCTTGTCGATATGATTGAAGGTATGCCAGCAGGAAAAGCCCTTGATTTGATGCAAACAGGTTCTGTTGAAGACTTCGATGTTAATCTAATCGGAACGAATGATTACAAAGACACAAAGGACTCAGACCTCATTGTCATCACTGCAGGACTCGCAAGAAAACCCGGAATGAGTCGTGATGACCTTCAGGACGCTAATTACAAAATTGTCAGAGAAGTCACAGAAAAAATTATGGAATATTCGAAAAACCCCATCATTATGGTTGTGACAAATCCACTCGATGTAATGTGCTATGTAGCATTAAAAATTAGTGGATTAAAACCCGAAAAAGTCTTTGGAATGGCTGGAATCCTCGACACCTCTCGAATGAGAGCATTCATATCGATGGAACTTGGCATCTCAAAGAGAGACGTCTTTGCACTCGTATTGGGAGGGCACGGCGATTCAATGGTTCCATTACCAAGTTACACAACTGTTGGCGGTATCAACATCTCAAAATTCTTACCGAAGGACAAAATTGATGCCATCGTAGATAGAACAAGAAAAGGTGGTGGAGAAATCGTCGCACTACTGAAAACTGGTAGCGCCTATTATGCCCCAGCCGCTTCCGTAATCCAAATGGCAGATGCTATTCTCAATGATAGAAAACGTGTTCTTCCCTGTTCAGCCTGGTTAACCGGTCAATATGGAATAAATGAAACTTACGTGGGCGTTCCCATTATACTTGGTAAAGGTGGCGTTGAAAAAATTATCGAATTAGACTTAACAAAAGAAGAACTTGCCGCACTCCAGAAATCAGCTTCCGAAGTCAAAGCACAAATGAGTAAGTTACAGATTTAAATGTTAACATATTTCTAATTGAGTCCCCTACAAATTAACGCAATATAATGGTGTGGTGCGAGATTTATCTCGCACAAGATTGCGACATAATAAAATTTCAAAAAGTATTGCTCACAAATTACAGGCAGATGGTCTGTATCAATAACTGTAGGGAACGGTCGCGACCATTCCCTACAAAAACCCTGTAAGGGTTTCATATATCAGCCCAGCGTAATCACGCTGGGTATAAGAAAATATTAATAATGATCAAACCCTGAAAGGGTTTCGCTAAGGTTTTTAGTTTCCACAAAAACAATTAATGGACAATAATTATTGAAAATTTACAATGTCGCACCACAATATTTCAGAGACTGCCATATGCAATTAAAACACCTTGCTAAAAAAAGGAATAATATATGCGAACAATTAACGTTTCCGAAATCGCTTCTGCTGTGAAAAAACTATGCATCGATGCAAATTATTATCTTGAAGAAGACGTAATTAATGCGCTTAAAAAAGGCATCGAAAAAGAAGAATCGCCTGTTGGCAGAGCCATTCTAAAAGAACTCCTCGAAAACGCTGAAATTGCAAAAAACGAGCAAGTGCCAATGTGCCAGGATACAGGATTCGCTGTCGTTTTTGTTGATATAGGGCAAGAGGTTCATTTAGAAGGCGGCTCAATTAGTGATGCAATTAATGAAGGCGTTAGACAAGGCTACAGTGAGGGTTATTTAAGAAAATCTATCTGTGATCCATTCACAAGAACAAACACAAAGGATAATACTCCAGCCATCATCCATTATAATATCGTTCCTGGAGATAAAACAAGTATTACTATTGCCCCCAAAGGTGGTGGAAGTGAAAATATGAGCCGTGTTGTGATGCTCAAACCATCCGATGGGAAAGAAGGAATAATGAATTACGTTGTGCAGAGATGCAGAGAAGCCGGAGGTAATCCCTGCCCACCCGTCGTTGTCGGAGTCGGAATTGGCGGCACGTTCGAAACAGCCGCATTACTTGCAAAGAAGGCTCTTTTAAGAACCTTGGGTTCAAAAAATCCCGATGCAGAACTTGCAGAAATGGAAGAGGCATTGCTAAAACGAATCAACGCTATAGGAAGTGGACCAATGGGATTGGGTGGTAGAATCTATGCCCTCGGTGTGCATATAATCAAACATCCCTGTCATATTGCAAGCCTTCCACTTGCTGTTAATATCAACTGTCATGCCCATAGACATAAAAGCATTGAAATCTAAATTTATAGGTATTTTCTCTGCGAGCTCTGCGTGAAAAAACATCTGTTATTTCACGCAGAGCTCGCAGAGAACACAGAGAAATTAAGATAAAAACAGGAGACTAAAGAATGGAATCGATTAAACTCAAAACGCCTTTAACCAATGAAGACGTATCAAAACTGAAAATAGGAGACTATGTCTCAATCACAGGAGAGATATATACAGCCCGAGATTCGGCACATTCAAGAATGGTCAAAACACTAAATGATGGCAAGCCTTTGCCTCTTGATATCAAAGGGCAAATTATCTATTTCGCAGGACCGTCTCCTGCAAAACCAGGTCAACCCACAGGCTCAATAGGTCCCACAACATCAGGAAGAATGGATGCCTATTCACCGAAATTAATAGAAATCGGTCTAAAAGGAATGATTGGTAAAGGTCAACGTTCGCAAGAAGTCATTGACGCTATGAAGAAATACAAATGTGTTTACCTTGCCGCAACGGGTGGCGCTGCCGCATTACTTGCCAAAAGAGTGAAAAAGGCTGAAGTTGTCGCTTATGAAGATTTGGGCACTGAAGCCATAAGAAAACTCTATGTAGAAGACTTCCCCGCAATTGTCGTAAACGACGTCAACGGCAATGACCTCTATAAAGAAGGACAAAAAAAGTACGAATTAAAGATATCGAAATGAATCCCGCACCACGTCATTATCTTGAATTAATTTATCTTGTTTGCTCAGTAGGTGTTTCTTGCGTATCAAGAGTTGGGACGAATCCAGTGAAATCAAAGAGTTTGTTTATTCCCCATAAAAAGAAAGCAATAAGAGCAATAAATAAGAAGATGAGCACCCACTTTCCCCAATCGAACCTGACTTCTGAATGACGCTTTTCTTTTTTTGCCATTTTTTATCCTCGTTCTATTCATTAAATAGAGCTTACATAGAGCATTTTCTCAAGAGCTTTTTTTGCATCAGCTTTTATTTCTTTAGGAACTTCAATCACATTGATTTTTCCTAAATGCTCAAGCGACCAGCAGAGATTATGTGGATTAATCAAGTACATATTCGCACATTGAGAGTATGCAAGTGGATAAATTTTCTTATCAGGATTTTCCTTTGCGAGTCTCATTACAAGATTAATTTCTGTCCCGATGACAATTGTCGAGCCTGGGGGGGCTTCCTGAACGTATTTGACAATATATCCCGTTGAACCGTTTGCATCAGCAAGATTCACCACTTCTTCGATACATTCAGGATGAACAATTATCTTTGCATCAGGGAATTTTTCTCGAGCCTCTTTGACGTGTGCTACTATAAAGCGTTTATGAATAATGCAAAATCCATCCCATAAAATTACTTTTGCATTCTTGATTTTCTCTTTTGTATTTCCTCCAAAATCAATTTTAGGAGTATAAACAATAATTTCGTTTCGTGGAATTCCCAATGTATTAGCAGTGTTGCTTCCGAGATAACGGTCGGGTAGAAATATGACCTTAAAATCCCCTCTTGAGAGGGGTGTCTGCGGAGCAGACGGGGTGTGTAAATCAAGTTTTTCAGATTTATTTTGTTCCAGAGCATATTGCATAATTTTTTTTGCATTAGAAGAGGTGCAGACAATGCCGTTATTTTTTCCGCAAATTGCCTTTATTTCTGCTGTAGAATTAATATAAGTAATAGGAACAAATGAATTTTTGCCTGAGATTTCTTCAATTTCTTTGAAGGCGGTATCGACATCTGAGAACTCTGCCATATCCGCCATAGGACAGCCTGCGAGCATTTCGGGATGAATAACTTTTTGATGAGGTTGAGCAAGAATCGCAGCGCTTTCAGCCATAAAATTCACACCGCAGAAAATTATGAACTCCGCATCCTTCTGTTCTGCCGCCTTTCTTGCCAGTTCCAGCGAATCTCCACGAAAATCTGACAACCCTACAATCGACATCCTCTGATAATGATGCCCCAGAATGATAATTCTCTTCCCATACTGAGCCTTAAGTTCTTTTATCCGAGAAATAATTTTCTCTTCGGGAATTTTCAAATAATCAAGACTGGAAAATGATTGTATAGAAATATTTTGTGTCATTAGAGAAATTCAGAAATTTATTTTATAGGCATTAATTGATATATTGTCTATTTTATGTGAACAAATGCAAGGAATAAAGAATGTAAAAGCGATGTCTTTATTTTTTCGTCATTATCTTAAAAGCGTTTTTAAATAAAAAAGTTTTTACGATTTGGTTTGATGCCTTTTAAGCAAGCATCGATTAGTTCATCAATAAGACCAGTGGCAAGGCAGATTGATGTATCGGCGGCACCATAATAGACTTTCAGTTCACCATTTGGCTCTAAAATCGCACCGTTAGAGAAAACGCAATTTATTGTCTCACCCGTCCTTTCATAATCTTCTCTCGGTGTAAGAATGAATTCAGGACATTGCCCAATGACTCTCGATGGTTCTTCGTAATCGAGCAATATAACTCCGAGACGATAGACATAATTACAGGCAAGCCAGACTCCGTGAATAATCAAAAGCCAGCCTTTATCTGTTTTAATCGGAGTCGGACCCATTCCCCATTTTTCTCTGAGCCACGTTTGAGGTTCGATAATAATCGGCTTGGATTTTCCCCAATAGATTAAATCGGGTGAGTATGAGACAAAATTTATGGCTTGATTTCCGCTCATTGGTCTATCGATGCGAGCATAAAGCCCATTAATTTTTTCGGGAAATAATCCACAGTTGCGACTCCAGGGTTCTGTAATAAAGGGCGTTCTTTCAAATGTTTTAAAATCTTTTGTCTTGATGAGACCGATTCTTACAACTTCACCAAAATTCTGTGCGCAATATGTTATGTAATAATTTCCTTCAAGATATGTAACTCTCGGGTCGTACGTATGTTTTTCAAATACTTTATCTTCTTCATCAGCAGGGATGCTAATCGGTTCAGGATTAATTTTGAAGTGATAACCATCATCGCTCATTGCAACGTGAAGTTTATTATCGCGTCTGCCATCTTCTACTCTTGGGATGAGGACATATTTATTACCGAACTTAACTGCTCCCGGATTATAAATGGCATTGCAATGAAACGGTAAATCTTTATATGTTAAAACCGGATTTCCTTGATATCTTGTTAACAATTCTTTTTTCATTTTTCACCTCAAAAAATTAAGTGAAGAAACCGCGAATCTCGCTAATCTACGCTAATAAATAATTTTTATATAATTTATATTTTCGATTTGGGGAAAATATCAATGAATAAATTATGTAAAAGGAGATTTGATATTAGGGATTTTCATTCGTGGTGATTCGCGAAATTCGCGGTTATCTGTCTTTATTATTAAAAAAGGGTCAAGCGGTTAATTAATTCCTGCTTGACCCTGGGGGATATGAGGAATTACGAAGAAAAAACTTTATGTCCTTGTGGATTCACCTATTGTAGAGACGCATTGTTTTGTGTCTCTATATTCGGCGAGGAGACCTTGCTCCTCTATTTTATTCATCGTCAATTTTTGAAAAATGTTAAGTGTAAATTAGATTAAAAATAATTTTAACCGCAAAGTTCGCAAAGAAGACAAAAAGAATGCAAAGAAATTCAATCGTAATATTCTCTGCGACCCCTGCGACTTCCTTGCGTTCGCTGCAATTCAGATTTATTAACTGAAGTTGAATTTATGAAAATCTGCATAAATCCACGTTTAACCGCGTTCAATTTTTTAGATTATTTCTTTGCGGTATTAGTGGTTAGAAGATAAGAATTTTAGAGTTAGCAGAATTATTTTAGAGTAACAAGAATATCCCCTGGGCTGTTTATCCCGTTTCGTACATCGTAGATAATCTGGCATTTATTGTCCTGTTTGTCAGGACCCACGCTATAGATTGAGATTTGATTTATATCACCGATGAGTTTAATCTGCTCACCGCTGAAAACATCAATAGGTTGTGTTTCAAAATAATCCGTACTAAGCATATCCATACTTGTAGGATATTTACCATTAAGTAAATCGAATAATTTAGCAGCTGCAGCAACTTCCATTATGTTCAACGTTGCTACTATTACCTGACCCTTTATTAATATAGCATCTGCATTTTTTGGCGTATATATATCCGGGTATTCAGTAAATTCATAACTAAAAATCTCATTGGTTATTTCCTTCTGGTCTCTAATAAGGGCTTTCAAAAGTTGAAGTGTATGTTTTGCATCAGGAATATTATTTAAGGTATTTGTGATAAGGTATTCGAAACTATCGAGACCTATTTTCATAATACTGAAACCGACCGATCTTGAGAATAAAGGTCCCGTGTTTAAATGCTGTCCCATCTTCACTACTTTTCTTGTCATCTTTACACAATCTGCGAAGTTCGCTTCATACAATTTTATTTTGGACTGGAGGATTAGCATTCTTGCTAACACTTGGTATTTGACAAAATTGGATTGAGGATCATACGGCGAACCGGTCAAAATAAACTGCGAGAAATTCTTGGTATAGGCATTTGCAATAGCATCGAGAGCATTAGTATAAGGGGCTACAACAATTCTTGCATTTTCATAATTCTCCCTAGTTATCGTTGCCTTGCTCTCGGTTATATCTAATATTTCTGAGGGAATTTCAGACGTTTCGTCAGGCATCAGTTTCACAGCCGCTTCGTAATCATCAATCGCGTTCAATCCCTTCTCGCTTTCTTTCAATGCGGAAATGGAATTTTCACAGATTGATATTATCTTGGGCATAATTAAAAGTTTACTTAAGGAGACATCTGTTTTGAGTTGATTTAAGACCTTCTCAGCTTCCGTAATATTCTTTGAGAAGATAAGGCATCTCAGTAAATGATATTTCGAGAAAACGTCAGATTGATTTTTTTCTAATGCAAGCCCGTAAATATCTGCAGCACCCGCAAAATCCTTATTCAGTTCCGATTTAAATGCCTCGAGAACATTTCTATCCAGCACTCTATAACCGAAGTCTTCCAAAACGGTATTTCTAATTGTTAAATTAAAATCACTCTTATTATCACTAAAGGTAGCTACAAAAGGCATATCAGAAAGTGAAGTATCCTGATTGGTTGTGGGAACAATTTGGTTTCCTTGAATGCTTGCGAGAATTTTTGATTCCGTTATACCATCTTTATAATCATAAAATGTGACTGTTACGGAAGATTTTTCCTGTTCTAACTCTACTAATGAAAAAATAGAAAGAGCGTATAATCCTGTATAATTGACTGAAGTGGGTTTTTCAATAACGATGGGTGTAATCGTTACCTGAGAACTTGTTCCGGAGTTATTTTTTTGAGATTGAGAGATGAGTTGTTTTTCAAGCTCAGAAATTCTCGAATCATTCGGAGCAATTTCAGCAAATTTCTCAAGATACTTCTTTGCCTCGTCAAATTTGAACATCTGAATGTTTAATTTAACAATTTGATTATAGGAATCCGTGTGAGTTTTATCAATTTCAATTGCCTTTTGAAGATATTCAATCGCCTTAAAGGGATTGAGTTTATCAATTTCTTGAATGGCTTGTTGATAATATTGATTAGCACTTTTATTACTCGTCTCGTCGTTTGATTGAGCAGATTGATATTGCTGGGAATTATTAGTAATGACGATATTGGATTTAATAATATCTCGAACAACTGATTTTAGAAAAGTGTATGTATTGGAATCTGTTTTGACTTCGATTTTGTCGCCGATGTCTCTGACCTCTCCATCGATAACACGACCTGTTGTCAAAATTACCTTATCTGCTGAAGTGTAAAGAGTGATAGAAAGGAATAAAATTAAAATTGTAACGGTTTGATTTATCAAACCCGGTATTGTTAAATATTTAAGATGCTTGAAGAATTTAAAACCCTTACTACTCATAATATACTAACCTACGTCTTTAAAAAAAATGGTTATTTCAAATTTTGAAGTAGGACAGAAAATTATTAAGGTAAGAAATCAATGTCAATCCTTTATTTAATATAAGATGAAGATTTTTATCTCTTAAACATTTATGAAAATTCTTAAAAAAGTTGTAACCCCCCAAATGTTTACATATTGATTTCTTAGTTATAACTGATTGTGAAGTAAGACATTGAGAATACATCGGTTACAACCATAAACAAAAATGGGGACAGTTGGATCAGGCGAATTTTATCTTATGATGAAAAATTTTTGAACAAAAAAATTGCAATATTTTCCTATCTCGTGCATCATATATTATTAAGAAGAAAAACACAGGTGAGGTAGAAGAGAATGAATAAAAATTCCCCCCCAATTAAATCTATTAATTATAACACAAGCGTGATTATAATATTTTTATTCTTTATCCTTTCACAATCCCTCTCATTTTCTAAAGTTATTAATGTCCCTCAGGATTATGCGAAAATTCAAGATGCGATTAATGCAGCGACCGATAGTGATGAAATTATTGTGGCACAAGGAACATATATTGAAAATATTAATTTCTCAGGTAATAATATTATCCTTCGCTCAACTAAATCAACAGACACTTCTATAGTTGCGAGTACTATTATTAATGGGAACAAGGTCGATTCAGTTGTGACTTTTTCCGGTCAAGAATCAGCAAGCTGTATCTTATCAGGCTTTACCATTACAAACGGTGATGCAATACATGGTGGTGGAATCAATGGTAATGGTACTTTAGCAACAATAAAAAACAATAACATCTGTGGGATTATAAAAGTTTCTGCATTGTATGGTTGTAGTGGAATAATTCAGAATAATACAATTAACGCGAACTATACTTGGGGATTATGGAGGTGTAATGGAACAATTCAATACAACTTAATAACTAGCAACGAAGGTGGTTTGGCAGATTGTGATGGTGTAATTCAGAATAATACTATTACTAATAATTATAAATATTCAAGTTTGTTTTACTGTGATGGGATCATTCAAAATAATGTTATCTTGAATAACTTCAGTAGTTATGATGGTGGTGGATTGCATAATTGTAATGGCATTATCCAGAATAATATTATTTGTTTTAACTCAACAAATGCGTATGGGGGAGGAATATGCAAGTCTACGGGCAAAATAATAAATAATACAATCGTGGGCAATTCTGCAGGTGATAAAGGTGGGGGACTATATCAATGTAAGGGATTTATTGTTAATTGTATAGTTTGGGATAATTCTGCCCTTATAGATAGTCAGCTTTCTGACTGTAGTGTTCCATTCAATTGTTGTATTCAAAATTGGAGTAGTGGTGGGAAAAATAATATTTCTGATGACCCACAATTCGTTGATCCTACTATAAATAATTATCATCTTAAGGGGAATTCTCCTTGTATAGATAAGGGATATTCTTATTATCTATTTGTGAAGAATGTTACAGATATAGATGGCGAGGGAAGAATAGCTGGCATCTCGGTGGATATGGGCTGTGATGAGTATAATAGTGCTCGAGATAGAGATGGGGATTTGTTAGTAGATTCGATGGAAACAGTTTTTGGAAGTGATTTAAACAATAGCGATTCTGATAATGATGGATTAATAGACGGTTTAGAGGTATTACGAGGTACAAATCCCGTTTTAGCTGATACGCCTTCAGGAATTTCAATTCCTACTCAATTTTCCTCTATTCAAGAAGGGATCTTTCTTGCTTTTCCCGATGAAGAAATCACTGTCTTACCGGGAATTTATAACGAGAATATTCATTTTCTTGATAAGAACATAATTCTTAAAAGTCAAAATCCAATTGATGATAATATTGTGAATAATACGATAATTGATGGTAATGGATTTTCATCTGTTGTACGTTTTGAAGGCAGAGAAGATGAAACCGCTATCGTTGATGGATTAACTCTGCGTAATGGCAGTGCTTATTATGGGGGTGGTGTTTATGGTAATGGTACATTAGCTACGATTAAGAATAGCCATATTATCAGTAATAAGGCTTTAAAGGAAGGTGGAGGATTATATGTATGTAATGGAATTATTTTTAATAATATAATTTCGGATAATTTAATTATCGGATCTGATGCTTATGGCGGTGGACTTTATGAATGTGATGGAAGTATCCTTAATAATAAAATTTTTAATAACTCTGTCCAGGGGACAAGTAGTCGTGGTGGGGGTCTTTATTATTGTGATGGTGTAATTCAGAATAATGAAATCTTTGGTAATTCTGCCCCGTTGTGTGGTGGTTTGTTTGATTGTGATGGGACAATACAAAATAATACAGTTTATGGGAATTTAAATGGGGGTCTTGAAAGATGCAGTGGATTAATTATTAATTGTATCGTCTGGGGAAATTCAGGGAATCAGCTTAATTCTTGCAGTAATCCCTTTTATTGTTGTATTCAAGGTTGGGCAGTAGGTGGTATAGGTAATATTCCATTTGATCCTAAATTCGTTGACCTCCTTAATAAAAATTTCCATCTCCAGACCAATTCGCCTTGTGTAAATGCTGGGAATAAGCATTATCTTTTTGGGAATTACATTGCTGATATAGATGGAGAGTGTCGATTGATTGATAATCAACTGGATATGGGTAGTGATGAGGTTAATAGTTCTCCGGACAATGATGGTGATTTATTAGCTGATAATAGCGAAGTAAATTATCAAACTGATCCCAATAATCCTGATACCGATTCAGATGGTCTCATAGATGGTGTAGAGATACTTAGAGGAACTAATCCGATAGTTTTCAACAATCCTATGGGAATTGTTATTCCAAATGATTACTCATCAATTCAACAAGCGTTATTTTTGAGTTTTGAGTCTGAAGTTATTACAGTACTTCCTGGGAAATATATAGAGAATGTTCACCTTCTCGGTAAAAATATAACCTTACAGAGTACTGATCCTTTTAGTGATAATATAGTCACTAATACAATAATTGATGGTGGAAATACATTTTCGGTAATAACATTTGCCGGTTCAGAAAAGAGTAACTGCATTATTAAAGGGCTAACTATTTGCAATGGAAATTCTATTTATGGGGGAGGATTTTACGGAAACGGAACGTATGCCACAATCGAAAGAAATAAAATTATAAATAACTATGTTAAGTATTCGGGAGGAGGTATTGCCTTTTGTAATGGGACTATTCGAAGTAATACTGTATCTAACAATATAGCAGAAAATTCTTGGGGTGGTGGAATATACAAATGTGGTGGCATTATTATTAAAAATACCATTTCAGGTAACAAAGTTAATAACGGCTACTCTGGTGGTGGTTTGTCGAATTGTGATGGTGATATTACTAACAATTTAATATACAAAAATGTTGTATATGGGGGTAGTGGAGGTGGTCTTAGTATATGTAATGGTACAATCAAAAACAACATAATCTATGAAAATACTGCTGACGGGGGAGGAGGGGGTCTTTGTATGTGCGATGGAAATATTTTGAATAATATAATCTCGAATAATTACGTGACAGGATATGGTGGGGGAATTGACTATTGCGGAGGAAATATTATAAATAATATCGTTTATGGAAATCGATCTTCAAAAGGCGGGGGAATTTGTTCTAGCGATGGTAACATTATTAATAACACGATTTATCAAAATACAGCTAATAGCGGAAGCGGCATTTATGAGTGTAATGGGATTATTAAAAATTGTATAGTATGGTCAAACGATATTACCATTTCTTCAACACCCTCTTACAGTTGTATCCAGAATTGGACGTTAGGTGGCATTGGTAACATCTCCTTAGACCCCCAATTTCAAGACCCAGAAAGTAATGATTTTCATCTGAAGGATACTTCTCCCTGTATTGATACTGGTGACCCCTTTCCTTCTTATAATGATGCTAAGTTACCTCCCGGAAAGGGTACTGAACTAAATGATATGGGTGCGTATGGGGGTCCGGATAATTATGGTTGGAATCCTGTAATTATTGTTCCTGATGATTATTCGACAATTCAAGAAGCAATAGATGCTTCTATTAATGGGGATATTATTATTGTGTATCCAGGGAATTATCCTGAAAACATAAGATTTAAAGGGAAAAACATCATCATACATTCTATTGAATCCCAAAATCCTTCAATAGTTGGTGCTACAGTTATAAATGGTGAATATAAAGGTCCTGTTGTAAATTTTTTTGGAACAGAGATACCCTATTGTACATTATCAGGGTTTACCATCACCAATGGTTATGGCCAGGGTGGTGGGGGGATTAAAGGAAATGGGAATTTAGCCACAGTTCAATACAATCGTATAATCGGGAATGGCACGTATAGTACTCCTCCTTATGGTGATTTTGGGGGAGGAATCTTTGATTGTGATGGGATTATTCAGAATAACACGATATCAGAGAACTTTGTGAATTATGCTGGGGGTGGACTTGCTTATTGTGATGGGTTAATTCAGAGTAATTTTGTATCGGGAAACAGAGCTTCTAATGGTGGAGGTCTTTTTTCTTGTGATGCTCTCATTCAGAATAATCTCATTTTTAATAATTCAGCAACATTAGGGGGAGGAATTGCTAAATGTGACGGTGATATAATCAATAATACCCTCTATAATAACTCTGCGGATAATATGGGTGGTGGGATTTACGAATGTAGTGGAACTATAAAGAACTGCATTATCTGGGGAAATACTGCGCCCACTGATGCTCAAATTAATAATTCTTCTTTGCCTTCGTATTGTTGCATTCAAGATTGGACAGGTGAAGAATTAAGAAATATCTCAGAGAATCCTGAACTCGCTAATCCAGCGAATGGAGATTTTCATTTGAAGTCGAGTTCGCCCTGTATAGATGCAGGAGGAGAAATAACTTGGTTAAAAAATGATTTTGAAAGTGACACACGACCCATTAATGCATTTGGTGGTAATCGTGGAGATGGTTCAGACTATGACATTGGTGCTGATGAGTTTGTCAGTTCTACTACAAATGTGAAAAATTGGGATTTATGGTTCTAAAAGACAGACTAAATGCTGAATGAGTTATGCATTATGTCTATTTTGATAGATATATGTGCAGGTATGGTGATGGGGCGGAGAGGGATTCAGAGGCTTTTTCTTTAGTTATGATGTCGCTTATTCCGTCATTATTAAGGTCGTAAATATAGAAGCGTTTTATCGGTTGGGATGTGATTGATGTGAAAGGGGTGGTTTCAAATCCTTTTTTTTCATCAATAAATCGATAGATCGAGAGTCTATTTTTTTCAGTTTGTATGACAAGGTCTTTCTTTTTATCACCATTAAAATCACCTTCCGGAGATATATTTGGTTTCTCATAAGAGAAATCAAACAGGTTGTATCCGATTGATATTTTCTGCTCGAAATTTGGTGATTTAGGGTATCCCCTCTTACTTTTATCAAAGAGATAAAACCTGATTTTGCCAGGGATTCCCCTTTCAAAGAATGCTTTTACCATTGAGTTTGCGGATGTAGGAGAAATATTTATATAAAAAAGATATAAGTCGAGTGCCCCATCATTATTAATATCGATACAAAATTGCTTTCCATATCTCATTAAATCCTTTGTTCGAATAATTTGTGAGAACTCATCTAAGAAATTATTTTTCTTGTCGTTCAAAATAATTCGGATTCGTAACTTTGCTTTTGTTACATCACCAAATACTTTTTGAAAAAGCAAATCAATATAACCATCACCATCAATATCAAGGAAATTGTGATTTTCCATAGCATAACGAGGAATTTTTATTGTGAAGGAGGGGTCTTTTGGGAATTGTCTCTGATTATCCTGTAGAAAAATATCCATCTCATCGAAAAATAGCATTTTTGTAGTAGATTCTTCATCTTCAGAATCATTTGTAGGAAACGGTTTTAAACCGTTCCACACATCGAGAGAAGAATAATCAGTGAATCTGAATTTCACTATATCCAGTTTACCATCTTTGTTGAAATCAAAAAGATTTAAGTTTTTTCCATATTGATTTTGGCTGTATGAGAACATCTCTTGTGAATAAATTCTGTTTTTAGCCGGGAAATTAATCGAGATTTCTCTGCCTGTGACGATGGATGTACTTTGAGTAAAAAGAGTAGCGGTCGCATTTATGCGACTTTTATTTTGGAAATAGATAACAAATCCTTCTGTTTGTGGAAGTATAACGTCATCAAGTCCATCATTATCAATATCGAGGATGAAGGATAGAATCGCGGGCTGATTAGAAGTGGCGATGCGAGATTTGTCTCGCAGCTTTTGCGACATAAATGTCGCACCACTATCATTACTTACAGTGTGGGTTGTGAAAATAGTCCTCTCATCAGTAATTTTTACAGGAGTAGTATCATATTGATTATCTTTAAATAAAAGACAGTATAATCCGTCAGGATAAATTAATCCGATTTCATTCCCTTTATCAGGATGAATATCACCGATATCTAATGCTCCCGTTTCTGAAGGGATGTTAATGACCTGAGATGGTGTTGAAGAATAAGAGAAATCTTTTTGCATAAGATACAGATAGATTTGGTTTTCGTAAATTAGAAAGATGTCCTGTAAGCCATCACCATTAGCGTCTTTGATAATATCAGAATAGGATTCCCATACATTTCCCTTTGAATCCTGCAGAGGGATTCTTGAATGAGTGAAGTTTAATGAAAAGGAGATTGTTGATAAGAAGGAAAAATATGTTATTAAGATGAAAAATGATTTTTTATTCATAAAATCCAACCGCGGAAAAGACGGAGAAACACAAAAAAACTATTCAGACACGAAAGGACACGAAAATTTTTTTAACCGCGAATCGCGCGAATCTTCACGAATTTTAAAAATTCCTGATAATTAAGTTAATATTTTTATTTCTCTGCGGACTTTGCGGGCTTTGCATGAAATATTTTTTCCAACCATGCTAAAAATTTTTATCTATACATTAGCTTCAACTGTTTTCAGGAATTTTGCTGCATCTTCTGGTGGAGTGGGATTAATGTAAAATCCCGTTCCCCACTCAAATCCCGCCACCTTGGTCAGTTTGGGCATTATCTCAAGATGCCAGTGATAATACATCAACTTTGATTCTCTGCAGGGTGTCGTATGCAGCATAATATTATATGATGGGTCATCGAGAGCTAATTTTAATTTCAGCAAAGTCGTTTTTAGTATTCGCGATAAATCCACGACTCCGTTTTTCTGTATATTCGCAAAATGTGATTCGTGAACCCTTGGTAGTACCCAGGTCTCAAATGGAAATCTCGAGGCAAATGGTAAATAAGAAACAAAGGAAGCATTTTCATCTACAACTCTTAGATTATCTTTGGTCTCCTGAGTTAACATATCACAAAAGACACATCGCTCTTTATATTCATAATAAGCTAAGGCACCGCCCAATTCTTCTTTTACTCGTTTGGGAACTACGGGCAGTGCGATTATCTGGGAATGCGTGTGGTCTAAAGTTGCCCCAGCTTCAGCACCATGATTTTTAAAGATAAGAATGTATCTGAATCGTTCATCTTTTGATAAATCAAGGTATCTATCTCTATATGCCCAGAGGACTTCTTCAATCTGATGTAAGTCGAAGTCAGCAAAAGTCAGATTATGATTCGGACTTTCGATAATGACTTCATGAGCCCCAACTCCATTCATTTTATCATACATTCCTTCACCTGTTCTAACAATGGGTTCTTCGCTTCTCAATGCAGGGAATTTATTGGGGACAACTCTAATCCACCATCCCTTCCCATTAATTTCTGAACCAACAGTTCTATAAGCTAAAATTTCTGGAGGTGTTTTATCTTCATTGCCTTCACAGAACGGGCAAAAAGTTGCTTTGACCTCAGTTCTTGTTTTAGCAAAGTCAGAGGGACGCTTAGCTCTTTCTGTAGCAATAATGATCCATCTACCTATGACAGGGTCTTTCCTGAGTTCTGGCATAATATATACTCCTAATTTATTGGAAAATTGAGATTGGAAATTTAAAATTTGAGGTCTCTGAAGAACTATCTGATGTGTCATTCCCGTGTAAACGGGAATCCAGAATTACATTAAAGCTTGTCCCTGTGAAAACAGGAATTGTTTAAAAAACTCCTGGATTCCTGCTCCCTGCCTATTACTTGCAGGGACAAGTTTCGCAGGAATGACACGGCGTCGTTAGTTAGTTTTTCAGAGATACCAAGTTATTCTCCACAATAGAATCTATTTTTCCATCTAAAGTTCAGGTTATTAGTCTCTCCGTTCCAAATATGCCCTGTAATAGTAGGTAAATTCAAGTCTTTTTTGTCAAGTCCGGGTATGTTCAAAGGTAAAAGATGTTTCGTTGCTATTCGCCTTGAGACACGTGAAATTAAATTTATGTCACAGTTCGGTATCTCCGGCTCGAGTGATTCGTTCCATTCTAACTCTGTAACTCCATAGTCAGCAAGGCTATATTTTTGATACGCATTTTCAAACTTGAACAGATTTTCTTTCATTTCATTGAGAACAAATTCAATCTTTTGCTTATGATTCGTCCAATGATAAATGTATATCAGATAGACAATACTCAGGGTAAGCATCATTACATTTTGATACATATTTCTCTGGTCAAGATTTTCCCAGAACGTTGCGGTGCAACGATAACTATCAAGAGCAAAATAATACGCTTGGGCACACATTAATGCGATTAATATCTCCAGCCTTGAGAGATTTTTCCGAGTGTTTCCACACAAGACATCTTCGACAAGACTTTCGGCATTCAAATCAGCCTCAGTGTAATCATGTTGTAAAAAATATTCTCTCCAATAAAGATAGGAATATTTGAATAGAAAATCATCAACAAGTTCTTTTTTATGAGCATCATTTTTCCCTGGGGCAAGATTATATAAGATTTCGAGAACTCCGCCTTTATACGTTCTGGGGTCACCCTTTACAATTCCAGCAAGATGATTTCTGACCTTATTGAATCCTATTTTCCAGCATTGAAATCCTGGTTTTGTTTCAATTTTTCCAGATTTTAAATTAACGTCATAAGAATGATGTTCATCAACGATTTTGAAATCGGCGTTACTATTGAGAGTGCCTTCCCATCTTCCCAAGGATAATTTCTCGTGCCAATCGCTCCAGGCAGTGTTTTCCTGGATTTCGACCACGAGTGGTTCGTAATTTGCTTTTCGGAAAAGCCCGGCGATTTTTCTACGAATGAAAATATCAGGTGCGACAGATAAGTAATCGAGTTCAACGAATTTACTAATTTTTTGTTCAAAATTAGCAGCAGCTTTTGGTGATTGAGTTAGAGATTCTATTGTTTCAAAGTGACTCCAGCAATAATCGATTTCAATTTTGTTTAAATCCGCATCGACTTTAGCAAGCGTTTTATCAAGCAACTTTTTGACAGATGGATTGGAGGTTGCCACCCAATCACTAAATATTTTGTTTTTGAAAATCACTGAAACTATTTGGTTATCTTTAAGTTTTAGAATGTTCCAATGTTTCATTACCCTATCACTGTCAGCATCTTTAGCCTGAAGGCAATCGAGTAAAAATATAAGATGATATTTTTTAATCTCTTCCTCTTTGCATTTTCTCTCGAACTCATCGTAAATTATCTCGCCAATTCTGCGATTATAGCCTCCCTCAGGTATCCAGAAAGAAACTACAAAATTGTCATCTTTATGAACTTCCTGGAGAAAGTCCATATAACTACGGCATAAGGGCATAAAAAAATTAAAGCCAATTCTAACAAGCAAGCGGACATCATAATCCTCAGGTAAAATTGGGAGAATGGGTTGAAATGGCACAGTTATTGTGGGAGAGACAATTCCTGAATAGAATAAGTCACAGAAGCGAATAAATGTGTTCTCTCCTTTTTCCGTATCCATTTGAATTCTTCTGTGAAGTGAATCGGGGTCAATATCAAAAGAGAGGAAAGGAACCATTCCTCTTTCACCAAAATGGTCTTGTAAGCTTTGTTTAACATAACCCGTTATATTGTGAAATATTTTACCCAGAACTTTATAACCATTGACCATCATATCACTCCAGTTATTGCCGTTCACACTCTGGTTGGCAATAATTGCGCCAACCGGAGAGATATGTTCTATAAAAGGAGGATGCTCAGAAAAAATTTCTAATAAGTCATTTATATCAGACTTGCTGGGATTGGTAGGAAGGGTTAGATCCAAATCAACCCTTGAACCATGTTGGAATATATGACAATGTGAAATGGGATGAAGTAAATTCATAAGGTTTTCCTAATTAATTATATTTTGTAGCGGTGTGATTTATCACACATACCATATAATGTCGGATAAATCCGACCGCTACATATTAGGGAAAATTATTTCTGTTCCCTTAACTATAAAACTCTAAACTATTATACATAAAATAAACAAAAAAGCAAGTATTTTTTATAACTCGTTTAAAATTAATAGTCTATGCAAATATGGGTTGGATTAAAATCTTTGAGTTTCAACTGGTTTTTAAAAAAATAATTAGGTTTGTAGGAAGAATTATTATTTTTATGGATTTTAATTTAGTGGAGATCGGAGTAAATAAGTATGTGATTGATGCAGAAAAGAAATTCTTTGAAATTTGTAACTAAAGTTACAAACAGAGATCTCTGAAGAACTAACCAAAACCAACTGTAGTGGTGCGATTTATCGCACGAAATACACACGTCGGATAAATCCGACCGCTACAACTGAAGTATTTCAGAGATCTCAAATAGTATTATTTAGTTTTGTTTATTTCGGCGAGTTTTTTCTTCACATCCTGAACAAGTTTTCCATTTTTAAGATAATTGTTATAGATATCATCTCCGGGGCATTGTGTATCAGCATAATCTTTATGACCCTTGATAGTGTCAGGTGAAATATTATATTTAAGACAAGCATAAACGCATAAATCTACGATTGCTTGATATTGTTTTTCATTGAGTTTTTGTTCCACATAATTGCCCATAACCTCGATTAGGAAATGACCTGTTGGATTATAAGGGGTATTAGAATCTCCCGCATATCCCTCATCTCTGCCTTCCAATATGTTTCCATTAAGGTCAATCATATAGTGATAAGGGACATCTGCCCATTTTCTGTCATTTTGACTGTAACTCTGGAGACCAAGTGTTTTCTTTTTTGAATCTTCTTTTCCATTATCAAAAACACCACCGTGATGAATAGTGATTTTCTCGATTTTATGAGATTTCATTTTAGAGATGTCTACGGGTTTAGAACCCCATTCACTTTTAGTAATAATTTTTAGATTCAGTTTTTGTTTTAAATCTTTGCTATCTGTTTGCCCCCATAATATGTTAGAAAAGAAAAAAAGCATCAAATATATAATGAAAAAAATATACAGTCTTGTAATATACATTTTCTTCTCCAGAATTTGATTTGAGATCTCTGAAATACTTCAGTTGTAGCGGTCGGATTTATCCGACGTGTGTATTTCGTGCGATAAATCGCACCGCTACAGTTGGTTTTGGTTAGTTCTTCAGAGATCTCAATTTGCTAAATTGTTAATGTTTTATTTATTATTTGCTATTTCATCTGTCAAGGATTATAGATTTTAAACAGTAACAATATATTAAAGGTTTGATACTTCCAGTTTGTAGTCCCTGCTTTAGCAGGGGAAATCCATTCCTACTAAACTTGTCCTCGTGAAAACGGGGAGTGGGGACTACAAACAGTCATTGTGAGGAGTCTTGGGTGAAGATAAAAGATTTGTTTAAGTCTGCAACAATAAGGACAGCATTGATTATTTTAATGGTTGTATTGAGTTATTTCCCAGCACTACGAAGTGGATATATCTGGGATGATGATGCTGTAACGAAAAATTTATTGTTGAGAACAGGTAATGGTCTTTCGAAAATCTGGTTTTCCCCATCTGAAATTCCACAAGAAGCGCATTATTGGCCCATCACTTATACAACATTCTGGATTGAATATCATTTATGGGGTCTTAATCCGTTTGGTTATCATCTTGTCAATGTGATAATACATAGTCTCAATGCAATATTGTTGTGGCTAATATTGCGTCATCTATTTGTTCCTGGGGCGTATTTTGCATCAATGATTTTTGCTCTGCATCCAGTCCATATTGAATCTGTTGCCTGGATAATTGAGCGGAAGGACGTTCTCTCGGGTTTCTTTTATTTGTTGGCATTTTTTGCGTATATAAATATTTATAATAGGGACAGACGTAAATCACTTATTCCTGTTATGTATTCACTTTCACTTTTTCTTTTTGTATGTGCGATGTTGAGCAAATCTATCGTAGTTAGTTTTCCTCTGGCGATTATTATTTTCCTCTGGTGGAAAAATGGGCGATTGAGCAGGCGTGCAATATTCCCCCTCATTCCATTTTTTATTATAGGAGTAATTATTACGTTTCTTGATGTTCGATTTGTTCAGCAATATGAGGATATAAAATTTGAACTTTCGTTCATTGATAGGTGCTTAATCGCTGGTCGTGCAATCTGGTTTTACGTGGGAAAGTTATTGCTACCAATAAATCTTATGGCAATTTATCCGAAGTGGGAAATTAATTCTGGGGCATTGTGGCAATATATTTTCCCTGCATTTACGGTGGCTTCGCTGATAGTATTATGGCTAAAAAGAGAACGATTAGGGAAAGGAGTATTCGCCTTAAGTTTGTTTTTTGTAATTACCTTGGGACCAATACTCGGATTCATTAATTACGGTTTTATGGTGCATTCCTATGTTGCAGACCGGTTTCAATATCTTGCGAGCATCGGTTTAATTGTGCTATTTTCTGCCGTTACGACTAATGCTACTGAGAAGCTCAATAAATCTCTGATATGGATATTTTCCTGTATGGCAGTGCTATTATTATTGTTGTTGGGAATATTAACGTGGCGACAGACTTCGCTTTACAAGGACGTAGGGACATTATTCCGCTATAATATTGCGAAAAATCCGAATGCCTGGTCAGCCTATAATGCATACGGAAATTTTCTATTAGAGCAGGGAAAACTCGAAGAAGCTGCTGTTTATTATTCCATGGCGCTCAAGCTCAATCCCAAATATTCAAAGGCATATTATAATATTGGAGTGGTTTTTGATAGACAGGGAAAAATTAACGAAGCTATTGAATATTATTCAAAGGCACTTCAGATTCATCCGAATTTTGCAGAGGCTCATAATAATCTTGGAAATGCTCTTATTCAGCAGGGGAAAATCGAGGAAGCCATTGCACATTATCTCAAAGCCTTGCAAATTAATCCGAACTTTGTTGATGCACATTTCAATCTTGCTAATGTTTTGATTCAGCAGGGAAATCTTAATGATGCTATTAAGCATTATTTTGAGGCTTTGCGAATCAATCCGGATTTTGTGGAGGGTTATATAAATCTCGGAATTGCTTTTGTGAGACAGGGGAAATTAGATGAAGCGATAGCTTACTTTTCAAAAGCAGTGAAGATGAAGCCTGACCTTGTCGAAGCGTATTATAATCTTGGCGGGGCTCTATTAGAACGGGGAAAATTAGAAGATGCGATGGCTTGTTACTTTAAGGTGTTAGAGACCTATCCTGATGACGCTGATGTTCATTACAATCTTGGAGATATTTTTTTGTTGCAGGGAAAGATTGAACAGGCTATAGCAGAATATCATAAGACATTGCAATATAAACCCGGCTGGAAAAAGGCTGAAGAAAAACTTGCTAAGGCACAAGCAATTAAAAGTCATTAATGTAGGGGACGCATATATGCGTCCCCTACATTACGACAAAAATATAGCAATATTAATGTTGTGGTGCGAGATTTATCTCGCAGTTTTTGCGGCATAATAAATTTTAAAAAATTATTGTCTACACCCCCACCCAACCCTCCCCCATTTATAGGGGGAGGGTTGGGGAGGGGGGATATTATTCTTTACAATTACATTCAACCCTGAAAGGGTTGCGGACAATAGCCCAGCGTAATCACGCTGGGTAGCTAATGTAAATAAAATGTCTTAAACTCTGTAAGGGTTACGCATAAATAATTAGTGGACAGAAATTATTCAAATTTAATAATCTCGCATCACAATATCTCAAATGTCTAATGTAAGATACGAAAGGAGCGAACAATGTCTCGTATAGTCATTACAACCCTAATTTTGATGAGTGTAACTTTTATGTTTCCTATGATTGGTTTGGCTGAGGAACAGAAATCAGTCTCAAATTCCTATGAAGTGTCAAAGGAGGAGGCTAAATCTATGGACTTATTTAATGATGGGAAGATTCGATTAGTCATTCGCTGTGATGATGTTGGGTTTTGTCATGCAGCCAATGCGGCATTTAAGAAAATTGCTGAAGAAGGATGTGTGAGTGCCGTTTCGGTTATTGTCAATACGCCCTGGCTGGATGAGGCTGTGGAAATCATCAAAGAGCATCCTGAAATCAGCATTGGTGTGCACACCTGTCTGAATAGTGAATGGTTTCCGTATCGCTGGGGACCTGTATCATCTGTAGACCAGGTGCCAACCCTTGTAGACAAGTGGGGGAAATTCTTCCCGAGCCGTAAGCTGCTAATGGCGCATAATCCAAATGTAGATGAAGTTGAAAAAGAGATAAGAGCGCAGGTCGATTTAGCTCTAAGAAAAGGCTTGAAAATCTCCTATATCGACCATCATATGGGAGCGGCAGTTGAAACACCTGAGATGAAAAGGCGATTTATTCAAGTAGCGAAAGATTATAATCTGGCTATCTCACGTTGGTTTGGTGAGAAAGATACGATCGGTATATATAATATTGAGCCAGAGAAAAAGGCTAATGTTTTAATTAATGGGATTCGTAAGATTAACCAACCTGGAATTTACATTCTTGTTTGCCATCCCGGATTGAATCAGCCTGAAATGGCTGTGCTGAAGGATGTGAATCCAACAGGCTTGCCAAATATGTCCGTTCATCGAGAAGCTGAGACAATGACGTTATGTAATCCGAATTTGAAAAAAGTGATTAAAGAGAAAAATATAGAAATAATTGGGTATGATTTGCTTAAGGAAAAATTTCTCGACAAGATGAAATCACCTGAAGAATAAGAAACCACGAATTAGGCGAACCTGTATAAGTAGAAAACAATAAACAAGATAGCCACGAAAGGACACGAAATTTCACGAAAATAGAATTTGTATGGACAGAACACTGTTCTGTCCCTACAAAATTTTCGGAATCTTTATTATAATTTTAATGTAATTTTATGAATTTTTAGATTGATTTTCTATTTTCATTTCAGTATATTATTTAAAAGCGTTATAGGTAATTAATAATGGAGGTGTATATTATGGCTAATGTATTAATAAAAAAACTGCAAGAAACTGGAAAGAATGCTTGGAAAGCAGTAAAAAATACTGGGGAAACAATTTTGGAATATAGGAGACCAATAATGAGAGGAGTAGGATTAACTTTATTGTATGGAGTATTAACATTTATGCCAGCAAAGGCAGATGCTGAAACCTATTATATAGCTCCTGGTGGATATATAAATGCAACAATATATGATAAGTGCCAAGCAAATCCACCAACACTTGAAAACCCGCATATTTTTAATTTATGGGATGAGACAACAGGGGAGACAGGTGAATATAATGACCTAAGTGCACAGAATGATAGTGGTTGGTTGGTGATATATAATCAGCCAAATTGCAAGATTAATGGTATTATTAATTTAACACCTGATTATAAATTAGACACAACAAAACCAAACACAATTGTTTTGCAAACTATCAAGTGCTTAGGAAATAATACGGTGTCTAATTTGGCAAGAAAAGTTACTGAAGACCATGCAATGGGAATTTGCTTTGATGGAGACAATATAACTTTACAAAATGTGCATATTTTTTCACAGGATGGAGTCGTTGGACCAAGAGGGTTCTTTAGTCTTGGGACAAGGAGCAATAATCTTATAACAGGATGTAGTACATATGGCTTAAGATATGGTGTTAATACAGAAGAGCAGGCAAACACAATAATTAATACAAGTGTTTTTCAAGATTGTTATTATGGTTTTGCAACAGCAGGTTATATTCGTATGGGATCGATTGATGGAGATGGAAGTCCGGATAATATTGGACAGAATGTTTTTATTGGATGTACAGGATATCTTGGGTGGGTTGATGCCAGATTTTTACCGCCAGTAATTCCTGCTGAACTAAATTATTGGTATGATATAAATGGTATCCTTATTACTAATGTTGATGATATCTACTCAAATCTATTTATATGGACATCATCAAAGCCCTTTTCTAAGCTGGAAAACATTGAAGACATAATTGATGTTATTCCTTACCAAACAACTCCTCATCCAGCTTTTCCTGGCCCAACCGAAGTTGAAGACAATGTTTGGAGTGTTTGTGAATAGAGCTATGAGGTTGTAAAACCCACTTGTAAAGAATCATAACTGTAGTGACAGAACATTGTTCTTTCCCTACAGATTAATTGCTATCCGCGTTGATCTGTTTTTTATCAGTGGAAATCCGCGGTCTATTATCTTTATATTAGAGCTTTTTCAAAAGTTCTTCGATTTCAGCCTTCATTTCATTTGTTATTTTCCAGGTTTCTTTTACGAAACCATCTTCGGAAGCGGGTTTGTGGGCAAGTGAATAATCTTTGATTGTTCTTGCACCACGTTTGTCATCTTTTTCTTTTGAAACTTGAGTTGATTTTGCAATTTCTTCTTGCATTTCAGCGAGAAGTTTCAGGTTCGCTTTTATATCATTGTTAGGTAATTCTGCTTTTAGTATTGCTCTCTCATTTTCCCATCTTGGGCACTCTGTTTTTTTATCAAGGATGTCAGCAATGCTTTTTCCTTCAGCCAAAAATTTTGCGACCACTTTCTTTAATCCTAATAGTGCATAATATTTAATGTAGAACGTATAAGCCTTGATCCCACTGACTCTACTTGCCTCTAACATATAATTTTTGCCAAGTCCTTTTATATCTTTATCTATGTAGATTTCCTTTTTCTCTTTCACTTCAAGACGCTTTCTTGCGTCAAGCATCAAGTCGACAATGTCAGGTCTGAAAACCTCAAACACGAACTGACTTCTCTTCGCCTTGTTTCTCTTTATGTATTTTCCCTCGTTTCTTTTCACTGTGTAAATATTATCTGAGAGAACCCAGCCCGGCATAATTTCGTTGTATGCTGGGGAAACCACATCATATCTATCTGCGGGAGAATTAATAAGCGAAAATGGGAATTCAATTCTCTGTGGTAAAGCATTTACAGCTGTTGCAATAATGGAGTAAGGTGATTTTGTAAAATCAGATGGGAATTTGATATTTACGCCAAGACCAAAGAATGTTCCTTCACCACACCAGATTTCCTGGTCAGGTGCCTTCGATGTATGATTGCTACCGACATTTGCTCCGTAACCGACATTTCCTTTTCCTTCGGGCCAAAATGCGGCGATGAGTAATGCCTGATGATGAAATCCAACGAAAGGTCCGCATAACGATGCCGTGCATTCACCTTCAGCCACACCTGAATTGGGTCCTAAGATTGAACCTGTGACTTTGCCGTGTCTTTCAGCGTGGGAATGTTCTGTTAATACGGATGAATCCACAATCGACATCGAATTCGCATCTGAACCCCACTGCAAAATGGAATTCACAACATAAGAACCGTTAAGAATCTTTGCTTTTTCGTCAACCGAGCTTAGCATCGTTACATTCTGAACTAAGTTTGCATTATCAATGAGAGCTCCTTCACCTACATAAGTGTCTGTCACCTTCGGTGTGTTCTTAATGACTGCGGATTTTTCCACGATGCCTTTTGGTGATTTTACCTTTTCGCAATATTCTTTGACGAATTCTTCATAAGATTTTAATAGTTCCTTATCGCCTCTGGTAGACGCGATTTTTGTGGCGACATCGATCGTAATCTCTGCATAAGTTAATACTTCTCGCCCACCGGTCTCAATTGCTATAGGGAGTTCTATGCCGTTTCCGAAAACTGCACCGTCTTTAGATGATAATATCCCAACATTTAATATAATAGCATTATCTTTAATGATATAATTAGATATAAGTTTTGCGTCTTTAATAAAGGCATTGTTGCCAATTTCAGAATTAACTATTGTGCTTGAGAAAATTCCAGCAGGTAATTTTACTCCAGTTTCTACCTCAATATCTTCATTCAAATCACCGATAATAACGTCGCCAAAAAATGTGGAGTTTGCTACCCTTCTGGCGTCGAAGTTTTTCGTAACGAGAACCTTTAACCAATCTTGTGACCAACAGCCATTTTTCTGAAGAGTTTTAATCTCAGTCTCTTTTAATGCCCTTACATTATCTCCAAAGAGGATGCTTTTGCCTTTCTTACTTTTAATTGTGGAAATAGATTTGATAATTTCGGATGTCTGAAAAATTTCTTTTAACTTATCAATCATCTTTTCATCTCCATAAAGGTATTTTAAATTATATGTAAGGGACGCATATATGCGTCCCTTACAGAATATATATAAATACGGGCGGGGAGACCCCGCCCCTACAAATATGAACACAAATAAAATGTGTTATTATGTATAGGTTTGATAAATCAAACCGCTACAAATCAATTATTTCTTTGGCTTATTTTCATAAACCCATTTATAATAATTGTATTTTTTGAGTTTAGAGGCAGCTTCTTCATCAAGAACTACTATGGCTCTGGGATGGAGTTGGAGTGCAGAAGCAGTAATTTGAGATGTAATTGGACCTTCGATAAATTCAGCACAAACATCAGCTTTTTTCTTGCCATTGGCGATCAATAAAAGTTCCTTTGCTTCTAATATGGTTCCTACGCCCATTGTAATAGCATATCTTGGGACTTCGGTTTCGTTTTTGAAGAATCTTGCATTGTCCTTAATCGTCTGTTCATCAAGCGTTTTCATTCTTGTTCTCGAAGCTAAAGAAGAGCCCGGCTCATTAAAAGCGATGTGACCATCACTACCAATACCCAATAATTGCAAATCGATTCCACCAGCTTTGTTAATTTCATCTTCATACCATTTGCAGAACGCTTCAACGTCTTCAGCCATTCCATCAGGGACGTGAACATTTTCGGGATTGACGTTGATGTGGTTAAATAGATTGTCGTGCATAAAGTAGAAGTAGCTCTGGTCGTGGGTTTTCGGTAGACTGATATACTCATCAAGATTAAATGTAATAACCTTGGAGAAATCGAGTTTTCCTTCTTTGTGGAACTTAATCAGTTCTTTGTAGGTTCCTATGGGAGTACCGCCTGTAGCCAAACCTAATACGCAATTAGGTTTTCTTAAGACAACACTTTTAATAATTTCAGCGGCTTTTTTACTCATCGCAGTATAGTCTTTCATTATTATGACTTCCATAGCTTTATCCTCCTGATTTATTTTCTTAATATATTTTAAGCATTGGTTTAAATTAATAAAAATTTAGATAATTTAACCATAGAGGACACAGAGAAAGAAATTTTAAGATTCTTAACGAACAACTGATAATTTAAAACGGTCATTCTGAGTGTAGCGAAGAATCTCGTATTTTATTCTTCATTGTCAGTTGTCGGTTGTTAATTGTCCGTTTTGTAATTTAGTCCTCTGTGTTCTCTGTGGTTAATTAATTTTTTTCTTTATTGTATTGAAGTACTACAGTATAAGATTTTCATAATAATCATTAAGCGCAAGGACTACTGCTCCCATAACTCCTTCGTCTTTTCCAAAGCTTGAGAAAACAATCTTCGCATTATCGGCGATTCGCTCTAATGCCCTTTGCCTTATCGTCCTGTTAATTGGTTCAAGAATCTGGTCTTCGAATGACGCCATATCGCCACCCAGAATAATTAATTCTGAGCCGAAGAGGTTTAGTAAATTCGCAATTCCTGTGCCGATATAATGAGTGGATTTTTCAATGAGATTGTATGCAAATCTATCACCTAATTTGGATGCTTTGAATATAGCTTCTGCAGTTATTTCCTCATCATTGCCAGAGATAAAGGATGTTATTTTTGTACTGACCCCTTGTTTTATGGCGTTAGATGCTATGTCCACCATTGCATAATCAGATGCAACGCTCTCAAGGCAGCCGTTATTTCCACAATAACATAGCGGTCCATCTTCAACAATTGTTATATGTCCGAATTCCCCGGCATTGAGGTTGCTTCCCTTATACAAATTCCCATTAATAATAATTCCCATACCGATTCCGGGACCGAGATTAATGTATAGTATATTCTTATACTCTTTATATTTGCCGAGAAGATTTTCTGCTAATCCGATTGCCCTAATATTGTTCTCAACGATCGTGGTTATTCCGAATTTTTCCTCTACCATCTTCTTCAAAGGAATTTCTGACCATTCATCGCATCTCGGGAACTTCATTGAGATTCCGTTAATGCTGTCGACGATACCTGAGATTGCGATTCCTGCTCTTTTTATTTGCTTGCCACTTGATTGAGATTTTGAAATTTGTTTTTCAAAAATTTCCATTAGCTTGGATAGAATGTCATCGACAGTGTAAGGCTGGGAGATATTGATAACTTCTCTCTCACCCCAATTCCCCTTCATATTAGATAAGACAGAGGTAATTGATTTTGAAGAGACATAAACCGCAATAACGGAAGAGTCATTTGTGTTGATTTCGAGTAATTGCGGTTTTCTACCACCTGTGGAATCTGCATGTCCCTGCTCAATCAATTTCCCTAAATCGATTAGTTCATTCACGAGATTTGAGATTGTTGGGAGGTTAAGGTTCATTTTGAAAGCGAGTTCACTTCTTGAGATAGGACCGAATCTCCATACGAGATAAAGTAATTTTTCTTTTCGCTTATCTTTTATCATTTTTATCAAATAGTAAGGTAAATACTTAAATAAATATTATTACTTCTTAAAATTTCGTAATGAACTTACCTTTTTTAATAGGTTAATGTCAAGATAATTTTCATATTTTTTATAAAGTCGGTCTTATGCTGATAAGCCAAATTGTTATGACTTATTTGGAATCTCTGAAAAACTATGGTGCGACATTTATGTCGCATCTTTGTGCGAGATAAATCGCGCACTACTACATTATATTGCACTAATTTGTAAGGGATGCATATATGCGTCCCCTACATTTAATTAATATTTCAGGGGGTTCCTGTTGTAATGGCTTTATTAAGAATTGAAAAATGTGTGGATTTTTGTAAAAGATTTGTGGATTTTATAAATGCAGGAACTTTAATACTCTTATTATTTTTATGTTAGGTAGGATTATTCGATTAGGTTTGTTGTCCGATATGGAGTTATTGTGATAAGAAATCACTCCCCAAATTTCCTAAAAGTTCTTTTATTTTTTCTTGCAAGTATTCATCAATTTCCATAAAGTTCTCTATAGCCATTTTTTCCAGTTTTTCAAATTCGTCATCAGATAAGACTATTGATAGAGTTTTCATATCTTTTCCCATCCTGTTTCATATTGATAATTCCTTTATCTTATGAAATAAATATGTTGTCAATAAATACAATATCAATTTTAGTGGTATCCTTATTTGAGATTTCTGAAATACCGGCCAAAATACGAGATTCTTCGCTTCGCTCAGAATGACACCCTTCGTTTCCTCTCCCCTTGTGGGAGAGGATTAAGAAGAGGGGTATATGTCATTAAGAACAGTCATATCATAAAGCAATCTTGCTTTTTGCTACGAAATGGTAGTATTTCAGAAATCTTTATTTGAGACCTCTGAAATACTACTATTGGTTTACTGAATCAGGTTTGTAGTCTCTGCTTTAGCAGGGAAAATTCCTTCCCACTAAAGTGGGGACTACAAGCAAAAATGTCATTTTGTTAGTTTTTCAGAAATCTTTATTTGAGACTTAAACACAAACAGCTGTAGGGGACGCATATATGCCGCCCCTACAAGATTATTTTGTTTTACTGCGTAGTAGTATAATAGTAGAGACGCAATGCATTGCGTCTCTACCGGGTTGCAAAGCTACCCGTAGTAATGAGAAATGCCAAAATAAATTTATACTCCATAGGATTTAGATAAAAAATATTGTCATAGAAAAGAAAAGTGATGAGCGTTGATAAATCTCAAGATAGAATAAAAAGAATTTTTACCGAAATAGCGTTATTTTATGACAAGGTGAATCATCTTCTCAGTTTCAATTGTGATAAACGATGGAGGGAAACCGTTGCTAAGCTCTCCGTGAGCGATTGTGTGATGAATGTTCTTGATTTGTGCTCAGGAACAGGAGACCAGGCAATTGCTGTTATGAGAAGATTAAAACAAGGCTCAAAGATTTTTTGTGTGGATTTCACAAGAGAGATGCTATTATTAGCGAGAGAGAAATTTAATAAAATGCAAAATATTGGCGTTTCTTATAATGTCATTGTTGGTGACGGATTTCATTTACCTTTTTCAGATAATAGATTCGATTTGATAACTATTTCTTTTGGTTTGAGGAATATGGGAGATGTGGTTTTGGCATTAAGTGAAATGAAGCGGGTCCTCAAAAATGGGGGAAAGTTATGCATCATTGAGTTTTCTAATCCGGAAAATCAAGTTGTGAAATTAATTTGTCGTTTTTATCTTGAAAAAATAATGGCAAAAATTGGAAATGTAATCACCAAAAGTAAGGAACAAGCTTATAGTTATTTATTGGCTTCAATTAGAGAGTGGTATAATGCAGAAGAATTGAAAGAATTGATGATTCAGTGTGGTTTTGGAAATGTAAGGATTTTTAAAAAATCTTTGGGCTTGGTAGCCATTCATACAGGAGAGAAAAATGAAAAATAAAAAGGAAATACTTATCGGTGTAACAGGAGCAAGCGGTGCAATCTATGCAAAGTTCCTGATAGAATATCTTGTAAATTGCTCGTTGGATGTGAACCTCATATTGAGCAAGAATTCGATAGATGTAATTAATATCGAACTTGGCACAGATATTCAGAAAGATGACGTTCAGATAAAGAAATTTCTTAATTGTAACACAAAAAAGATAAAATTGTATCGAGAAGACGATTTTTTATCACCGTATGCGAGTGGTTCACACAGATTTGATGCGATGGTAATCGTGCCGTGTTCGATGGGGACAATTTCTGCAATTGCTAATGGTTTCGCTCATAATTTAATAACAAGAGCAGCGGATATTTGTTTGAAAGAAAAGATTAAACTGATTGTGGTTCCGCGTGAAACTCCGTTTAGTAGCATTCATCTGGAGAATATGCTCAAATTATCGAGATGCGGAGCAATAATACTACCTGCTGTGCCAGGCTTTTATAACAAACCGAGAGAAGTTTCAGACCTTGTGAAATTTGTTGTATCAAGAATCTTAGACCATCTGGAAATAGAGAATGATTTGGTTAAAAGATGGGGAGTATGAAAATGTAAAATGCAAAACTGACAACGGACAACGAAAAATAAAATTAACCACAGATGAACACGGATAAACACGGTTTTATTAAATAAAAAATGCTCTTGTCTTGCTTTCTTAATAAAGTTCCCACAATTTATTTTGAACTAATGTTGGGATTAATTCTCTTAATGGAATTGAGACTATCCCGGCATTGCCATAGGCGATGAAGGCGTAGCCGTTATGGATTTTTACATCTCGGACAATTTCGGTTTTGAATACTTTGTATTCAGCCCACAGTTTAGGGAACAGTAAATTTCCGCAGTCGATAATTTTTATTCCTCCCGTTCCGTCTGCAAGAAGAACAAATTGCCCATATTTATCAAGATTATAGGCGCTTCGTGTGCGGATATTTCCTTTGACTGATGGGAAAATGGGATTGCTTATGTCTACGATGACAAGACCATATTCATTCGCAGCAATGAAGGCATTGTTAGAATCTATTTTTATATCCCAGGCGTGAGAGAATGTGTCTACTTTAGAAATAGTAGCGGGAGTCGAAGGGATTGAAAAATCATAGATTGTAAGTCCATCATTTAAATCAGTGATAAAAGCATAATTATCTTTTATCTCAATTGAAGTTGCGTCGAAGGCATTTCCCGAGACACCTAACTCAGTTATATTAACGGGGTCTGATATGTCCAGAATTTTTAATCCTCTTGAACCGCTTGCAAGAAAAGCGGTGTTGTTAACGACTTCAACGTCCGAAGCGTTTCCAGTGTGTCCAAAATATTCTCCTAAGAGTTGAGGTGAAGTGATATTTGAAATGTCATAGATTGTCAAGCCATATTGATTATCCGCAATGAATAGTTCGTTATCTTTAACAAGGAGATTTGTTGCATTATATCCTGTGATTGCTGATACATACTGGATATTCTGGGGGTCTGAGATGTCGACTATTTCTATTGTATTCGAAGATTCCGAGACAAATACATAGTTGTTGTAGAAAGCAATGCTGTTTGCTGGATGAAGTGTATCGTAAGAATAATAATTGGTTATCTCTTCAGGTTTTTTCTTCGTAGGGAACGGTTTGAAACCGTTCCCTACAACAACGTCTCTATAGTTAGATAAATTTATTTTAGAGTTTTGAGTCGAAAGTTTTAATACTCTTCCATCGCCAGATGGGAGATTTATACTAAAACTCACCTGTGAACCATCTGTAGTGAAGGGGATTTCTGTTGAGTTGAGACAATTGATAATTTTCTTTATGCCAGTATCTTCTGTTTGAATTGACACATTGTTATCTTCGGTACAATTAGTATTTACAACAATTAGGAATCTTGTGGAGACAGAATCCTTAAAGGTCTTGATAATAGCATTATTACTGATGGATGCAGAGAATTCATAAGGAGTTAAATCTAAAACGGTAGGTGAAAGGGTAATTAATTCCGAATTTAATTGAGTTAAAGCCGTATACATCTCGGATGGATTCTGGTGTGAATCAGTCAAGCCTTGCAGATAAAATTCGCTAAGTGATTGATAAAGGAAATAAAAAATACCTTTGAAATTATGTGCAATTGAAAGGTATGCCTGACATCGAATTTCTTCAGGTGTGGGCATCCGTGTGGGAATGTCAAGAACAGAAACGCCCTGAAGGATTATCCAGGCAGGGAGATTCTTATCAAGTGCGAGGTTTTCTATTTCTAATAATTTAGATACAAATCCATTCAAATCACCAACCGATTGATTTATGTCACCTATTACATAATAATCAATGAGAACCGTTTTAAGACCAATGGTATCCAGGGTATAATTCATTTGTGGTAATGGATAAAAACCGCAGAAGCTTAAGCGACTCGGATCCAAATCTTCAAAAAGACGTCTGAGTTCTTTTAAATCCTGTGCTTCGATGAATTGGGGTTCATCAAATAGATAATAGCCAAGCAGGGCATTTGAAGAGCCTATAAGATTTATTAGATTTTGAACCTTGTTTCTCATAAGTTCTTCATTTAACGGTTCGAAGAATACAGCGTTGTAAATATCGAGTTGAAGGTCATAGTCATTATAGATAATCTTAAGATTATTGGATTCAGCAGCTGCGAGCATTTCAATGGCATTATCGTTTGAGAATCCATTTACAATTACGGTGTTAAAATTATGTTGTGCAATATCTTCAAATGATACGTTATAATATCCAGGATAATAGAACATTCCCATTCCATCACTAAACCATATTCCAACAGGGAAAAAATTGTTTATTGTTACGGAAGATTTGGAGTAACTATGGGACGTATCCAATATAACATTTCCCGAGAAGACTATATTATTTGAGTCAGCAGTATCTATGGTCATCGAGAATCTGTAAGTTCCATCAGGAAGGGGGATAGAGGTGTTTTTATCAATACCATCCCAGGTTACTTTATGAACGCCGATAGGAAAGATAATCTCATCGAGAAGTTTCTCTATGAGATTATCTTGATTATCTAATATGTCCATTGAGACGGTAGCATCTGAATCAAGAAGAAAATATATATCGGTAGTGTCTCTAAAATCATCATTGTTTGGTGAGAACTTATCAGGATAAGGTGAATGGAAGAAGAGATGAATATCGTCATAAAAAACAGACTGGGTAAAGTTTTGGGATTTCAGAGAAATGCGTAATAATACGGCATCCTTTGGAGGAGTAATACTGAAGCTGTAGAGTTGATAACTGTTAATTGTGTCAAATGTAAAATTGTCAGAGAAGATTATTTCAGCGGAGTAATCAATAACCTCAACAGATATTAATCCCTTGATAAGAAAAGACTGAGCCTTAGCCCAAAAAGACAATACGTAAGTTTTGTTGGGTGTGGCAATACCTACATCTTGATAGAAGTAGTTGTTAGAATTGACGGCAATTGCTGAAGAGCCGGAATGAGAATTTGTTCCACTTTTATCATAGAATGGACTACCCACGTTTTGCCAGTCTTGAGGATATGCGGGATTTTCTAAGGATGGAATCTCGAATCCACGGTTATCCAAGATTTCATCTATGAGAAAAACATCATCTTCAAAGACCCACTCATTTCGGTAGCGCGTGCTATTATTAATATCTGCGGAGTATGTATCTTGGGGAGATAAGAAATTGAAAAGATTGAGGCAGTATTCATTATCAGCAGAAGCTCGCCAGGAGTTGACATTATATACTAAATCATTACTCATTCTCCAGGTAATTGTAGATACGGCGGTTTCATTGCCAGTGTCACCCTTTATATATGTCCCTAAGGTATAGGCTAAATTCTCAGAAGCGGAGGGGTTCTGAATATAATAGTTATTTGCTGAAATTTTTGCGGCATTAGACCCTGAATGGGAATAAAAGGTATCGATATTTATAAAGGGTCTTCCAACCCGAATCCAGTTCAGTGGTTGAAAATTACTATCTAATTCCTCGAAACCTCCGTTTACAACCTCGTTCGAAAGAGAAATTGATGAAAGGAAGAAGATGGTGATTAAGACGAGTAAAATGAGAATTATAGCAGTGACTATGTATCTTTTCTTTTTCATATATAGGGGGCAATGTCATTCCGAACTTGTTTCGGAATCTCATTAGATGCTGAAACAAGTTCAGTATGACTTTATTAGGATTCATATTATTTAAAATGTTCTCAATTTGATAATAGACTTTTTGATTAAGGTAAAGTATTATTTTCGTAGAGACGCAAGGCATTGCGTCTCTACAATACCGGGATGATTGTGACAAAAACAAAAAAGAGGGTTTATGAATAAACCCTCTTTTTTATTAAAACATATAAATTATTCGCCCGGGATGATGGCATTAGTCGGACAAACTTCAACGCAAGCTCCGCAATCAGTGCATTTATCGGGATCTATTTTATAAATAGGATCACCTTCACTTATAGCTTGAACCGGACATTCTGGTTCACAAGTTCCACAAGCAACGCAATCGTCGGTTATTTTGTGTGCCATTGATAGTTACCTCCATAAATGATAGTGTTGGATGCCAATAAGGGGAAATATAAGATTTTAAAAACCTAATGAAGAACTTATATTAGCTAATCCTTTCCATTTCAAGAATTAATTTACAAAAAATTAATGCACAATACAATAAAATGTGGAGGAACGCATAATAAATTTCCAAGAAGCGTTGTTCAATTATATGTGGAGTGCGGTAGCTTGCTACCGCTTTAGATGGCGAGACTTTGGTCTCGCCAAGTAGAACTATAACTTATGCAGAAACAAGTTTCTGCATAGGAAAGCGAAAGCAAGCTTTCGCACTCCAAAAAGGAGAAATGCTTTACTCCTATAGAAGAATTTGTGAACAATAATTTCTGAAAATTTATTATGCGTTCCCCACAATTTATTTCTACTCAGAAGATTCACTTATATTATGAAAATGATTATATATCTTGGTAGCAACTTCTTTTGAAATTCCTTTTACCTCTTGCAATTGTTCAATAGAGGCGTTTTTGATTCTCTCAATATTACCGAAATGTTCGATAAGAGCCTTTTTACGCTTGGCTCCGATACCTCTAATATTATCAAGAACAGATTGGATTGTCCCCTTTTTCCTTAATCGACGGTGAAAGGTAATAGCAAATCGATGTGCTTCATCGCGAATTCTTTCCAAAAGGAGAAGCATAGGGTCGCCCGGGTTGAATATTATTGGATTTTTTCTGTAGGGAATAAAGACTCTTTCTTGAACTTTTTTTCGTCCTCTTACTTTCCCTTTTGCTAAGGCAATAATATTTATATTATGTGGTGCAGCGGAACGCATATATGCGTTCCCTACAATTCCCTTTTGTAGAGACGCAATGCATTGCGTCTCTACAGGGGTTAGGGGTGTGTAATTTGGGGTCTTTTTAAGAACATCAAGTGCAATATTTAATTGTCCCTTTCCACCATCTATGATAATTAAGTCGGGGAAAACATTTTCCTCAATTGCTCTTTTGAAGCGTCTTTGGAGCACTTCTTCAATCATAGCATAATCATTGGCACCTTCCACCGTTTTTATTTTGTAATGCCTGTAGTGTTTTTTATCCGCTTCACCATCAATAAAAGTTACCATTGAGCCGACTGGATATACACCCTGAATATTAGATATATCATAGCACTCAATTCTGCGGGGAATTTTGTTGAGATGAAATTTCGCTGACATTTTTTCTAATAATTCAAAAACGTTCTTTTCTTTCCTAATTGCGCCCAACAGGAGTTCTTGAGCATTTTTTGTTGCGAGTTCAATAAGTCGCAATTTATCTCCTTTTTTAGGAACGATGAGAGATGTGCTTTTCCCGCGGATTTCTTTGAGCCAATTTTCTATGGTTGCAAGGTCATCAACATCGCTTTTGATGAGGATTTCCTCGGGAACATAATTGTCCTGTGAGTAATACTGTGTGATAAAAGAAGCAAGAAGGATTGAGATGTTCATACCCGTATCTTTGAAAATGAAGTGTTTGCTATCTTGAAGAATTCCATTTCTTATCAAGATGATAAGGAATAGAATTTTGTTAAATTCACGATGATAGGAGATTATATCCTGGTCAATAGGAGTCATAGAATAAACTTTTTGTTTTTCTGAGGAGAGTTCTACCGCATTAATCAAATCACGAGTTTTTGCCGCTTCTTCAAATTGCAGATTTTCTGATTGAGTCTTCATTCTTTCGTTAAGGATATTTAAGAGTTCCCTTGTATTGCCTTTAAGAAACATAATCGTATCTTTGATTAGGCGGTCATAATCCTCTTTTGCGATGAGATTACAGCAGGGTCCGGAACATTTTTTTATCTGGTAAAAAACACAAGGGCGCGTGCGCGTTTTGAATGTATTATCTGAACATCGTCTCAGGGGAAAATAGTCACCGATGAATTTCAACATCTGCCTGACTGAACTTGCTGAAGAATAAGGACCGAAATAGAGGACAGCGGAACGCATATATGCGTTCCCTACAATTCCCCTCTTGAGAGGAGTTAGGGGTGTGTATCCTCTTTTTCTAACCACTTCAACTCGCGGGAAACTATGATTGAGATTTATTCTCAGGCTCACATAAGTTTTGTCATCTTTGAGATTGATATTGTATTTTGGTTTATGTTTTTTGATAAGGGTATTTTCTAATAGGAGGGCTTCCTTTTCTGTATCAGTAAGAATGTATTCGATGTCTGCTATTTGAGGAACAAAAACATTTGTTAAAAAACGATTATCCGCTGATGATGAAAAATAGGAACGAACACGACTACGCAGATTAATCGCTTTGCCGATGTAAATTACATTACCCTCTTTATCCTTCATCAAATATACACCAGAAACTTTCGGGATAAGAGGAATCTTGTTTATGTCGTAAGAAGTTTCCATAATGCAGTGTGTTTCATTAAAAGTTGATAAAGTTTTACTAAGGTAATTTTAACCTTAAATAGAGGATGCGAATCAAGGAAAATAAATTTTATAAAAAGGAGGGTTGGTGAAAGAATAGGAAGAAAATGAAACAAAGAATGTAACGCGACATTATAAATTTTCAAGAAGTATTGTTCCATTTTATGTGGAGTGCGGTAGCTTGCTACCGCTTTTATTTGCGAGACCTTGGTCTCGCTATGTTGGAAGCGGTTTAAAACCGCTCCCTACAGCAGAAGCTTGCTTCTGCTGATGTAAAGCGAAAGCAAGCTACCGCACTCCACAATAATATAAACATAAAATAAAAAAGGGCAACCACAACGGTTGCCCCTACATTGCGAACTGAAGTTCGTATTACATCGTGGTGCGACATTTATGTCGCTCCTTAGTATTGCATCCAATTTCTTACATCAGGAGTGGTTAAATCAATCATTTCCCAGTTTCTTGAATCTGTTCTTGTTCCGTTTGTTGGTTTGTGTCCTGGCAAATAATCAGCTAATAGTATCCATAATTTGTCTGTTGTTGGGTTAAAGCCTGAGAATAAGTCGTTAATTTTTAGTTGTGTTTCTGTATAATTAGTTTGTCCTCCTGGTATTGCTCTTGTTGAATTATATGTTAAAGTGTCACTCCAAGTGTCTCCGAAAGCTACGTCTGCATTATTTGCTGAACAAAAATATATTCCTTTACTTGTTGAGTTTCCCCAATCCTTAATCTGTCCAGCCTTATTTAGAGGAGCATCAACATCACTCTTAGTTGAAGGATCCTCAATAGTTAAATAAAGAATTCTATCAATACCTTGACTTCTTGGACTTGGGAAACCTATATGCATAACTGTTGATGCCTCATCATAACACCACCACAAATTAGGATCACTTAAAACATCTCTGTAACCCGTTTCGTTCTTCAAACCATCCAAAACAAAACTTGAAGACAAAGAATTTTGGGTAACACCGGTAGCCCAATCAAATAATCGGTCAGCTACTTCATTTACTGTTCTTGTTGGTTGAGTAGAAGTTGAATCATTAAAGAAAAGGTGGTATCCTCCTCCTTGGTAAGTATTACATGCTGATTGTTCTGGAGAATTATACTCCTTGTCTTCGTCAGCGAACCAGTGAGCCCATGGAACAGTTAATTCCTGATCACCACCTATTTCTCATTTATTGGTACTAATGGGGGAGGTGATGGGTTTATTTGTCTAGTGATATTTGTTCCTGCTGACGAAAGTCCTTTTATTATTAAATTATTTGCCAAATCAGAATTTGTCCAAGCATAACTAGTCATATGAATAGTAGCTAAATAAAAAGTAAGTAATGCAATTGTAAAAATATTTTTTAAAGTTCTCATAATATAACTAATTGAGATACAACCACTATATAAATCTTTCTATTTTTTACTCATTAGTAAGCGACAACTAATAGGTGTCAAATGATTTTAAGCTTCAGTAAGAAATAACATATTAAATCTCTTCTAAAACAATCTCTATCTTTTCTACAATTTCCTTTGCCTTCTTTAAAAGATTATTTAATATTTCCTTATTTATATCTGTTTTAGTTCCATATTGAAATTCTTCCCTTAGTGATTTAGCATCTTGCATTTTTATCTGTTCTGTAGTTCTTATAAAAGCAATATCTTTTATATCTAATTTAACTTTTTTTATTTCAATAAGATACTCTACCGCACTTATTGTGCATTCATGATTTTTTGACTCATAACCATACTTATACAAAACTGCTAATAATGCATGATACATTGCATAATAAGCTTGAGAAACTGCCCAATCATTAAAGTCTACTTTAATGTTGTAATCAGCAGCCAGAAGATTATGTTTTGCTTTTTCGATATGTTCTTTTGATTTAACTTTATCAGGAGGTATTCTTTTTAATCTATTTTCTTTAGAAAGGCACCAGTCAAGTTTTGATTTAGTTTTTGACATTTTTAATAACCTTTACGAAGAGAGACTCTCCTTTTAATACAATACCGTCTTTAATAATAGACACAACAGCTTCTTTTCTATTTTTTATTTCCCTAACTAAATCTTCTTTTTTGAGAATTAGAGGAACTATTGGTTTGGTTCTAACTTTTGATAATTCTAAACAAAATGCATTTACTTCTTTAACTTTATTTGTTAAAAATAAAACATCAACATCATTAAATTTTTTACCAATTAAAATAGAACCAAACAAAATGATTAATTCTGCCTTATTAAATTTTTGAATATCTTCACTATATAATTTGGCATAACCAATTAAATTTCTTTTTTCTTCAAGAAGCAAAAGTTCACAAAGTTTAATAGTTTCACTATTATCTAAACTTAATTTATAATAATAAGCGTTACCTATGGTTTGTGAAGAAACTATTTTCTTTTTCTCTAAAGTTTTAAGTATCTTGAATGAGCTTCCAACACTAATCTTTATTATTTTAGCTATTTGATTAATATTATATCCTGTTTTTTCTGTATCTCTTAATAAAAACCTTATTATTTTTGCGGTGTTTTTTGGAATCATTTTCAATAAAAGTGAATAATTATTCACTAATTATGAATAACTATATAAATGTTTCTTTTTAATTATTAAATAGAGGAAAGAGTCTAAAACCAAAAAATTTACATATGCCTTAATAATACATTAATAATACATACATTTTGCATAGTTTTGTGTCAATAAGAAAATATAAGTAAAGAATAAGGTGCAGTAGAATTTGAGACCTCTGAAATACTGTGGTGCGAGATTTATGTCGCAGGTTTATGCGAGATAAATCTCGCACCACAATACAATAAAAAAACTACTGATCCAGAATTTCCCTCACGATTTTTGCAAACTGTATAGAATGGTATGGTTTTTGAACGAATCCTCTTACACCCTTATTCAGTAATTTCCTTGCCACACCATTTACAGAATACCCACTTGATAATATAATTTTCTGTTGGGGATTAATTTTCATTAATTCGTCAATTACCTCCGGTCCACCCATCTTTGGCATTGATAAATCTACAATGACAAGGTCAATGAAGTTCTTAGCATCTGCTTTGCTTTCCCACTCTCTTTTGTATATATTAATTGCCTCCTCGCCATCCTCTGATAGTATTACTTTATAACCATATTTCCCCAATATGGCATTTCCTAAGTTCCTGATAATCTCCTCATCATCGATAAGTAGTACGGTCTCATTTCCACCTTTCACTATGACTTCTTGTGGAGTAATTTGTTCCTCTTCTTTTTCCTCAGAGATTCTTGGAATATAAATCTTAAATGTGCTTCCCCTACCCACATTACTATAAACATTTACCCATCCACTATGTTGTTTCACGATACCGTAAACCATTGCGAGACCCAAACCAGTTCCCTTATCAACGCTCTTTGTGGTAAAAAATGGGTCAAAAATTCTATCAATCGTCTTATTATCTATCCCACAACCAGTATCAGTAACGCTGATTTGAACAAATTCCCCCTTCTGAGTCTCGGGATGTGTCCCGCAATATTCCTCATTAATTATCGTATTATGTGTTTCTACTATGATCTTATGCTGGTCAGGCTTAATAAATGATAATGAAGGTTCTATCGTCTCCTTTTCAATCTGCTCTTCGATAGCATCTTTTGCATTAATAAGTAAATTCATTAAAATCTGACTTATCTGTGACTTATCAACGTTTGCTATCCCTAATCCTGGATAGAGTTGAGTTTCTACAATAATCTTGGGGTCAATTGTGTGTTTGAATAATTTTACTGTATCTTCAACGCAAGAATTAAGATTGGTGGGTTTGGGCATAATCATTGATTTCCTGCTGAATCCCAAAAGCTGACGCGTTAGTTCCGCCGCCCGCTCGGATGCCTTCTCCACTTCTTTCAACCTTATATAAAAAGGATGATCCTGTGGTGCATCAAATAATAGCATAGAAACGTTGCCCAGTATCCCTGTTAGAATATTGTTAAAATCGTGAGCTATGCCACCAGCAAGGGTTCCAATCGATTCCATCTTTTGCGAATGGCGAAGCTGAGCTTCAATGCTCTTTCTTTCCGTAATATCAACAATATTCCCAAAGATAGCTGGCTTACCCTCATAGGTTACTAAATGAGAATGAATCTCGCCCCAACCTGTACTTCCATCTCTTCTAATGAATCTCAATTCATATCTGGGAAGCGAATCCTCCCCCGTAAATCGCTTTTTATATCGCTCCCTTACCATTTCTACGTCTTCAGAATGAATAAGCTGAAGCACATCCCGTCCTATAATATTGTCTACTTTATCATTAATCATATCTGCAAAAATCTTATTAACAAAAAGTAATGTGCCATTTATATCAATCACATAAATCCCTACTAAAGAGTAATTAATCAGAGTTCTGAGTCTTTCCTCATCTTCCTTTAATTTATCCTCCATCTCTTTCTTAGCAGTTATATCACGTGTTATGCTAAGTATACTTACAACATTTTCGTTTTTATCTATTATGGGATAATGAATGTGTTCAACCGGAAACTCTTCACCGTTTTTTTTCAGAAGAACCATCTCAAATTTTACTGAAAGTTTTTCCCTTTTAATTTGTTCTGTAATTTTAGAGAATCTTTCTACTTGTTCAGGTTTATGTAGAATAGATATGGGATTCCTTACTATCTCTTCTTCCTTGTAACCAAACATCTTTTCTGCACCAGGACTGAATGAAGTTATTATATTATTTAAATCAGTTGTAATGAATGCCTCTTCCTCTGCGGCTTGAAGTATGGAACGAATATGGGATTCGCTTTTTATCAACGCCATATTCCGCTTTTTTACAATTCCTGATAGAAAAATACTCCAGATTATTAATAAACCCACTACTCCCAGCAAAATCGAGAAAATTGGGAAAACATAATTTAACCAACGTGGAGTAGAGATTTGTTTCCCATACCATTTATCGTATATTTTCTGATACTCTCCAGAAATTTTAATCTTAAGAAGTGCCGCATCAAATTTGTCTCTCAGCTTAAAATTCCCCTTTTTAACAGCAATAACTCTTGATGGTGAAGGAATTTTCTCGCCAATTATTTTAATGTGTTTATAATCATTTTTGTGAATAAGATAACGGCCTGTGTATTCATTGCCAAAAACAGCATAAGCATCGCCACGAACCAATAATTTAATGGCTTCCTCTTGGTTTTCAACCGGAATCCTTATGGATGTGGGGCAAAGCTCAATCAATTTCATATGAGCTACATCTTTGTTCTCCACTGCAACTGTATGATTTGCCAAATCCCTGATATTAGCAATACCGTAAGTATCTTCCCTGACAAATATCACTAATTGGCACTCAAGCAGAGTTTGAGTAGTAAAGGTGAAATAGATTTTCCTCTTCTCCTCCAAAGACATACAAAGAGCACCAATCTCGCCTTTTTTAAGTGCTTCTAAAGCCTTCTCCCAGACCATTGGCTTCCACTCGATTTCAACACCCATCTCTCTCGCACAAGCACTTAGAATATCTACATCAAATCCCCTTACCTCTCCATCAATAAAAAACTCATGGGGTGGATAACCCATATTAATTGCAGCAATAACCCTGTCCACATTACCATAGAGATAACTAATAAATTGTAATGATAAAACAAATGTAAGGGCTATAATTATTTTACTAATGAATCTTTTCATTTAATTATCTTCATTTATTATTTAAGATTTTTGAGATATTGGTATTATTTATATGAACAAAGTGGGGGCACGTTGCACGTGCCCAATAATTATACAGGGCATATGCAATATGCCCCTACAATTTGTGTCTTTCCCAATATTCGATGTAGTCACTCCACCCATCTAATTACTAATATTATCGACTAATTTTTTTAATTCATTACTCATTGCAGGGACAGAACAGTGTTCTGTCCCTAAAATTAAACAATTGTTGTCGCATAAATGCGACCGCTATAATGTTTTAAAATCCTGAAGGGGTTTTGTATATCAGCCCAGCCTCATCACGCTGGGTATTATGAAATACCAAAGTTCTCAAAACCCTGAAAGGGTTTCGTATAAAGTTTTGTTCTCAAGTGAGTAGTGAACAATAATTGTCCGATGTTGTATGAAAATTTAAAATTCTTGACAAAGTGCTCATTCTCATCATAAGTTTCCCAGAAAGAATTGTGTTCTTATAAAAGCGAGGTCACGTACCCCCGTCGAAAGTAATTTTTGTGAAAATTGTCATTCCGAACTTGTTTCGGAATCTAATTAGGACGTGAAGAAGAGATGCTGAAACAAGTTCAGCATGACAGGAATCGGTAATATTACATTTTAAGGATATGTTCTATGCATTCATTTAAGAAAGTTATCATATTTGTTATTGGGGCGATTATATTCCTTTTTCTCTCAAACATAATTATTTCTGAAGACATTAAGAAAAAGGAAGAAGCAGAAAAGGACAATCTTTCCAAACCCGTAGAGGGAAAGAAGTTGAGAGATGCGGAAGTAAGCCAAAATGTCCTGTTAGAAATTAAACTTTTAGAGACAGAAGAAATTAACTTAATAGAGGAGAATGAAGCGTTCAAATTAGTTAAACCTGAAGGAGCTGTCTCGGTAAAGAATATAAATATAAACAAAGGCGTGGTTAAATTTAACATCGAAAATAAATCTGATAGAAAACTTAGCTTTGTTCTGGACAGACAAGGTGCTGAACCCGATGATCACATTATTGTATTAATATTAAATCCCGGGGAAAAGGTCTCCCATAAGGTAGCCCTCGAAAATGGTGCTTACGTTTTTTATTGTCCGATTAATCCAACTCCTCAATATACATTGACCATTTCACAACCAATAAAGTAGAGACGTGATATATCACGTCTCTACAAATAGGGAACGGTTATAATTGTTCCCTATTTGAAATTGGGATATTTTTCTTTCATTAATGAGCGACAATGAAGAAAAGCAAAATACTCTTCGACAAAGATGTCTGTCAGAATTTTAATCTCGCTATTGAGAAAGAATGGTTAGAGACAAATGGTATCGGCGGGTTCGCCTCCTCAACTATAATCGGCGCTAATACAAGACGCTATCACGGTCTCCTCGTAGCTAATATAGGACCTCATATCACAAGATTGGTTATGCTTTCTAAATTTGAGGAGAGGATTATCCTTCCACAAGGGGAGATAGATTTTTCCACCAATCTTTATCCTAATTCTATTTTTCCTAATGGTTTTGCTTATCAAGAGAGCTTCGAACTAAGTCCTTTTCCGAAATTCACTTATAAGTTCGGCAATATAACATTAGAAAAAACCTGTTTTATGGTTCATAATGAAAATACTACAGTTATTATTTATAGTCTCATCGATGGTGCAGATTCGGTTGGTTTAAAAATCAGACCACTTCTTGCATTCCGCGATTATCATAACTTAACAAGGGCAAATGATTATTTTAACCCGATGGTTCTCGTCAAAAAAAATTTACTGAAATTCAAACCCTATCGTGATTTGTCACCAATGTTTTTCTTGCATAATGCAGAAGGATTGGATGAATCATATTTCTGGTATTACAATTTTGAGTACATTGGAGAACAAAAACGAGGCTTGGATTTTCGCGAAGATTTATGCTCACCCTGCGAATTAACTTTCAGAATAAATAAAGTAGGGACAGAACAGTGTTCTGTCCCTACAAAAGCATTTGTCATTGCGTCAGATACACGTGAAACTGTTCCCGATACAATACAGGGGGGACAAACGATATATGTCTGCCCTCTTTATTTGAATGAGTTTGAAAGACGAAATAACCTTATCCCAATACAGGGTATTAAAAAAGGTAAGGATGAGATTGGTGTTGTGGTGCGAGATTTATCTCGCAGTCTTTGCGACATAAATGTCGCACCACGCAATGACACTTATAATGTTACCGAAACACTATTTCATGCAGCCGATTCCTTCATTATTACAACAAAAGACGGGTTCAGGTCTATCATTGCAGGTTACCATTGGTTCACAGATTGGGGTAGAGACTCAATGATTTCCTTACCGGGTCTTACCCTGATTACTTCTCGTTTCGATGACGCTAGAGAAATCCTTTTAACATTCGCCAAATTCTGTGATAGGGGAATTATCCCCAATCGATTCCCTGATTATAGCTCTCAACCTGATTATAACACTGCGGATGCATCGCTGTGGTTTATTAATGCAATTTACCAATACTTTATTCAAACAAATGATATAAAAACTCTTAAAGAATCTTTTTATCCCGTCCTATGCGATATCATAGAAAATTATAAAAAAGGGACGAAATATAATATTCATCTCGATTCTGATAATCTCATATATCAAGGCGAGGCAGGAGTCCAACTAACCTGGATGGATGCAAAAATCGGTGATTGGGTTATAACACCAAGAAAAGGCAAGAACGTAGAAATTAATGCCTTATGGTACAATGGATTAAAAGCAATGGCATTCTTTGCAGAAAAAATTGGTGGAAATGACGATACTCAAAAGTTCGAATCAATGTCTTTAGAAACAAAGAAAAGTTTTAATGACATCTTCTGGAATGATAAATTGGGCTGTCTTTATGATACAGTAGATGGATTTTTTAATGATGATTCAATTCGTCCTAATCAAATATTCGCTATAAGTCTCCCATTCACTATGCTCTCTACCAAAAAAGAAAAAAGCGTTCTTGAAATAGTGGAAAAGCACCTTTTAACACCCTATGGATTAAGAAGTTTATCTCCTGAACACAAAAACTATATAGGACAGTATACTGGTAATCAGACGTCAAGGGACATTGCGTATCATCAAGGAACGGTTTGGAGCTGGCTTATAGGACCTTATGTAGATGCATATCTGAAAATTTATGGAGATGATAAACAGATAAAAGAAGAATTATTAAAGAGACTTGAGCCCTTGATTCGCCATATTTTTGAAGATGGAGGAATAGGTTCAATCTCGGAACTCTTCGACGGAGATGCACCTCATCAGCCAGGGGGTTGCATTTCTCAAGCCTGGAGTGTCGCAGAACTTCTAAGAGTTTATCAAAGACTAACCAAAATGTAGTAGCAGACCTGTGTGTCTGCCCACTTTTGTTCGCAATCCCCACTCCCCGTTTTCACGAGGACAAGTTTAGTGAGATTTTTTCCTGCTGAAGCAGATACTACGAACAAAGGTGTTTTTTGTTAGTTTTTCAGAGATTTCAATTTGTGAATTCGATTATTCTTTAATAAAACATTTCTATTGACATTCTTCCCAATAACTAAGAAATTTCTTGCCTTTAACTTCTTCGTTTGTAGTAATATAAAAACAAATAATTAGTGTAGCGGTATGATTACCCCCCTCCTAACCCTCCCCCTCAAGGGGGGAGGGAAGGGTGGGGGTATAAATCCGACCGCTACAACATATGAATAGTCAATAATTATAACTGGGGAAGATTTTTAATGTTTGCCATTTTATTAGCCGCCGGGAGTGGAAAACGCCTTTATCCTTATACAAAAGATATTCCTAAATGTATGTTGGAAGTCGGTGGAAAATCTATTATCTGTCACCAGATTGACAAACTGCGCAAATGTGGAGTAAATGATATTGTTGTCGTAACAGGTCACGGAGCTGAAAAATTAAAAGCCATTTGCGGAAACGACATAACATACATTCATAATAAAGAATACGATACTACAAATAGTCTGTATTCTCTCTGGCTTGCTCGAGACTATGCTCAAAATGGATGCCTGATTTTCAATGCTGATGTTCTTTTTCATATAAATATTCTGAAAAGACTCATTGATTGTGAATATGAGAACTGTGTCGTCGTTGACTTAAATCAGGGCGATGATGAAGAAGCAATGAAAGTAAAGATTGTTGACCATAGAGTTATCTCGATAAGTAAAGAACTTAGAAGGGGAGAGTATCAGGGAGAAAACTTAGGATTAATAAAATTAAGTCCTCGTGGAGCTAAATTCCTTTTTAATAAAATTGATGAAATCATATCTAAAGGGACAGTGAGAGTATGGGTACCTTATTCTATTGATTATATTGCCAGTGTATATATTATAAATGCTATTTCAACAGATGGATTACCCTGGATTGAGATTGATTTTATCGAAGACCTTGAATTGGCAAGAAAAAAAATTTATCAACTTATTGATAAAAATACTTGAAAATAATGATTTTTTTGTTAACATCAAAGTATAATCTTAAATATAGTGGATTTTACCCAAACTTCTGAAACTATTATATAGTCTATGATTATAGTTGTGTCACAATGTAGCGGTGCGATTCATCGCACATAATATACAATGTCGGATAAATCCGACCGCTACAACATAGAAAGGAATAATATTTAAGATAAGCATCCAATAATTTGTAAAACGACCCAATTTGAAAAATGAAATTTATATTACAGAATTATTACCTGACAATGTATATTGTGAAATAGTAAATAATTGAATATTCTTAAGTAAATGTGGTATATATCTTGCTTTTTTAAAATTCGAGAAGATACAGGTTAAGTATTAGGGCTTATTTAAAAGAGCAAGGATTGTAATTCATAATGTTGATTTGAAACAACTTATGAAGTTTGTTGAAATCAATTGTTGGCTGGTTAAATTTTGAGAATAAATTTGACCAGCGTGAGATTGCAAAATATTGACACATTTTTTAGCGTTTAATGCTGAAAGTGTGACATTGTAAAATTTTTCTCACTTCTACCTTCCTTAGTTGGTAACTATTGCTAAATCTTCGGATTTAGTAGATTACCAACGAAACACCCCCCTGGGGTTATGGTCCTCCCCTACCATAACCCCAATATTTTTTTGTAAAAACATTTGGATATACAAAAAGAGGGACAGACAAAAACTGTCTGTCCCTCTTTTTTATTATTATGTAGAGATGCAATGCTTTGCGTCTCTATACCATTTGGAGTGCGAAAGCTTGCTTTCGCTTTTCTATGCAGAAACTTGTTTCTGCAGTAGTGAACAGTTGCAACTGTCACTACAAATAAGCGAGACCAAGGTCTCGCCTAATAAAGCGGTAGCAAGCTACCGCACTCCACATAAATTGTTAGAAAATTAGACCTGCTAAAGCAGGAACTACAAACGATCTTTCTTTTCAGTTGTTGTCTTCTTTACTTCCGCTTTTAATTTTTCCTGTTTCTCTTTTAATATTTTTTCCTCTTTACTTGCAGGGGCTGCCTCTGGTTTTTTTACTTCAGGTTTCTTCTCCTCAGGCTTCAAATCCTTGATTTCTTTCTTGAATACGTTATCAAATGTGTAGCTTCTCACGACATAAATATCTTTGCTATCGGATAACTTGAAGAAATAATCTCCCGTATCTTCCCTTTTTATACCGAATAATAATTTCTTCTCTGTATCATCATTCAATTTTAAAATGGCATAATATTGTGGGTCTTTAAGACCATAGGATTCAGGATTATCTCTCTGAACCGCATCTGTAGCAGATATGTTCGATAACGAACTTGCTATTTGCTCTGCCTTATTTTTATCTGGCTCAAATTTCTCCGGTTTTGTTACTAACCATTTATATTCTTTTGGCTTGGGAGTTTCTTCTTTCTCTTCAGGTTTTAAAGAAAGTTCATTCTTTTTCTCACCCTCCTTTTCTTCCCCAATAAACTCCTTTTTTAAAATTATTTCTCCTTCTGGTTTATGTACTATTACCATCACGACTTTTTCTCTATTAATTTTAAGTACATTGAGGTCAAGCCAGGTCTTATTCTCAGGAACTTTGGTTTCAGGTTCTCCATAAACTCCAATGTGAGATAAAAGATTCTTGCTCGCTAAATAAACATCTTTTTTATCAATGTATCTTAAAAAACAATCACTATAGGTCGGTCCTGGTTTGCCAAGAACATAATGCACAATGGGCTTATCATCTTTATTCAATAATACGAGATGGATACCCTTTTCGTCAGAAATTTGAAATTCATCGAAGACCTTATCCGTTGATGTTCTCTGCTCGCCCTCTAATCCTTTTAAGTCGTTTAAAAACCGCTCCATTTTATCTTTATTAGCTTTGTAACTAAAAGCTGAAGCGACTTTCCATTCGCCTAATTCGTTTTTAAGCACAACTTTTTCATCTGATTTGCTTCCTCTATAAATTTCTACCTTTGCGATATTATCAGTTTTAAAATCCTTCGGGAGCAGGCTCACAAAACCGCCTGTTAAGTCATAAACAACCTTTTTCTGCTGTATTACCAGATTGATAATAATAAGCAGAACAAGGATGATTAATAATATTAAAATTGTGTTTTTCTTCATAGTTCTTTGATTTTAGTGTAGGGAACGGTCGCGACCGTTCCCTACAAAATGGCGAAATTTATTGATGTTGTGTAAGATTTATCTCGTAGTAGGGACAGAACACTGTTCTGTCCCTACAATGCGACACGAATGTCGCACCACAGTTATTTTGAACTAATCGCTTTTATATAAAACTCTTTTTCTTTTCTCCGTAAAAATGACCTGATGAGTCCAATTACTATAAGAACAATGGGTCCAAATCCTATCACGAAAATTCTATAGAATAATTTTTTATTGTTTGAGACTTCACCTAAATACCGTTGCGAAACGCTTTTGGCTCTGATATTAATCAATTCGTCCCCAAGCGAAAAAGCATCGACAGTATTCAATAAAATCAGTCTATGATTGAGGACAGATCCAAAGAAGTTATCCTTAAACATTTCTGAACATCCAATTACCATTATCTTAGCAGGCTTTGTCTCAATCTTTGGTTTCTCTTCTAATTTTTCTTCTTCTCCTTCTTTCTTTTCAGATTCGGGCCATTTTGGCACTTCCTTATCTTTAAATGCATCAGGGAATTTCCCCTCTAATAAAATGGCGAGTGGTTGTTTGCCCAATTTTTCTTTACCTTTTTGGTCAAAATCTTTCTCTTCCAGGTCACCTTCTTTAAATGGAATTGTCCAACAATCCGACGAGGAGTTTATAAGAACAGTTTCCTTTATATTATTTTCTTTCAAGAACTTATCGTCGACCAAGAGCCTTGATCCCCACAAATAAAATAGCCCGGAGATATGATTCGTAATAGAAACGTCTTGATTCATATTTTCTGGTTTAACTGAGATTTGAATTGGTATTTTAATGGGTTCGGCTACTCCACTTATTATAATTCCGCCCAAATTTTTCCTTGTAGGTATATTGAGAACACCCATTGACTCATCCATAAATATCTGCTCATCGACCGTAACGCCGAAATTTTTCAGGAAGTCATTAATCTGTGGTTTAACTGCACTGGGGACAATAGCGAAACCACCCGTCCGAGCTTGATTATAATTAAAAGTATAATTCTGAACAGCGACAATTAAATTTTTCCCCTGCTGAACAAGCTTATTGATTTCATAAAGTTGTCGTTCATTGAGTTGTTTTGGTTGAATTACGAGAAGCGTGTCAACATCCTCAGGGATAGGATTGTCCTTCGTAATTTCTGTTCTGATAGGGATATAATCCTCCCCTTGCAACATTTCACCGATATTTGAATACATATCTTTGGGTTCCGGCATTCTCCCCGTTTGGCGAAGATAATATTGTAATAATTGCGGATCGAGTTGTTCTAATGAAGCATAGATGCCCACTTTGGGCTGTTTCTCTAAGGTCAATTTAAAAATCTTTGATATGATTTCATATTCAAGATTGTCAAAATTCCCAGGAGTAACTTGAGGGATAATTTCATCACGTTTCTCAAGATATGATAAAGCTAAGGCTGAGTATATTCGCTTAAGTGCAAGCTCATCTTTATTTATACTCTGAGTCTCGAACCATCTTATTCCCTTCTTTGCAATTTTTTCTGCAATATCCTGGTTCTCAGTTGGGTCGTAAACTTTGAACTTTATCATCCCGTTTGAAGCAATCTCGAATTCTTTTAATTTATCAACAACGTCTCTCGGTAAATCCTTAAATCTTGATGGCATCTTGTCTGCGGATGTAACATAATAGCTAATATTAATCGGGACTTTTAGTCGTGCCAAAACTTTTTTCGCAGAGCTTGATATTGAGTAAATTTTATCTTGAGTTAAGTCAAATCGTCCTCCAGAAATCCCGGAAATGATAATGTTGATGAAAATAATTATGGATAAAAGAATAATCGCCGTTATCAGAAATGTAATCGTGAAATTTACCTTCTTATTCTTCATAATTAATACTTTCTTCCCTCAAGCGAATAGGTATTTAACACTAAAAACAATATGGACATAGATATAAAATAAATAATATTTCTTATATCAAGAACCCCTCTTTCAATTCCCTCAAAGTGCTTGATTAAACCAATATAATTCTGAAGGAAATTACCTAAACCACTTATCCAGCCGTCTATTGTCATTGAAACAACATCAATCCCAACAATAAAAAAGAAGAAACAAAATAACACACTTAAAATGAACGCAACAATCTGGTCTTTACATAATCCTGATATTAACATCCCGATAGATAAGTAAAAAGCCCCCAATAACGCACTCCCAATATAACCGCAGATTATCGCACCAATATCAGGTTTATTCAGCATTAATAACATAATTGGTATGGTTAGAGTTCCTGAAAGAGCTATCAGATAGAATAGATAACTTGCCAGAAACTTCCCGAGAACAATCTGCCAATTTTTCATCGGTAAAGTCATTAGCAATTCAATGGTTCCGAGTTTCTTTTCCTCAGCCCACAATCTCATAGTTATTGCTGGCATAAAAAAAATCAGGAATAGCGGTAGAGAACCGAAAAAAGAGCGCATCTCAATCTGCTCACTCACAAAAAAGAAGTTCATAAATAAACCGCAATTGATAAGGAGAAAGACAACAATAAAGATGTAAGCAATCGTAGAATTAAAATATGAGGCAAATTCCTTTTTTAATATAATCCAGACGTTTCTCATAGACTATCCTAAATTTATAACAGTGTAGAGCGAGATTTATCTCGCTCTAATATGCGACATAAATGTCGCGCTACATTTTTTGAGACTGTTTGGTTAGAGTCAGGAATGTTTCTTCAAAAGAAATTTCTGCTCGATGTAATTCAATCACAATCCAATTATTTTTTTTCGAAATTTGGTCAAGCTCAAGTCTTATATCTCTATCAAGCGGTGTCCTTATTTCAAATTTGGAAACAGTCTCGTCATCCTTACCCACATAACTATATTCGCTGATTCCCGCAACTCTATCAAGTTCCGATTCCACTTCTTCTCTCTTTGCCTTAACCTCGAATATTATTAGATGTGATTCTTTTGCTTTTTCTTCAAGTTCATTAATAGAGCCATCAGCGATTATTTTACCTTCATTGATTATAAGTATTCTTTCAGAAGTCGCAGATGCCTCTTGCAATATATGAGTACTGAAAATGATGGTTTTTTCTTTAGACAATTTTTTTATTAAATTTCGAATAACAATGATTTGTAATGGATCAAGACCGGATGTCGGTTCATCGAGTATTAAGATTTTAGGGTCGTGAATTAAGGCTTGTGCTAATCCAACGCGCTGTTTATAACCACGAGATAATTCCGCTACCTCTTGCTTAAGAACTCCTTTTAAAGCACAGGCTTCAATAACCCAATCAATTCTTTCACTCAACTGAGTTTTATGTAGTCCGCGTGCCTCTCCACAAAATTTCAAATAATTGTATACGCGCATATCCAGATATAGAGGCGCAGTCTCGGGTAGATATCCAATGAGTTTTCTCACTTCGATAGGATTTTCGTTAACGTCTATATCATTAATGAAAGCCTTGCCTGAAGTTGGTGCGATGAATGTAGTGAGGATTCGCATTACTGTGGTTTTTCCCGCACCATTCGGACCCAAGAATCCGAGGAGTTCTTTTTCCTTAACCTTAAAAGAGACATTGTTTACTGCGAGGATCGAACCGTAACGTTTTGTAAGATTTTCAACACGAATCATAGGTAGTCTTTATGAGTTTTTTGAAGATTTAAAATTGGTAATTTTTCATCATATTTTTTGAATCTATTGTCAAGTATTTTTTGATAAGTATATATATAAGCATAAATGCTGAAAACATTTTAATAGAAACCAGTTTATTAAGTCAAAATATATTACCACATAAATATTATGGAAAATAACTAATATAAATAAAGCCTTTTACCATTTATTTAGTATTTGATCGTTTAAAGACACTAATTTTTGTTCCGAATATGAGAATGATTGTTTTTTGATAACCCATTTAATTTCAATATAATACGATAAAAATAAATGGGGGTAATTTGTGAATTGCTCCTACAAATGTGTCAGCAAAAAAGACAAAATAGAAAAAAAGTGTAATTTAGCTTATATTTTTTCCTTGTCCAATAAGCGAAAAAGAAGTAATTATTATTAAGTGAAATTGGCTTATATTTTTTGAAAAATTAATTAAGCCCATTTTATGTCTCGATGTTCATATTAAAAATTTTGAGATATAATAATAAAATTATTAAACCTTTTGACATCTTAAAATGTCATAGATGGTGAATTAGTAAAAAAGGAGCTGATGTAAAATGAAAAAGCCGCTGTTCAGAGTTGGAGAAACAGTTGTTGACCCTCAACTGGGAATTTGTGATGTGAGTGGATTAAATTTTCTACATCTCGATGGAAAAGAAGAATTATATTATGTATTACATTCGAGTAATACAAAAATAATGGTTCCTGAATCCCAGGTGATTAATCGGGGATTGAGAAAACCCGTGTCTAAAAAAGAGGCTATAGGTATATTGGACAGCCTTTCTCAACCTGTTGAGTGTAGAAAAACTTTCGTAAGAGAACAATATCCGAGAGATTATGCTATACTAAAGATAAAGGACCTGCATGGTATAAGCAGGCTTTTGAGAGAACTCGTAATATTAGAAAAAAGGTCGATTCTAACCAAAAGATATAAAGCAATCTCTTATGAATGCAGGAGCATCTTGAATAAGGAGCTCGCGTATTCTTTAAATTGCTCAAAGGAAGTAGTGTTTAATAAAATTAAGCGTAATCTTGAAAAACTCGTGAAATTTACCACGAAGACAAAACAAGGGTTAAATTAATTTGTAATTTCGGGATAAAAGAATGCAAATTCTTTATCCCCCCTCCTTTCTCATTATTATTAAAAGGAGTGCCCTACAAAGCACTCCTTTTTTATTTGAGAGCTATGAAAAACTAACCAAAACCAACTGCAGCGGTGCGCTTTCCCCCCTCCTAACCCTCCCCCTCAAGGGGGGAGGGAAGGGTGGGGGTATAAATCCGACCGCTACAACTGAAGTATTTCAGAGATTTCAAATTAATAATTTTTCATGCAATTTCGTGGCTATATTAATTATTTCTTCAGTGTAGAAAGTAATTGTTCTGCTTCGGTTTTGGGCGAGTGGTAGTGCATCTCTGTGGCTTTATCGTATGCGGATTGGGCAAAGGATTTGGCTTTGTCGAAGTCTTTCTGGGCAAGATATGCACGGGCTAAGATTAGCTCTGCATCGGGTTCGTAGAGCCTAAAGCCTGTTCTGAAACAAAGCTTTAAGACTTCGTTTGCATCCTTAATAGCAATTTCATATCGTTCTAAATCGAGACGTAGCCTACCATACTCAAGCAATACTTCTATTTCAAGATCTGGCACACCAACCTTCTTTGCAATCTCAAGGGCTTTTTGGAGATGAGCCTCTGCCTTAGTACAATTTCTCTTTGTCCTTTCAATCGCAGAAAGTACACGGTGACATCTTGAAATGTCGGCTGGTAAATTTTCTTCTTGGCAAATCTTGAGATTTGCCTGTGTAAGTTCTAATGCCTCAGAAGGTCTTTTGATCGAAATTAGGAATTCTGCATAGAAAACTCCATACAAACTGATAAGCCGATGACCACCAATGTTTTTGCAAAGCTCATCAGCCTTACGGAATTTCTTTTCTGCCGATCCATTTTTACCTAAGAGATGAAATATCCAGGCAAGATAGACCTTTGAAGCCATGATATCCTCGTCAGACCTTGCTTTTTCTGCTAGCTCAAATGCCTTTTCAGCACTTTCAAGACCCATCGAAAGCCTACCTGTGCGAAACTGAAGGTCAGCTAAGGTTTGATAACCCACAGAGGCGTTTTCCCCCCCTGTATTTTTAATATCCATTTTAATTGCAGTTAAAAGTATTTCTTCAGCCTCTTTGGGTCTGCCTGTATAAAGAAATGTCAATCCTGCTGCATTGAGTAGCCAGCTTTGGACACTCTTATCGCTCACCATTGGTAATTGTGAAAGGTCACCTTTAGGGAAGAAGTTTTTGACAAGAGATAGGTTAGTCTCCCAGGCACCAAGTTTATGGGCTATGAAATACTCATCCCATCTGTTTATTTTCTCCCAATAAACATCGTTAATCACTTCATCATAAAGCCCTGCACAACAACCGTGAAAGACCTGTTCAAATAAAGGTTTCATCTCCTCTAATGTCTCAGGCCACTCTGGTGCATAAGAGCCAATGTATTGATAAATTCGCTTATGACACAATGTTTTATCCTGTTCATTAAATGTAGATTCAAAATATCCTTTTATTAATGGATGGGTTGAATAGGATTTTTTTGTCTCATCAAAAGTTATAAGTCTCCAATCAACAAGGCCATTAACTAAGTCTTTAAAATCAAGCTCAACCATATTGGCTAACATATCATTGAATCCCATTTTATGCCGAAAGACACCGGTAAATTCCCTTTCAGTAATTTCTGTGCGAAAGAGCGAAAAAATATTCAAAAAGCAAAGTTCTACTGTTTGCATTTTCTCTGCATATTTGCGTAACAGCTTGTTCACATCCTTGAATCGCTTTTCATCACTAAAAACAAATTCGATATCGGGTGCCTGTTTTATATCTCCAGCGTAGTATCTCTTCAGATAACCAGCCACAGATGTAAGACTCAAGGCATGTCCTTTGTATCTTATGATGACTTCTTCTATATTTTCATTACTTCCCTTTACGCCTCGTTTTTTTAGCATCGCCAATGCATCGGGAATACTTAAGTCAACCAATGATATAGTCTTGTAACTATGGTCATACCATTCATCTAAATCCTTTAAGGGAAAGCGAGTATTTATAAGACATAATCCTAAGACAGAGGCATCAGCTAAATAATGAAGAAATTCTGTAAATTCTCTATGCACCATTCTTCCAAATTCATCTCCAGAGACTGATTTTTGCATTTGCTCAAAACCATCTAAGATGATTAAGTATGTTTTCTTATGTAGATATTCCTTTATCCTCTCTATCTTCTCCCATGGACTCTTTATGTGCTCTGGATCTATCTCTCCTTGACTCACATATCTTAACAAAGCATTTAAAAATTGGTCAAGAGAGGCATTGTGATAGAATCCCCACCAGAAGATACAATCTGGCTGGACGTTATTTTCACAAAGAGCATCATACCATTTTCTGACGAGGGCAGACTTTCCCACACCACCCCAGCCAATTAATGCCCCGATTCGCACATTTGGGTCTTTATACCAATTAGTGATAGTTTCAAGCATCTCTTTCCTGCCAACAAAATTCGGCTCGGGAGGAGTCTGATTGTGAAGGCTTGGTAAGAGCATTTCAAGTAGAATTCCTTTAGCACAGAAACCAATCCATCGCGATTTATATATCTTGAGCTGTTTTTTCGTATACATCCTTGGTATTCGATGTATTTTTTCATGGCAAGTTGGGCAGACAACTAATAGGTTATCTTCTGTATTTGGTCCTTTCTCACTTATAGGGATAATGTGATGAATTTCAGTAATATCCTCGTGTTGAGGACAAAGGCAGCATCGATGCATCGCTTTAACCAATAGGCTATTTTGTATTTTCTGTGTAATATGTTTGCGTTTTTGTGTCATCCAACAAAATCCTTTATCTTTGTATTTACCTGCTAAAGCAGGGACTACAAGCGGGATTTATTAAAACAATAGTGATTGTTCAAAAACTCAAATATTTATCTTAACTACAAGATTGCTTTATATATAAACACCCCGTCACCTTTGGTGACACCCCTCTCCTTAATCCTCTCCCGCAAGGGGAGAGGAAACGAAGAATGTCATCGCAAGGCTTGCCCTCTCAAGAGGGAATACTTTTCGCAATGTCACGTGTTTCTTGTAGGGGCGTGATTTATCACGCCCAATTATTTGGATTTGATAAATCAAATCCCTACAATCTGACATACGATGACACGGATCAACTAACGAGGGCGTAAGCAGGGCTTACGCACTCCAAAAGGATTAGCTTTTATAGTTATCAAAGTATTCTTTTGCAGAAGGTAAATGTCCAAGTATAGCAGTGATTGCGGCAACTTCGCTTGAACCCAGATAAGCTTGAACTGATGGTGGTCCTAAACGCGATTGGAAATTCCGCGTAGTTGTTGTAATTGCTATGGCATCATTCGGTAATTGCCTTTTGTTCCCCATACATAATCCACAACAAGGCAGTGTAATATACGCACCAGCATTGATTAAATCTGACAGATAACCTTCCTGAGCAATTCTTGAAAGGATTTGTTGGGAGGCTGGAGATACATAAAAATTTATGTCAGTCCTTACTTTTTTCCCTTTAAGTATTTTTGCTGCCGATTTTAGACTTTCATAATGCCCTCCAACACAACTTCCGATATATACATCTGTTACCTTTGTTCCACCAACTTCATCGAGAGTTGCCACATTGTCCGGGTGATGTGGTTTTGCCACGTATGGTTGCTTAATTTCTTTCAGCGGAATCTCAATTGTGGCTGAATATTTAGCGTCTATATCCCTGCTCAATAATTCTTTTTTACTTAACCAATTCTCAAACCTTTCAAGACGCCTCTTTAATTGTTCTGATTTTTCAAAATTGTATCTCCATTTAAGATATTCAAAGTCCTCTTTAATTTCTGCGATGGTTTTTTCATCAGGCGGGATTGTGGCTGCTGGAGCAGAACGTTCGGCAGAGGCATTTGTTAAAACATATCTATCTTCACAAGAAAAATTCTCTACTCCTTCCATCTCCAGTATTCTCCCATTAAATATACCTTTCCCTAAACCCAATTTCTCAGAATAAACTACTATTGCGGAAACAATATCCCTTGCAGAGATTCCTGCATTCATTTTCCCCTTGAATTTTACAAGGACTGATTCATCCATCGTGATTTCTAACGAGCCAAATTTCATCGCCGTCGCAACAATGTCAGACCCTGCTGGGAAAGATATGCCTCGTTCTGTTCTTGTATGAGAATCTCCACCAAAAACCACCTCGTCCGGTAATACAAATCGATTTGACAAAGTGTGCAATACGCCCTCACCAGGTTTAAAGCAGGTTCCGCCATGCTTCACAGCAAATTCACAGAGATAATTCTGTGTATTACAATCTTCTGCGGTCGGGCTTTCACAGGTGTGGCATAAAGATTGCAAAACATAATCTGCTCCAAATTTTCTGCCCCCGACGATAGCCTGATATTCCATATAGGTCATTGGTCCAGTAGTATCCTGTGAATAAACCCCATTTACTTTGATTTCAGCAGTTTCATTAGGTAGTATTGTATTCTTCCCATCTAATCTATTTCGACCCACGATTTTTTGGGCAAGAGTCTGAGGTCTAAGAACTTCCTTTTTTTCTTTAACTGCGTCTATTTGCACTTTTTTAAATTTGATACCATTCTTCGCGCAAGCCTCACGAGCCTGCGTGGCTAAGTATTTGGCAGAGGCATAATTGTTCATACCACCTGCGGCAAGTTTTGATTTGACAAATTCAGATAATGGTTTAAAAGAAGCAACTTCTTGGTTATTTGCGAAAATTTTGCAGTCCTTAATATCAATCTTTATACTGTCCCCTTCTTTTATATTCGATGTATCACATTGGATAGCTAATATTCCTGAAGCAATTAATGAGTTTTCAAATATTGGGGCAATGCTTTTGGCTACTACTACTCCGCCTTTTTTTATATCTGGTTCGCCTTCTATGGATTCCCCAAGAACCTGCAAAACATTATAGGTTGCGGACTTCCTTGACGAGCCTTCACCAAATCTTTCTCCTCCGATTAAGAAGACAGATTTCCCCATACTTTTTAATTTCAATAATCTATCTTGGAAATTCGCCTCGTCTGGTCTTCCCTCCATAATGTATTTACTGTGTAGGGGTAAATCCGTTCTTGTGCTTGCTCTTTTTGCTGGTGAAAGATGATCTGTTGAAATACTGTCACCGACCTTTATCGCAATACCTTCAAATATAGAAGGTAATTTCCAGTCCTCTTTCCATTTTTCCTCAGCCCAATCTCTCAATAAGGATTCAGCCATATCAGCAATTTTTTCGTTTCTTAAAAGGTCTGCTACTATGGAAACTTCTTCTTTGCTTACGAATATTGTTTTGGAGAGATATTCCTTCGCCTTTATCGAAATATTTTTATCATCAGAGCTTAAACAATTAATTAACCAGATAGTTGCTGCTCCTCCTTTCATATCTCCTGATGGCTCCAGAGCCTCTATTGGTGAGAGGATATCTGATTTTTCTTTTCCAAGGGCTATTTTACCAAGGATTTCAGCTTTAATTTCGGTCTCGGGAAAAGATCCTCTTCTGACCTGTGTTGTAATTAAATACAAAACTTCATCAGATAATTCCTTACGTAGGGGCGAGGTGACCTCGCCCCTACATTTCATTATTATTAACGCATCTGCTAATATTTTCACCTCGTCCTCAATTAAGGGCTTTGGATTAAGTCCATATTGTGACCTTCTTGTTTCCGCATCTTTATGATACTTACCAAGCATTTCAACTAACTTATTTAGTTTTTCATTACTCATTTTGTATCCTCCCAACTATTAAAATAAAAATGTTTCACGTGAAACATTTATGCTATCCATTTTAAAATCAGCGACATATAAATGTGATAAGACAAACAACACACCGCTTAGCATGCTTTATTAAGCCATCCTATTCCACAATTATTACTATAATCTATAATATTCAAAAGAAATTTAATGTCAATATTGTTGTTTAAAAATAATTAATTTCTTGCATTTCCCGGATACATTAATTATTCAATATTTCGTGAAACTAAAATGAAGAACAATTATCTCAAACTTGAGGTCACAATTATTCTCTCTTCTCTCATTATCTTCTATATCATCTCATTATATCTCACAAATACTATGTACGTAATATTCTATTCAATGCTTTTTCGTCCACTTTTCCTTGCATTGATAATATTTTATTCAGCTAATTCCATTGGACATCTTTTATTTTCAAGAATCTTTCGAGATAATCATACTATTGTTATCAAAGAGTGTCTTTTCACAGGTTTCGGGCTAATATTTTTAATATATTTGACCATTATTCTTGGTGCACTTTCCATTTATAAATATTCGCAATTCCCAATAATCTTAATAATTATTTGTGCACTATCCTACAAAAGAGCTTTCTGCTGGTTCAAAGAATTAAAAAGCCGAATCACTCTTAATTTCAGAATTTCCGAAGTTTGTATCATTTCTCTAATTATTATCTCAGCCTTGCTCCACATAATAAACAGTTTATCACCCCCCATTTTTTATGATGCACTCGAATACCATCTTGCCATACCCGAAAAATATTTAGAAAAAGGTGGATTTCATTTTATCCAGAACAACGTTTATAGTAATTTCCCCTTCAATATTGAAATGCTTTATCTCATAGGCTTACAGACTGGTAAGGAAGAGGTCCCAAAGCTAATAAACCTTTGTTTTTATTTATTAAATTTATTTACAATATATTCAATTTGTCACTATTTAAAAATGCCAAGATTAATATCTTTACTCGCTGTGCTGTTATTCTCAACATTTTTTATAACTAATTCTTTGACACTATATTGCTATATCGAGCTTGGAATCACATTTTTTGTATTGCTATTATTCTATACGTTCTTACACTGGACACACTCACGTAACACAAGCGATTTTGTATCTTTGTCAATATTATCAGGAATAATAATTGGTTGCAAATACACAACGCTATTGACCTATTTTATCCCCTTTTTAACAATTCTCATATTTGAATTACTCTCTATAGAGCAAAAAAAATCAATAGTAATCAAAAAGATATTATTATTTATATCCATTTCTATTTTGATTTTTTCCCCCTGGATCATAAAAAACTTAATCTTAACAGGAAATCCCGTTTATCCCTTGTTGTATTTAGTATTTGGCGGAAAAGATTGGTCAATACAACAATCAGCATTGTTCACCATTTCTCATCAACCACATAATATTTTTTCCTTATCTTTCCTGAATATTATCATTAGCAGAATAGGGGTAATGGGGTATTTCTATTTCATATTAATTCTCATTTCATTTTTGATGAAATCCTTAGCGAGAGAGATTAAATTAATAGGTATTTATTTAATTCTCTCGTTTTTATTCTGGAATTTCCTTACGCAGGGTGATTCAAGATTTTTCGCTATCAATTCTCCTCTTGCTATAATATTAGGAGTTTATGTATTATATAATTTGATATTATTTTACTTTGTGAAAAGTTCAAATCAACAAGAAATAGCAAATGCGAGTATTTTACCCTCAAGATTTCATATTTTTACTTTCTTTTTTATATTACAGGCACTATTAGGAATAGCCGATAGCTTCTTGTTACAAGATAGGCACAATATACATAGGTATTTCACGGGCAAAATAGATGAATTTGAGTATAAAACCTTGAATATTGAAGGGTACCCTGCTCTGGTAAAATATTTAAATGAATCAACTCCTTCAGAATCTAAATGTATATTTTTATATGAGGGAAGAACCTTTGGAATCAAACGTGATGTTTATTATAATACAATATTCGACCAAAACCACCTTATGGAAAATCTGAGAAAATATATCACCATTGATGAATTAAAGGATTTCCTTAAGAAAGAAGGAATCATCTATATTGTATTAAATGAATCCGAAAGAGACCGTTTCAAAGATAGGTTTTACGGTGTGAATTATTATAGGGAGCTTTCAAATGAAGAAACAAAGAGGTTAAATGAACTATTATCATCCCTGAAGATAGAAAAGATAATTGTTAATGGTGATAATCCATCAGTAAATGGTTTCCGTATTGTAATATATAAAGTCGATTGATTGAGATTTCTGACATATTGTAACGCGACATTTATGTCGTATACTTGTGGGAGATAATAAATTTTACAAAAATATTGTTCACAAATCAATATAATAGATAATAAGTACAGATGCGAAACCCTTTCAGGGTTTGAGAGATAATAAGCATTGTTCTAATCATTTCACCCAGCGTGATTACGCTGGGCTAATATGCGAAACCCTTACAGGGTGTGATAACTTGTTATCAGGACGATTTTATTGAACTGCGTAGCAGTTCAATAATATAGCTACGGGTTTGCGAAGCTACCCGTAGTAAAAAGTTATTCCCTCACCCCAAACCCTCTCCCAATGGGAGAGGGAAGGATGAGGGTGTGTCATTCTGAGCGAAGCGAAGAATCTCATTCAATACTATTTTTCATTAGTATTTCATCGCTCTCAAATAGTAAACCAATGACTACTAAGAAAATTGTTTCTGCAAAAATAACAAGATAAAACTTTGATATTAAGGAATTATACTTATGAATATTCTTTTAACAAATGATGACGGGATATATTCGCCAGGTTTAGAGGCGATTTATGAAGAGTTGAGAAAATTTGCCAACATTACTGTCATTTCTCCAATCGGAGAGAGAAGTGCTATTGGAATGGGAATAACTATATTCAGAGAGATTGAAGTAAAAAAGATTAATAAAAATGAGAATTTTTATGGATATGCAATCTCCGGAACCCCGGTGGATTGTGTTAAATTAGGTGTCACGACTTTATGTAAAGAAAAAATAGACCTTGTTATTTCTGGTATTAATAATGGACAAAATGTTGGGACGAGTATATTATATTCCGGAACCGTAGCAGCGGCGATGGAGGGTCTTATGTACGGCATTCCGTCAATGGCTATTTCAAGGTGTTTTGGAGATAATCTGGATTTTGATTTTTCAGCCAAAGTTGGAGGAAAACTCGCCCAGTTAGTGCATAAAAATGGGCTACCGAAGGGTGTTATGTTAAATGTTAATATTCCAAGTATAGATGCGAAGGATATTCGGGGAATTGAAATCTGCCCTCAAGGAAGTGCAATGTATGAAGATTTATATACATTAAAGAACGACCTTGATGACGTTATTATATATGAAAATTACGGTGAGTTGGTAAAAAACAGGAGTTGTGACCTTAATGATGATGCGGTTTTAGAAGAAAACAAGATTTCCATAACCCCATTACATTACAATCTTACACACTTTAAAAGTATTGAGGAATTGCGTAGATGGAATCTGGGAAAATTAATTTAATGAGAAAGATGATTATTCTTTCTTTCATTATGCATATTGCAATTATATTTATGATTTTCAGGCTTGCAAACATTACTTTTAAATTTAAGGATAGAATTCCCGAAAAAGATGTAAAAATTGTGAATTTGGTTGAAAAAACACCTCCACCCAAGATAATAAAAGAGCAATCAACACCGCAGGAAAAAGCTCCTTCTCCCACACCTGCACCTACTCCGAAGGAAGAAAAGACTCCCGTTCCTACGCCGGAAGAAAAGAAAGTCCCTTCTCCCAAACCCACAGCAACACCTAAAATGCAAATTCAAAAGAAGGAAGCGGTTAAGACAGCAAAACCAGTCGAGGCAACGCCCCGACCGCAACCAAAAACAGTTGCTTCACCTGCACCCAAAATAACACCTCGACCTGTCATCACGCCTGTAAAAACAGAAGTGCCAACCTTATCTATGGAAGTAGAAAGCTTCCCCTTTGATTATTATAAAGAGTTAGTCAGGAATAGAATACTCGAGAATTATTCAGTGCCAAGTATTGTCGCACAAAAAAATCTACAATGCTTATTCAGGCTTGTTGTTGGGAAAAATGGTGAGATTCTCGAATCCTCATTATTGAAAACTTCTGGTGATCCTATGCTTGACCAGGCGGCTTTCAGGGCTATACAGTTTTCCACATTTCCTCCACTACCTGCGAGCTTTAAAAGAAATTCTATAAGCTTTGTGTTAACATTTATACCTCAAATTGAATAGTAGGGACAGAACAATGTTCTGTCCCTACTATCTAAAATTCAGTGGTATTATTCAAAAAACGATATGTAGCGCTGACGTCTCGTCGGCTTTATTAAAGCAGGCAAGATGCTTACATTACAAAAAAACGATAATTATGAAAAAGAAAGATTTTGTTCACCTTCATTTACATAGTCACTTTAGCCTTAATAATGGGATTGAAAATATTGACAGGATTGTAAACAAGTCTTGTGAATATGGTATGCAGGCAATCGCTTTAACAGACCACAACTCTTTAGCAGGGATAGTGGAATTTACGAAAAAATGTATTGAAAAAGAAATAAAGCCGATATCGGGTTGTGAAATAAATCTTGCTTCTGAAAGAAAGACAAAGCACAACACCAACATATTTCACATTACGTTGTTAGTTGAAAATGAGTTTGGATATAAGAATTTAGTAAAGTTAATAACATTAGCACACCAAAGGAAAAGAGTTAGATTACCATATATTACTTATGAAGAATTAAAAGAACACAAAAGAGGATTAATCGCATTTACCGGGTGTGAAAAGGGAGAGCTAATCACTGCTATTATTGAAAATAGAACTCAAGATACTGAGGCTGCTTTTAAAGACTTATTACATATCTTTTCAAAAGAAAATCTATTTATTGAGCTTCAAAATTATCAGATATTTAATTTAATCGACATTAACAAGATTCTCATAGAGTTAGCTAACTTTTTAGAACTCCCTATTGTAGCCACTCAGGACGTTCATTATTTAGATAAAAACGATCGGATTTTTTATGAGTTTGTTAAATCAAATAATCCCGAAAACAAGATTAATTTAAACCGTACGATAGATGCTTTAGGTAATAGAGATAAAAGTTTTTTTTCCATTGATGATATTCACAGGGTTTTTTCTTACTTGCCGGATGCGGTAGAAAATAGTCTTGAGATAGCCCAAAGATGTAATTTCCAATTAAATATCAAAAAAAATAGATTTTTTAAACAAGATTTCGGCAGAGGCTTTGACCCTGATTCCTATCTCCTGGATTTCATCTCCAGAAGATTGACTAAGAAGTATCAGGAACTTGATAAAGGGATAAAAGAGAAACTTAATTCCGAACTGCATATTATTAAAGATGAGGAAATTTCTAATGGTTTTATTATATTAATAACAATTTACAAGTTTATTATGGATAATAATGTAGAGGCTTATATAGTAAGTGGCTGGTTGACTTATAGTCTTGTTGCTTTTCTAATAGGTCTTACCAATATTAATCCAGAAATATATAATGTTAAACTTGATAGTTCTGAGATCAAGAAAAAGAGAACTCTTGAAATTGAGATTGAAATTGCTTCGGAGTTTTTAAAACCATTAGTTAATTATTTATTCAAATTCTATTCGCCATCTTTTATTTGTTTGGAGGGACAATATTCATATTGGGATAAAAAAGACCTGTTGAAGTCATTCTTTACCTGGATAATTAACAATAATAAAATGAATTCAATACTCGAAATACTTAACCAGGTGAGTGAAAATCTGAGTGATTCAAGCCGAGAAGAACAAATAGAAAAATATATAGAAAAAGTAATTGATCTCCACATTCCTCTTCCCATCGCGCTTAATCCAACAGAAGCTAACATTATTTTTTCTGGAGAACTACTATCAGAACTTATTCCTGTGAACTTGACAGATTCGAACATATTGGTTTCCCAACTTGCCTCTGAATCAATTAATGAATTGGGAATAATTAGGTTTGAACTGAGAAAAAATACTTCTTTAGACATCGTTAATGATGCAATTAATTCTATTAAACAGGATGAAGAAGGGTTCAATCTCAAAGGAATCCCTTTGTCTAATGAAGAAACCTTCAATCTACTTTCCAATGGCAACACAAATGGAGTTCCGTTCTTACACAATATTAAAATCAAGACAGAGTTAAAAAACAAGAGACCGCGGGATTATAATCAATTACTTAATATTTTTATCCCATTATTTGATGGGAAATTATCAAATACAGAAATAATCCGTAGTACCCAGATAAGCTATTATCTAAGCTATATCAAGGCACATTACCCTGCTGAGTTTTATGCCTCCGCATTAACCCACTATTCTAATAATCTTAACTGTTATAATATACTAATTAATGAAGCAAAGAATTCCGGGATTAAATTTCTTCCCATTGATATAAATTTCAGCGATTTTAAATTTACGATACAGGGGAATGCGATTCGAACAGGTCTATGCCTGATTAATAACTTCGACCTAAAAGCTTATTATGAAATCAGTAATATTCGGAAGGGCGGACTGTTTGATAGCTTGTTTGATTTAATGGTAAAAACAGACCCACAAATTATGACGGCTGAGACATTAAAAAACCTAATTATGGTAGGCGCATTCGATAGCTTGAATTCGGATAGATATGCCTTATTGACTCAACTTAATGATAATAGCTTACTCCCAAATGTAGTGCGAGATTTATCTCGCAATTTTGGCGGCAGGGATGTCACACCACATAATCGCGGTAACGTTGAGCAAACTGAAGCCCTATATAATTCATTCTTGGATTTAGAATTTGAGGCGATTGGAACCACTCTATCTCAGAGCCTATTTGATTATTATTTGCCTTTTGGTAGAATGATAGGAGCTATCAAGCCAGAGGAGTTTCAAAATGTTACCCACAGACAGCAGACATCAGTTTTCGGGATATTTGACCACTTCGAAGAAAATAGGAATATCAAAAAGGATGATTTTATATGTTTGGACCTTCAAGGAATAGAAGTCAGGGTTAATGAAGAGATATTTTTAAAAGATAAAGAGCAACTAAATAGTAAATTGCCGGTACTTGTCGTCGGAAGGAAGATAATAGGTGAAAAAGGGGAATATTTATTTGCCAAAAGAATTTATGATATAAGAGAATTGGTAGAATTAGCTGAGGCACCTCATATCTTAGAATTAGAGTTAAGTGAAATCGGGGTCAAAAAAACAAAGCAATTATTGAAAATATTGAATCAATATAGGGGGAAACATAAGATTATTATAAAGGCTAATATGGAATTTAATAAAAGAATTCAAAAGAAGATAGAAAAGCAGGTGGTTTTATGTTGTCCCAATCTAATAAATGAATTAAGTAACTTATTGGGAGACAAAAGTGTAAAAATAAGACTTGATTTTACAAATAATTAATATCAAGTTGAGATTTCTGAAAAACTACTATTTTATAATAATAACGAGATTCTTTGCTTCGCTCAGAATGACATATAATTTTTTGTAGGGGTGAACCTATGAGTTCGCCCATTTCTAATTTTGAAATTGGGATATAAGGAGCTTTGTATAAATGCCGACTTATGAGTACGAGTGCTTGACCTGCAAAAAAATGTTTGAGATATTTCAGTCTATGAATGATAAACCATTAAAAAAATGCAGTGATTGCGGTGGGAAATTGAAAAAGTTAATAAGTCGTGGTTCTGGCATCATATTCAAGGGAACAGGATTTTACGAGACAGACTATAAAAAGAAAAAAGAGCCTGACCCAGAAAAAGAAAAGACAGAACCGAAAAAACCTTCGGATTCCGATAAAAAAGAAACAAAATAAGAAAATGTTTCACGTGAAACATTAAAGATAACTTCAATAATGACAAAGATTCTCGCAATTGCAAACCAAAAAGGAGGCGTCGGCAAGACAACTACGGCGATTAATCTTTCCGCCTGTCTTGCTGCAAGCAAAAAAAAGACCCTTCTGGTTGATATGGACCCCCAGGGGAATGCTACGAGTGGTTTGGGGATTCAGAAAAGCTCTCTTAAGACAACAATATATGACTGTTTATTATCAACAGATAATTTTGATTTGAATGGTGTCATTTTACCAACGGAGATTGCTGAACTCTTTCTCATACCATCGAATATAGACTTGATCGGGGCACAAGTAGAATTAGTTAGTTTGCCCAAGCGGGAATTTAAATTAGCTGAGACACTATCGAAAACTCAAAACTTTGATTTTATTATAGTTGACGCCCCTCCTTCTCTTGGTCTTCTGACAGTAAATGTGCTTTGTGCTGCTCATAGTTTAATTATTCCCATACAGTGTGAATACTATGCACTTGAAGGATTGGGATTATTAATCAGTACGATAAACAAGGTTAGAAAAACCTTAAATCCGAAGTTGTTTGTTGAGGGAATATTATTAACAATGTATGACCCAAGAACGAATCTTTCTAATGAGGTAGTAAGACAGATAAAAGAGAAATTCCAACATCTTGTGTTTGAAACAATCATACACAGGTCAGTCAAAATAAGTGAGTCCCCCGGATTTGGGAAACCGATGATTTTATATGATTTCAAATCATTGGGCTCACAGCAATATATAAAATTTTGTGAAGAGGTCATAAAGAAAAATGAAAAAGCAAGCCTTGGGTAAAGGAATTGATGCCTTAATACCGGAGTCGCTTGAATTACCAACGTCTATGGAAGAAAGAATTTTACAAATTCCCATATCAAACATTTCTCCCAATCCATATCAACCCCGAGAAAAAATTAATCCTGCCGAATTACAAGGATTAGCTGAATCCATTAAAAACAATGGCATTATTCAGCCTCTTCTTATTAGACGCATAGAAAATGGCTATCAATTAATCGCTGGTGAACGTAGAATTAATGCTGCGAAAATGGTGGGATTAAAGACTGTTCCAGTTATTGTAAAAGAAGCAGCTGATTCTGATGTGCTTAGATTAGCTCTTATTGAGAATCTTCAGCGAGAAAACCTCAATCCTATTGAGGAAGCCAAAGCGTATCGTGAATTAATTACAAAATTCAGATTCACGCAAGAATCGCTTGCAGATGTATTGGGGAAAAAAAGGACAACCGTTACCAACTTTTTAAGATTACTTACATTACCTCCTGATATTCAGGAAGAAATCATTAATGGAAGAATTACCCCGGGTCATGCGAGGGTCATTCTCTCTATTGCTAATAATAAGGACAAACACATATTCGCCGAGAAAATTATAAGGGGACAATTATCCGTTAGAAGGGCAGAAGAATTAGCTCAGGAATATCAAAAGAAACTCAAATTCGCTCAGAAAAAAAGGAAAGTGGATCCAATCATTGCCTCCGCTGAAGAAGAGTTGATGAGTATGCTTGGATTAAGGGTGGCAATAAAAGCGAATAAACTCGGTTCTGGCAAGCTGGAGATATTTTTTGCCAATGCTGATGAGTTGAACAGACTTATGGAATATTTCAATATGAATTTAGGTTAACTCCCGTTGTCTGCTTCAGCTTTCAAATTTCGGGCTTCATTCAATTTTTCTTTTACTTCAAGCGAGTCAGGTTTCATCGCCTGGGCAATATTGAACTCGTAAATAGCCTTTTTCCAATTCCTCTCGACTAATGCCTTACAACCCATTATATAATGTTCATTAAAAACGGCATCAGTATCTGTTTCTGATTTCTTTTCTTGTATCTTTTTCTCTTCAATCTTTGGTTCTGGAGGTTTAACTTCTTTTGAGGGGGCTTTTGTAGGACTTAAAACTTCACTTTCAATATCAAGTTCGTCTTCGTCTTCATTATAAGTTAAAATACTCTTATCGATACTTGTTGTATCTTCTCTGACCAGTTCAGGGATAGGTTTTTCCTCTATTTTAATATCTTCTAATGGGGACAATTTTTTTTTGTCTTCACTTGCAAGAACCCAATCACCCTCCCCTTCTGCTGATTCGGGAAGAGGAGTTAGAAAAACTGTTTGTGCATCACCAATATCCTCAGTCTTTTTTTCAGAATCCATCTCTGATAAAGGAGGTTGTGAACTTACGAAATCATCTTTTTTTTCTACTTCTTTTTCACCCTCACTAACACCACTGAGCAAATCGTCGATGCTTAAGTCATCAAATGACCCGACTTTTTGTGTTGAAACCATTGCCTGCATTGCCTTAGCATCCTTATCAATTTTCGTAGTGCCTGAATCCTTACCACCTGTTTTCATCCTTGCCTCGGCTTCCTTTTTTATATCCAGTAAAGATTCTGTTGGGAGTGAGGGTAACATCTCGACCAGCGGAGCCTTTTCGTCTAATATCTCATCTAAACGAGTCGGTGGTTCATCCGTTTTTTGTGCTGATGTTTTGGGTTCTTTCACGCCACTAACGATATTTTTATCTTCAGAGATGGGAAGTAATGGCTCTATCACTAAAGGTAATCCATCCCGTGCCAATGGAGTAGTTTCCAACGGTTTTTCTTCTTGAAGCGGAGCTTGAGATTCATAATCAGGTTGTTCTGTTAATTGTAGGAGCGACGTCTCGTCGCCCTTGAGAATGGGGCGGGGAGACCCCGCCCCTACAATAAGTTCATCCGGTAACATCTCATCAAATGCTGGTAATTTAAATTCTTCAGTTGGTGGTAACTTTCTTTCAGGTTCTTCAGGGGGAGTCGGATATATTTCAACTTTTCTCTCTTCAATAGAAACTTCTTCTTTTTCTTGAGCTAATGACACGTCTTTCTCTGCTTCTGCTTGTGGGAAGAATAGCTCCGAATTACTTACATCACTTGTTGCTGGTATGTCTGATAACAAATCAGAGGATGACCCTGTAGTGAACAGTTCCTCTTCGAGTCCTTTTTCGCTGACTCTTCTCGCCTTCTTTTTCTTGCCAGAAGTGACTATTAGTGCCATTCCAATAAGAACAGCTATCCCGACGATGCCTATGGCTATATATTTTTTATTACGATCAAGCAGTGGTCTTTTAGTTTCAACGCTTGATATAAGTTCATTCTTAATCTTGTTCTGATTAACATCTGTCTTGACACTTTCTGTTGGGGATTCGACTGCTTCTGGAGTTTTCTCGATGATAATATTTTCCACAGATGTTTCAGGTTTCGGTTTTATAGAATCTTTAAGCAATCCCTCTTCTGCAAACCGCTTATATAAATCAATGAATTTATCGTCAGGATCGAGTTGTTGTAATCGCTGACAAGCGTCTAATAGATTTTTATAATCCCTGTCTCCGAGTAATTCCTTCATTTTCTTTTTAATCTGTTTCTTTTCTGTTTCTATCTTCTTCTGTTCTAAGAAATCTTCTCCTTTTCTTTCAGGTTTAGCCTTTTCTTCTAAATCAATGGAATAATCTAAGGAATAATCCAATTGCGCAATGACATTATTGGAAAGGTGTAGAACAATAAATAGGGCAATAATAGCAATAACCCACAGTAAATTATGTCCAACTTTAATCTTGGTCATAACTTTCACTTTATTATTAAACTTTTTTCCCAACTTTGTATATTACTACCCTTATTTTGTTTTGTCAACTGATACTATTAGAAAAAAATAATTTGAGAACTCTGAAAAACTAACATTTTTAATTAATAGTGAGATTGCGTCATGATAGTAATGTTTGCAATGAGACATACCCCTCTCCTTAATCCTCTCCCACAAGGGGAGAGGAAACGAGGAGTGTCATTGCGAGCTTACGAAGTAAGCATGGCAATCTCGTCTTTAGATTATATATAGAAGTATTTCAGAGGTCTCAATTAGGAAATTGTACTTCACTTGCCTATCCAATTTATCGGAATATCAGTCAGATTAATTAATTCTTTTCTTGTTCCGATAAGGATTATAATAAGATAAAAATTATTAAACTATTTTCTTATTGACACTTATATTATTGAATGTAAAAAATCCTGAATTAATTTTCTTCTGTTATAATTTTTTAAATTTAATTTTTTCTAAATATAAGTAATTATCAACTGCATAATCTAAAATTTCTAAAGGAGAATCAAGATGAATTTTGTTTTCTTCACACCGATTTGTTCTGTTATAGGACTTCTTACAGCCTTCTTGTATGCAAAGAGCATATTGAAGTTACCTGAAGGTACTCCTAAAATGATTGAAATTTCTAACGCCGTAAAGGTAGGAGCACGAGCTTATCTCGCAAGGCAATATAAAGTTGTAGCGACAGTTTTTGGAATAATATTCTTATTATTACTATTGATGATGCTAACAAAAAATCTACCAACCTTTGTTCCCTTTGCTTTTCTATCAGGTGGTTTCTGGTCTGCTTTATCAGGTTACATAGGGATGACAATTGCGACTAATTCAAGCGCCAGAACGGCAAATGCCGCAAAAGATAGTCTTAATAAATCTCTCAGAGTAGCATTTTCCAGTGGTAGTGTTATGGGATTAACGGTTGTGGGGCTTGGACTAATGGACTTGAGTATATGGTATTTCATTCTTAAATACTATTACGGCACCGTTCTTGGTTATGAACATAATGAAGTAATTCAGTGGATTACAAGGAATATGGT
>Ga0315274_10000067_pt1 | contig 149539 bp, 128 predicted proteins | sample YL17G02_20_MG_FD_203700 | JGI IMG/M metagenome (GOLD analysis project Ga0315274, IMG submission 203700) | Sediment microbial communities from Yellowstone Lake, YNP, Wyoming, USA - YL17G02_20 | ecosystem: Environmental > Aquatic > Freshwater > Lake > Sediment | place: USA: Wyoming | collected...
CTTGCGAGCCGGCAGCCCGGCAATGGGAAAGGCGAATGCTGGCGCAGGGCTATGAGGAAGATACCAGCGGCAAAGGGTGGAAATATGGCTATACCTTTTCAATCTGAAGTTAGTTCGTAGGTCGTAGTTCGTATATCGTATGTCGTATGTCGTATTTCGTCGAGAAAACAAGCGGAGGGCCCCGGCATATAAATGAGGTTTTTAATCCGTCCGCTTATAGCGAGACCTCGCCAACTGGCGGGTGTATTTCGCTCAGCTTAAAAAATGAAGGCCGAAGGCATTCGCGGACAAGGCAACGGCCTTTTGAAGAAGCTCGCTTCAAGAAAAAGGCCTTGCCGCAGAACGCAAAGCTGAGCAAAATCAGCCTGCCTCGGCGTAGTTGAACAACGAAGACGGGTGTAAATCCGTGTCTAACAAAAATCCGTTTAATCCGTGCAAATCCGTGGTTAAAAATAAAAAAAGCCCCGTCCCGATGAATCGGGACTCAGAAGATGGTTTTGGAATTTTGAATAACTTTTTATTATTTTTGTTGCGGAGGGGGGAGTATGTGGTATAATAGATGCCTTGTAGGGCATATCTTTTCGCCTCTCAAGGATATCCTCCAAAAAAATGTGAGAGGCACATAGTTTGACGGCCAATTAAAAGGCCAAGGAGAATTTTTGTGAGTACAGGTACAGTAAAATGGTTCAACGGTCAAAAAGGGTTCGGGTTTATCGTTGCTGACGACGGGGGAGCCGACCTGTTCGTTCACCACTCGGAAATCAAGACAGCCGGGTATGCGAATCTGGATGAAGGGCAGAAGGTCGAGTATGAGGTAGGCCAGGGCAAAAAAGGTCCCTGTGCGGTCAACGTTATTCCCAAATAAGCAATCACCAATTGACGCCAAAGAAAGGCCTCGCATCGCGGGGCCTTTCTTATTTGCCGGCGTTGTGTCCCCCCTGTTCCAGACCAAAAGAGCCACTTCTCGTGGGCGCCTGCCGCTTCGCCAATGGCAAGGGTGCGATTCATCTTTGTAGTTAATCGTAGGGCGGGGCTTGCCTGCCCTCGAATGTCGTAGTCGGGGGCCCCGCCGAACCGAACCGGTGGGGTAAACCCCACCCTACAATGCTATTTTAACAACCCCCCAGCGTGCCTGGGCAGTTTTACCTAACAAACTCGAATCGCACCCCGGAGAACCGAGGCGAGCCGCCGAACCGAACCCCCCTAAGGGGCTACAATGCTATTTTAACAACCCCCCAGCGTGCCTGGGCAGTTTTACCCCCGCTCTTGCTTCGCAAGAAGCTGCGGCGGGTTTACCTACAAACTCGAATCGCACCCAATGGCAAAGAGGCAGGCGTTTTCCCTTGATTTTGCACGGTTTGGGGCGTATATGGAATGAGCTTAAATTTTACAGTATGTAGAAGTGGATTCCCGCTTGCGAGGGAATGACAAAACGAGGTTTTGGAGAAGATTCAAATATGGCAAAGGCAAATGCAATAGTGGCACAATCCGGAGGACCCACGACGGTAATCAATTCAAGCATCTGCGGAGTGATTCAGGAGACGGGCAAATCGAAGAAAATCGGGCGGGTATTGGCAGCACATAACGGCATATTAGGGGTTCTGAAAGAAGAATTGTTCGACGTAAGCGCTGAAAAGCCGGCGACGATAGAGGCGCTGAAGCGGACACCATCGGCGGCGATGGGGTCGTGCAGGCATAAGCTGAAATCATTGGACCAGTCGCAGGCGGATTTCGACCGTGTGTTAGACGTCTTCAAGGCACACGATATACGGTATTTTTTCTACGCGGGCGGCAATGACTCGATGGATACGGCAGACAAGGTGAACAAACTTGCGGCCCAGCGCGGCTACGAGCTTGTTTGCATCGGCATACCAAAAACCATCGATAACGACCTTGCCTGCACGGACCATTGTCCGGGTTACGGAAGCGTTGCGAAATACGTCGCGACCTGCGCGATGGAGGCAGGCAGAGACACCGACGCATTATATACACACGATACCTGCACAATTTTAGAGGTGATGGGCAGAAACGCCGGCTGGATTGCCGCGGCGACGGGCCTGGCGGCAAGAACCGAAGATGATTCGCCTCATCTTGTTTATATGCCTGAGGCGGTGTTCACGTGGGAGAAATTCGTCAACGACGTGCGAGAGGTGCACAAGCGGCTGAGCAGGGTGTTCATCGTCGTCGGCGAAGGGCTCAAGGACGAGAACGGAAAGTATGTTACAGCGGACAGCGGCGCGTTTGCGAAAGACAGCTTCGGGCACCTTCAATTGGGCGGCGTGGCGGATATGCTCAAAAATGTAATCGAAAAAGAGGTCGGCATAAAAGCGAGAACCCAAAAGTTAGGCACTAATCAGCGAACCGCTATGCACTTCGCCTCACTGACGGATGTTAATGAGGCGTATATGTGCGGCAAGGCGGCAGTCAAGGCGGCGCTATCGGGGGTGAACGGGAAAATGATAACGTTAGTGCGGGCGAAAGGTGCGCGATACAAATGCACGACGGGATTAGCGGAGCTTAGGGACGTGGCCAACGGGGAAAAGAAGGTGCCGAGAGAATACATCAACGAGAGAGGCAATCATATTACTGAGGCGTGCAGGAGGTATATTGGGCCTTTGATTAAGGGCGAGGCGCCGATTACAATCGGCAAAGACGGACTGCCTGTGTACGTTCGGCTGGCAAAAAAATGGGTCGAGAAGAAACTGCAAAATTATTTATGATTTCTGATTGCTGATTGATGATTTTTATACACCGACAGACCCTGACTAAAACACGGACTGACACTGACTTTTAGGGCTGGCCGAAAGGACCGAATTAAGCCGAGCAAAATAAACGTTTGACCCCGGCCAAAGACCTGCCGGGGCAGGCGAGATTATATTGACGATGAGAACGTGAGGATTTATAGTGGGTTTGGGTAGAATTGCAACCACCCGCCAAAAGGCGAGGTCTCGCCAAAGGCGGACGGATTAACACAGATTTCCACGGATTTTAGCCACCGAGCACACAGAGGCCACAGAGGCGCAGTCAGCTTTGTGTTCTTGGCGGAGGCAATGCTCCAAACGTTGTTTGTGTGCTTGCCGCCCGCTTTCATCCACAAGGGCCTATTGCCCTTCTATAAAGCTGACTGCTTTTCCTTAGGCAAGTTTGCCGGGGCTGGCCGAAAGGACGGAATGAAGCCGAGCAAATGAAAATCGGACGCGGGTTGCGTTAAACGGTTACGGTTGCGCTGCTCGTTTCGTCAAACGTTCATCGTCTTTCGTCCGTCTTCCGTCCTGTGTCTTGCATCTGATAGATACTCTTGACGGGAAGAACGTCCCGCGAGATAATATATCAAATATCTCTCTCATTGGATAAATGAGGATTCACCCCATGAGATAACAAAAAACCACGGTGGGATAGAAAGAAGATATCCCACGTGGTAAACGTATCTCACGGGGTAAATAGTGGGTTTGGCGGTATAATGCCGATTTAAGGCCGGAATACAGCTCTTTTGACACTGATTAACACCCTACTTCGTTAAAACTACGCAGGGCAGGCAGATTAACACGGTCTTATTAACAACGAAAATGAAACTTAGTGTTCCTTCGACTACGCTCTGGACAGGCTTGGGGGCTTAGTGGTAAAAATTGGAGAGAACAGCACCTTTGTCCGTCAACATTGCCGTCCGGCAAAATATATTTAGTATTATATCAATAATTATTGGTTATATATTTGCTGAAAGGGAAAATAAATGCAAGGAAATTATGATATTCAACAAATTTGTGAAAATGGGCATCAAATTACTGGTTGTTTTAATACAATGCCGGAAAAACGAAAAATATTTTGTGAAACATGCGGTGCTTCCACAATAAATACTTGTCCACATTGTAATTCCGAGATTCAAGGACATCAGATAAAATCAAGTGATGATTGGCTGGATGTTAGATCTGATCACCACAGAATAGTTATTGTAAATACTGCAAAAGTCCCTTCTTACTGTAGTAGTTGTGGTAAACCTTATCCATGGACAGAAAGCAAGATTGCAACAGCTATTCAGATATTAACAGAGTTTGGCAATCTTGATGAAAAAGAAAAGGAGACCATTACACAGGATATTAATAATATTGCTAAGGATACGCCACAGGCTGAACTTTCAGCAAATAGAATAAAGCGAATATGGAAAAAATGTAGCATGGCTGGTTACGAAATTATAATGGAATTTGCCAGTCGTACAGCAGCTAAGATATTGAAAAATCCCTGAACTGTGTCGTACAGAAAACGCCTTTATAAATAAAAAGGAAATAAGTATGGTGTCCACGGAATTCGGAATTCTCCCTTAAGATATTTAAAGATATAATGAAAAAGAGTTACCTGAGATAGTCTCTTTATGGAGAGTGAATTGATTTGAAGGAAAAACAATGGGGCCTGCAATACTTGTTGACAAGAGCACATTTCAATCCTTATCGAAGAAGGAGGTATTTTTCCTACAGCAGTATTATCATGTAGTCTATTGTTCAACTCTATTCTATGAGACGCTTGCAGATTTAGCTAAATGCAGCGACATAGAAGCAGGCAAAAAAGAAGTCTCCAAAATTTCATATAAAATAAATGGAATGGATACTTGCTTTACTACTGAGTTTCGAGAATTATTAACTGCCGAATTATTTGGTTATGAAATAAAAATGGATGGTAGACCAATTCTTAGTAGAGGTAAGGATATAGTAGACGAGGAGGGGAATAGAGGAGTATTTTTTGATGAACCCCCTGAATATGAAGCACTTAGAAAATGGACAGAAGGAGAATACTCAGAAGCGGAAAAACAGATTGCTGAAAATTGGAGAAATTCAACAAAAAATATAACTCTTGATAAAGCAAAAAATCAATCCGACTCTTTTAAAAAGATTAAAAATATGGATGAACTGAAAAAGTTCACCACTGAGATTTTAGAAAATCCTGAAATTCAATTAGATTTATTACAACTCACTTTAAAAGGGATAACATTTAGTCAAGATATAAGAGATAAAGTATGTAAACGCTGGCTTGACTGTGGAATGCCCCTAATGAAAAATTATGCCCCTTATGCTTATTATTATTTATTGGTTAATCTAACATTTTATTTTGGAGTTAGTAGAAATCTCCTTAGCGATAGGTTGACTAATATCGTTGATTTGGAATATGTTTGCTATCTCCCATTTTGTAAAGTATTCACTTCCTCTGATAAGTTTTTAAGAGGTTTCTCAAAACCATTCCTTACAGAAGGACAGACATTTATATGGGGTGAAGATTTAAAAAGTGATTTAAAAGCATTTTGTGACTATTGGGAAGAAAAAGGAAATGATGAAAGATTTCGTTATCAACAAGATTATGGAAACTATCCACCTGATATTCCGGGTTCCTTAACATGTAGTATCTGGCAAAAATGGGCAAGAACAGGAAGAAGAAAACAAGAAAAGATGACTCCGGAGCGAGAAAAAGAAATTATGAAAAAACTTAAACCGATAATGGATCAAATAAAAAAACCAGAGAAAGAATAGTCGTTTCAAATTGAAATGCTGTTTTTTTCATGCATGATACTAGTGGTTCAATTTGGCGAAAAGCCGAAACCGATGAAGAGGGGAACAAGAATAACCGGAGGCCATAATGGCTAAGAAGCGACAGGCAGGTAGTACAGCGTTCGGCGGACAGCGTTCAATCCGGGAAAAGGAAAAGAAAGCATACCTCACGTCTGCACCCCCCGCGCTTCCGACTTCACTTGCGTTTCGCAGGACAGGTCGCGAGATAGTTGAACAGTCGAACCCGGCTTCGTTTTTAACTTCCGACTTCGTCCCGATAAACAACATCGGGACTACGCCGGACAGGTCGCCGAGGCAAGCAGTCGAGCCCTTCGACGGTTCGACAAGCTCACCGCAGGCAGCACAACGCTTGCTCAGGGCAGGCAGTAGAAAAGCTCTAAATCTGCCTGTGGTGGACAAACTCCGTTTTTAGCGTAAAAATCGTTGTTGGTCAAAGATGGTCATAGTTGGTCAAGGTCAAGGACGATGACCATCTTTGTTTTCAGCGTAAAAACGCAACTTGACATTACTTGCCATTAGTTGGTATTACTTTTCATCGTAAAGGGAAGCATCTTCGATGTTAATCTAGGCAATATAAAGCGCTTGTTTTATACAGTTGTATAAAGCGCTTGTATAAAGCGCTTGTTGGGCAAAAGCGCGCAAGTCGAAAACCCTTAGAACATGACTTTTTCAAAAAATTTATTACCCCTTTATCCATAAGCACTTAAGCGCTTTTTGTACCCATTTTTAGCATCAGGAAATACCTTAGTTTTCGTCAATATCGCGCAAGTTCGCGCCATATACAGAGGGACTGTGTGGGTCTCTAACGTTAAACGGTTGCGGTTGCGCGACTCGTATCGGTTACGTAAACCGTATGACGACAGACGAAACGAGCAGCGCAACCGACGGACGAAAAACGCAACCAGTATGTAAGGAATGGATCCCCGACTGCGGTTCCTACCCCCTGCCTAAGGCGTGCAGGGGCAGGGAAGCTGGAGTCGAGGACAAGTGGGGACAATTAAATTCTGGATCCCCTGCTGATAACCAAGAAAGCAGACACTCGGGGACAGGAAGGTGGATGAGGAATGGGTATAAAGATTAATTTGACAATTGGGATGCCGAGCTGGTTGGACAGGATATGTGCGTGGCCGGTGATGTGGTATCGGCAAAAGAGGTATGGGTATTCATTTCGCAGGATTTATTTGGACGAAGGGCAATGGACGATAGTTGACCCGCAGGATTACTATAGTTTTGGCGGATTCAAATGGTGCGTGATGGGGAGGAAAGGAAGATTCTATGCAGTTAGAGGCGTCAAAATCAGTCCTGAGGAGATAAAAATGGTGCGATTGCACAGGGCGATAATGAAGGCCCCCGAGGACAAGCTGGTTGACCACGGCAACAGAAATACCTTAGATAATCGAAGGGCGAACCTGCGGCTGGCGACATACTCGCAGAATTCCTGTAACTGCCGAAGAAACAAAACAAAGACATCGTCACGGTTCAGAGGAGTTTGTTTCCACAAGCGAGACGGCTGCTGGACCGCCCGAATCCATTATGAGGGGAAAGCAAAATGGTTAGGCAGATTTGATAGCGAGCTTGAGGCGGCGAAGGCATACGATGAGGCGGCCAAGAAGTGCCACGGGGAGTATGCGTCTTTGAACTTCCCAATGTAAGATTAAAAATCAAAATGTAAAATGCAAAATTGTGGTATCGCTCTGCGATGTTTTTTTGTTTTGCTTTGGCCGAAGGAAAATTAACCACAGATTACACAGATTACTCACCGCAGAGAACCCTTCGACTACGCTACGAGGGTCTCCGCTGCGCTACGAAGGGAATTGACCGTTCCTGATATTTACCATATCATCACGTGGAGATTCTTCGCTGCGCTACGAAAAGCTGGGTCCCGGGTTTGCGAATCCGGAGTAGCCTGGGTCCCCGCTAACGACTTGCGGGGATCTCCGCTACGCTTCGAGGGTCTTCGCTGCGCTACGAGGGGCTAAACAACTGCGAATTGCGGACAAATTATGAACATAGGGAAGTATTCATTCGGGATTGGGGACAGGTTTGGCCAGCAGGGCAAGTCGCTGCTCGCTGCGATAATCGAGGCGAGCAGGGTTGGGGTGGAGGTTACGCCGGTTTGGAACAAATCGCAGCGTGAGCACACGATAATCGGGACTACGCCGGCGATGGTCCGCGCGGAGGCGGAGGAGGCGGTTGCGTCGATGGGCTGGGGCGGGCATTATTACGTTGACGCAGACCATATAAATCTAGGGAACGTCGATTCATTTACAAAAGCGAGTGATTTTTTCACGCTCGACGTGTCGGATTTTATTGGCAGGCCCGCGGAGCAGGAAGAGATAGAGGCATTCGTTGACGGCTGCCAGCGATACGCGAATGGAGTTTCAATACAGGGGGTGGGGGATGAGTTTGTCGTCGGCGAGGATTTAATTCGTGCGATGGCGTGTAAGTATCTTCTGGCGGTGAAGCAGGCGGGGAAATTATACAGGCACATAGTATCGAAAAAGGGCGTGGGAAATTTTATTACCGAGCTGTCGATGGACGAGACGGACCAGGCACAATCGCCGGTGGAGCTGTTTTTCATTCTGGCAGGCGTATCGCGAGAGGAGATACACATCCAGACAATAGCGCCGAAGTTTGTCGGCAGGTTCAACAAGGGCGTGGATTACGCGGACGACGTCGAGCGATTTGCAGAGGAGTTTGAGCGGAACCTTGCGGTGATTGCGTTTGCAGTTGAAGAATTTGGATTGCCGAAGAACCTTAAACTGAGCGTTCATTCGGGAAGCGACAAGTTTTCGATATATGGGCCGATGAACAGGGCACTGAAGAAATTCGGTGCCGGGTTACACGTCAAGACGGCAGGTACGACGTGGCTTGAGGAGCTTGCCGGGCTTGCACTGGCCGGCGGAAAATACCTGGAGATTGCCAATCGCATTTACGCAGGGGCATATTCGCGGATGGATGAGCTTACCAAGCCGTATGCGATGGTTATTGATATCGACCGGCGCAAGCTGCCGGAGCCGGATGTCGTCGCGGAATGGAGCTCGACAAAATTCGATGATGCGCTTAGGCATAACACGACCTGCGGACGGTATAACCCACATTTGCGGCAGTTGCTGCACGTCGCTTACAAAATAGCGGCGGAAATGGGGACGGAGTTTACTGAGGCGGTAGCCGACTGCCAGCGTATAATCGGGCCAAACGTTACCGAGAACATATTTGAGCGACATATTAAACCGATATTCATCGACTAAATTTCGGATTTAACGGAATTGGCGGGGTAAACCCCGCCCTACATTAGGATTGAGAAATGGAAAAGATATTTGATTTGAATGGCAAAGTGGCGGTGGTTACGGGGGCAGGAGGGGTTCTTTGCGGAGAAATGGCAAAGGCGCTGGCGGGAGCAAGGGCAAAAGTTGCAGTTTTAGACCTTTCCCTGGAGGCAGCAAAAAAGGTCGCCGATGAAATAAATGAAGACAGAGGACGGAGGACAGAGGACAGAGCGATGGCGGTCAAGTGCAACGTGTTAGATAAGCGACAGTTGGAAACCGCGAGAAAGAAAATCACCGCAAAGTTTGGAAGGATAGATATTTTGATAAACGGCGCGGGCGGCAACAAAAAAGAAGCAACGACGTCGGAAAGTTTGTCGTTTTTTGACTTGCCGGCGGATGCGATTCGAGGGGTATTCGATTTGAATTTTGTGGGGACGTTTTTAGCATGTCAGGCCTTCGGCAAAGATATGGCGAAGAAAAAAAGCGGAGTGATACTGAATGTTTCGAGTATGAACGCGTTTCGGCCATTGACTAAGATTTGCGGGTATTCAGCGGCAAAGGCAGCAGTCAGCAACTTTACACAGTGGTTAGCAGTGCATATAACTCAAAATTACTCGAAGCAAATCAGAGTCAACGCGATTGCACCGGGCTTTTTCCTGACGGAGCAGAACCGGTTCCTATTGACTAATGAAAAAACAGGGAAACTCACGCCTCGCGGCAAAACGATAATCGAGCATACGCCAATGGGCAGGTTTGGCAAGCCGGGGGATTTGATTGGGACCACACTATGGCTGGTAAGTGATGCGGCGAGATTTGTTACGGGGATTGTCGTGCCTGTGGACGGCGGCTTTTCGGCTTACAGCGGAGTATAGATTTCACCGCAGAGAACGCTGAGACCGCAGAGAAAAAATATAAAATAAACTCTGCGTGCTTTGCGGTCTCCGCGGTAAAAAAGATTTTGTATTATTTGCAGGAGAATGGGATGACTGATGCGGCAGCACCATTAAAGGAGTTCAAGGTAACGAAGAAGTTTTTTGTGGGGATTGATTCGGACGGATGCGTATTCGATACGATGGGGATAAAGCAGCGTGAGTGCTTCTGCCCGTGGACGGTTGCGTGTTTTGGATTGCAGCCGGTGGCGGAGGCGGCGAGAGAGTGCAGGGTGTTTGCGGATTTGTTCAGCAAGACGCGGGGGGCAAATCGGCACAAGACTCTGAAGCGGATTTTGTCGGAATTATTGCCCAATCATCCGATGGTCAGGCAGAGGGGATTTGAGGTCCCGCAACTGCCGCATTATTTTGCGTGGGTCGATGACCCGAAGAGCGTTTTGAGCAACGACGGACTTAAAAAAGCGATTGCGGAGGCAAGGGACCCAAAGGCGAAGCAAGAGCTTGAGCTTGCGCTTGAATGGAGCAAGAAGGTCAACCAAGCGGTGGCGGACATAGTCAGGGGCATACCGCCGTTTCCGTATGTTCGGGAGAGTTTGAAGAAGATACAGGCGACGGCGGACGTGATAGTGGTGTCGGCCACGCCGGGGGAGGCCCTGGTTCGGGAATGGGAGGAGCATGATATAGCCAAATTCGTCGCGGTCATTGCCAGCCAGGAGATGGGGACAAAGGCGCAACATTTGGAGTATGCGACGAAGGGAAGATACGAAAAGGACCACGTCTTAATGGTAGGCGATGCGCCGGGCGATTTGAAGGCGGCGAGGGCGAACAACGCGTTATTTTACCCGGTAGTGCCGGGCAGGGAGACGGAGTCGTGGAAGCGTTTTTTTGACGAGGCGTTCGACAGATTTATAAAAGGGAAATACGCGGGCGGTTATGAGCAGAAGCTGATTGCGGAATTTGATAGCTGTCTGCCGGAGAAGCCGGCGTGGGAGAAATGAGAACAGCGTTCAGCGAACAGCGTATAGCGTTCAGGAACAGAAGACGGAAGACAGATAACTGTGGATTATGGTAATTGAGCGGGAAAATGCGGGCGGGATTGTCAGCGATGAGGAGATGAGGGAGGCGGTGCGGGAGTTTTTTGCGTCCCGTGAGATAGGCAAAGCCGCCATCTCACGGGATTCGGGCAAAAAAATCCTTGTAATTATCCCCGATAATACGCGGTCGGGGCCAGTGGGGGACGTGTTCAAGGCGATGTTCGATTGTATCGGGAATCGGGTTCGGCAGTTGGACGTTCTGGTTGCGCTTGGGACGCACCAGCCAATGACAGAACAGCAAATTTGCACCAGACTTGACATTACTGCCGAACAACGCGGTACCAAATATGCTACGGTAAGGTTTTTTAATCACGAATGGCAGAATCCCCATACACTTGTATCAATCGGTAAAATTTGCGCAGAAGAAATCAAAGAAATAAGCGGCGGGCTGTTCTGCCAGGAAGTTAATGTATCAGTTAATAAATTGATATTTGATTACGATGAGTTTTTTATTTTAGGGCCGGTATTTCCACACGAGGTTGTGGGTTTTTCGGGCGGGCATAAATATATCTTTCCGGGCATAGCCGGGCAGGAAATCATCAACTTTTTCCACTGGCTCGGCGCGGTGATAACTAACGCCGTGATAAACGGCAACAAGTGGACGGCGACGCGGGCGGTTGTGGAAAAGGCGGCGTCGTTTGTGAAAATGCCGCATAAGCTATTTGCAATTGTGGCAGTTAAGGACAAGCCAAAAGGGATATTCATCGGAGATTGTTTAGAGGCGTGGGAGAAGGCGGCGGATTTGTCGGCGAAGGTGCATATAGTTTACAAGGACAGGCAGTTTAAGACGGTGCTGGGGATAGCACCTGCGATGTATGATGATATATGGACGGCGGGCAAGGTGATGTATAAATTAGAGCCGGTGGTCGCGGACGGCGGGGTATTGATTATTTACGCGCCGCACATAAGTGAGATTTCCTATACGCACGGCACGGTCATCGAGCAACTCGGTTATCATACGCGGGATTATTTTCTCAAACAGTGGGACCGGTTCAAAACCTTTCCTGGCGGGGCAATGGCGCACTGCACGCACGTTAAAGGAATCGGCTCTTATATCAACGGCGTCGAGAGGCCGCGCATAAGCGTTGTTTTGGCGACGGGGATAAGCAGGGAGCGGTGCCGAAAGGTAAATCTCGGCTATATGGACCCCGAACAAATTGACGTTGCCAATTACGAGAACAAGGAGGACAAGGGTATATTGGTTGTGCACAACGCGGGAGAAACGCTATATAGATTATCAGATGGTTCTGTTCCGAGGATAAAAGATTAGAGAAAGGAAGCAGTAAAAATGGCAGAGGCGGATTCGATCCTTCGATTACACTCAGGACAGGTAAACTCACCGCAGGCGGATATAGGGCTGATTGGGCTGGCGGTGATGGGGGAGAACCTGATTTTGAATATGGAGAGCAAGGGCTTTACGGTGGCTTGTTTCAACAGGACGGTATCGAAGGTCGATGATTTTGTCAACGGCAGGGCAAAGGGCAAGAAGATAATCGGCTGTAAGTCAATCGAGGAGCTTGTGACGGTCTTGAAGAAGCCAAGAAAGGTTATGCTGATGGTGAAGGCGGGCCAGCCGGTTGATGATTTCATCGAGCAACTGCTGCCGCATTTAGAGGATGGGGACATTATCATCGACGGAGGCAATTCGCATTTTCCGGATACCATACGCAGGACGAAATACGTTGAGAGCAAGGGGAAGCTGTATATCGGGACGGGGGTATCGGGCGGCGAGGAAGGGGCATTGAGAGGCCCATCGATTATGCCGGGTGGGTCACCGGCGGCGTGGGCACACGTCAAGCCGATATTCCAGGCAATATGCGCCAAGACGGAAAAGGGGGAATCCTGCTGCGAGTGGGTCGGCGAGAACGGGGCGGGGCACTTCGTCAAGATGGTGCACAACGGGATTGAGTATGGCGATATGCAATTGATTGTCGAGACGTATCATTTGATGAAGGAAGGTCTGGGGATGAGCAATGACGAGATGCACAAGGTATTCGCAGAATGGAACAAGGGGGAGCTTGATTCGTATTTGATTGAAATCACGCGAGATATTCTGGCTTACAAGGACGAGCAAGGTAATGAAGTAATAGACCTGGTTTTAGATACGGCCGGTCAAAAAGGCACGGGCAAGTGGACGGTGGTGGCGGCCCTTGATTCGGGCCAGCCGTTGACGCTGATAGGCGAGGCGGTTTTTGCGAGGTGTTTGTCGGCGTTGAAGGAAGAGCGGGTCAAGGCATCGCAGGTTATCAAAGGCCCCAAGGCCCAATTCAAAGGCGACAGGGCCAAGTTTATTGACGATTTGCGAAAGGCGTTGTATGCCTCGAAGATTGTCAGCTACGCGCAGGGCTATCAATTGATGCGTGCGGCGGCGAAGGAATACGGCTGGAACCTCAACTACGGCGGCGTTGCACTGATGTGGCGTGGCGGATGCATCATTCGCTCGGTCTTTTTGGGCGAGATAAAAAAGGCATTCGATAAAAATCCGAATCTTGAAAATCTTCTGGTTGACCCGTTCTTCAAAAGGGCGGTGACAAAAGGGCAGGCGTCTTGGCGGCGGGTTGTTACGACGGCGGTAAAGCTGGGTATTCCGGTGCCGGCGATTAGTTCGGCTCTGACGTTTTACGATGGGTATCGTCACGAGCGGCTGCCTGCGAATCTCCTGCAGGCACAACGGGATTATTTCGGCGCGCATACTTACGAGCGGGTGGATAAGCCGAGAGGCGAGTTCTTCCACACCAACTGGACGGGGCGAGGGGGACAAACAAGCTCGTCAACATATACGGTTTAAGCACGCCGAGCAGGCAACTCAATGCCTTCGGGTTAAAGGTCTAAACAAAACCACCAACATAAAGTCAAAGGTTGGGAATTTTTGGTGCGATTTGGGTGTTAGAGCCGACAATAAAAGGAGCAGATTGCGGTTTTTTCAACGGGTGAACGCAGGATGGCTGAAATTACGGAAGTGATTAAGTTGGAAGACAGGGGGCAGTTAGGCGAGCGAATCGGGCTTGTCGTCATTACGCTGATGGCGATAGGGACGGTATTTGTGTTTTCGGCAGGCGCGGACGTTGCGAAGGGCATCAATCTGACGCGTTTTTACGAGTCTGTCAACCTGCGCCAGGCATTATTTTTCCCGCTGGCTGTTGCGGTGATGTTGGGCGTATCGCGGATTGACTATCGGCGGTTTGGTTTCGAGAAAGGGCTGTTTCGGTCGCCGACGACTTACCTGTTTATTGCAAGTGTGATTCTGCTGGTGGTGGTGTTACTGCCGCAGGTTGGGACGGAGGTGAACCGGGCGAGGCGATGGCTGCGGATACCGTTAGGGCCGGCGACAATCAGTTTTCAGCCATCGGAGCTTGCGAAGTGGGTAATGGTGTTTTCGTTAGCGGCCTTTTGCGTGAAGTACAGGGAGCGGCTGAAATCATTTTGGCGCGGTTTTGTGCCGGTTTGTGCAGTAGTGGGGCTGGTTGCGGGGCTTGTAATAATTGAGGATTTCGGTTCGGCGGCGTTGATAGCGTTGTTGAGCTTTTTCATACTGTTAGTGGGCGGTGCGGACTGGCGGCATTTGGTTGCACCGCTGCCTGTGGCGGCGGCGGGTTTTGTGGCAGCGATACTTGTTTCGCCTGAGCGAAAGATGCGGATTCTGGCTTTTCTGCATCCGGAGGAGTGGACGGGTTCAGCGAACTATCAGGCGAGTCAATCGCTGATTGCGATTGGGTCGGGGGGGCTATGGGGCAAGGGTTTAGGCAAGGGGGTTTGCAAGTACGGGCACCTTCCCGAGGACACGACGGATTTTATTTTTTCGATTATCGGGGAGGAGCTGGGGCTTGTCGGGACGGCTTTGGTGATAGCGTTATTCATAGCGTTTGTTGTGCTTGGGGTTTTGGTTGTGATGCGGTGCAGTGAGCCGCTTGGTCGGTTGCTGGCGACGAGCATTGTGTTAGCGGTGGGAGTGCAAGCAGCACTGAATATCGGGGTGGTAACGGTGGTGCTGCCGACGAAGGGGCTGCCGCTTCCGTTTGTAAGCGCGGGCGGGACGAGCATGCTATTGAGCGCGGCAGCGGTTGGGGTGCTGTTGAATATCGCGTCGCAGTGCGGTTCGGGGGGCATTGGGGAGGATGAGTAATGGGGGCAAGGAGTTTCTTTTTTGCGGGCGGAGGGACGGGGGGGCACATCTATCCTGCGGTGGCGGTTGCGGAGCAGATTAACAAAATTTACCCGGAGGCGGCGATTCATTTTTTTATCAGCGGCCGGGATATTGACAAGCACGTATTGTCGAAGACCAGTTTTGAATACACCACTTTGCCGGCGGTTGGGTTTTCGATTCGGCCCGGCAGGTTTATCAGTTTTTGCAAGCTGTTTTTATCCAGTTACAAAATTGCGGACGATGCGCTCCGCAAGAGCAGCAACCCCGTTGTAATCGGCGTCGGCGGATACGTTGCGGCGCCTGTTTGCTGGGCGGCGCACAAGTTGGGGGTTCCCGTTGTGCTATTGAACGTGGATATTGTGCCGGGCAGGGCAAATAAGCTGCTTGCGCGGTGGGCGGGGCGGATTTTCGTGCAGTTTGAGGAGACGGCCGAATACTTTGGCAGACATAAAAGAAGGGTAATTGTGACGGGGTGTCCGTTGCGGAGCGATTTTGAGAATCCGAGTCCCCAAAAGGCGAGAGAGGCCCTTGGGCTTGACAAGAGTAAAAAGATTCTGCTTATAACGGGTGCATCGAGCGGCTCGCAGAATATAAACAGGACGGTGTGCTCGCTATTAGACAAGATAAGCATTTTTGCAGATGGCTGGCAGATAGTTCATTTGACGGGCAGGGCCAACTTTGAGGAGGTCAAGGCCGGGTACGCTGGTGCGGCGATAAGGCACAAGGTCGTCGATTACTATGATGATATGGCGGACCTGTTAGCTGCGACGGAGGTGCTGATTGGCAGAAGCGGCGCGGTGAGCGTGGCGGAGTATGCGGCGGCGGGAGTGCCGAGCATTTGTATGCCGTATCCTTACCACAGAGATATACACCAGTATTTAAACGCGGGCAAATTAGTCGAGGCGGGAGCGGCGATTATCGTGGACGACGTCGGCGACGAAAAAGATCGGCGGGAATGGCTGTGGGAGGAGCTTGAGCCGTTACTCAAAGACGACAAGATTCGGCTGCAAATGAAGAATGCCTGTAAATTGGTCGGCCGGAAGGATGCCGGTAAGAGAATCGCTGAAGCGCTGCTTGCCGAGTGAGGGGGTTCAGGGCCAGAATGCGGCGAGGGTGACGGTCAGCCAGATGGCGACGCCGATGGCGAGTTTGGCGGTTGAGCCGAGGAGGTGGCCGAGGGAAGCGCCGAGGCCAGAGCGGATGGAGGCGTCAGGGGTTTTGCCCGCGGCCAGCTCGACGATAGAGGCGGCAAGGCCCGCGCCGATGCAGGCGCCGATAATTGTGCCGACGAGGGGGAGGATTAATGTTCCTATGAGGGCGCCGGCGATGGCGCCAATAATGGCGGCGACAGATGCGAGCAGAGTAGCACCCGCCTTTTTTGCACCGCCGGCAGCGGCGAAAAATTCCACGAGTTCGCCAATAAGGGCGAGGATTGCTATAACGATTAGTATGCAGGGGGAAAATACCCCGTCCTGCCATCGCCACCAGGCGAACAGTGAGGTTGTAATGACGATGAGCCAGTTGCCGGGCAGGGCAAAGGGGACGAGCACGAGCCAAAAGGCATTGAGCACAATGAGCAGGGTTATCCAGAGGTAGAGCATAAGCTGATTTTAGATTTACTGGCGGATTTGTTAAAGAGAAAATCCTGTATGCGAAGTTTACCCGCCAGACGCACGGCGGGTTTAGTTTGACGGCAGGACGGATTTAGTGTATTTTGTCCGGCTTGGCGGGTGATGCAGAGGGCAAGATATGATAAAGATTGTCTTTGTCAGGCATGGTGAGAGCGTATGGAACATAGAGAACCGGTTCACGGGTTGGACGGACGTGGACCTTTCGCAGCACGGGGTAGCCGAATCGCACGAGGTGGCGGAGGTTTTGAAGCGAGAGGGCTACACGTTTGATATCGCCTTTACTTCTGTGCTGAAGCGGGCGATACGAACGCTGTGGATAATCCTGGATGATATGGACCTGATGTGGATAGACGTTTATCGCTCGTGGCGGCTGAACGAACGTCACTACGGTGCGCTTCAGGGGCTGAACAAGAAGGAAACGGCGGACAAATACGGCTATGAGCAGGTGCACCAGTGGCGGCGGAGCTACGACGTGCTGCCTCCGGCACTGGAGGCGAGCGACCCGCGGCATCCTTGCAACGACAGGCGTTACGCAGGGGTGCGTGGTGAGCTTTTGCCGGGCACAGAGTCTTTGAAAACGACTTTGGAGCGGGTGCTGCCTTACTGGGATGAGGCGATAGTCCCGAAATTGAAGGAGGGCAGGAGGATTCTGGTATCTGCGCACGGCAACAGTCTGCGGGCGATAATCAAGTATCTGGACTCGGTTTCGGAGCGTAACATTGTGGAGCTTAATATACCGACAGGAGTTCCTTTGGTTTACGAGTTGGATGAGCAGTTGAGGGCCAAGAGACATTACTATTTAGGGGACGAAGAGAAGATAAGGCGAGCGACGGCCGCAGTGGCGGGGCAGCTTAAGGGTTCGACCAAGGGCGTCTGACGGGTTTTTGGTGTTGACAACGGGAACACGGTAATTAGACTGGTGCAATCCGAGAAAAGTAATTTTTGTAATGAAAGGGCAGGGAAATGGCTGTCAAGCGAATCGCAGTGCACTGTGTCGAGATAGAGGATAAGCCGGGGAGTCTGCACAGGTTTTTGTCGCAAAGCAGCTTGACTGGTGTTGATTATTTGTGTTTCTCGGCGTTTTCGTGCGGCAACAACCGTGGTCGGGTCTTCGTAAGCGCCAATGACCCGAGAAGTTTTGAAGCTTTTGCGAAAGAGGCAAAGCTGAAGGTAACTTTGGCAACTGGTTTTATTGTGGATGGCGTTGACCGTGCCGGCGCGGCTGCCGACGCATTAAAGGGATTTGCCGAGAACGGCATCGCCGGTATTGCAGGTGCTGCGATGGCCTGCGACGGCCGGTACCAGATGTTTGTGGTGGTCAATGCCAAGGACGGAGACCGGGCGCAAAAGGCGCTGGGCGATTAGCCGGCGGCGGCAGGATAACCGGCAAGGTTTCGACAAGGCGGATAAGATCTGGATTTGTAATTGCTAATATAAAAATATGACATAATTTTTGGAGGTTACAGGTATGTTGCTTTGGAGTATAAGGGCTTTTTTTATCGTTATAATTGTTGCAGTGCTTCTTGTGAACTTGACCCTGCCCGAGATTTCGGGCGAGGCAGGTCGGGCGGATTTTTACGCGATACTTTGGAGCGGGCTGGCGCTGGCTGTCGCGGCGTTTGTAGTTGACTTTTTGACGCCGAAGAAGTCTTTAGCAGCCCTGGCCGGCGTGTTTTTCGGGCTTCTTGTCGGGATAGTCATCAGTTGGGCGCTGACCCAGGTGCTCGATATGATTATCGATATTTATCGTATAGAGTTCAGCGATACGGGTGTTCGGGCACTTAAATGGATGTTAGGGATAAGCATATGCTTTCTTATTATCAGCATCGTTATACGCACAAAGGACGACGTGCGGTTTGTGATACCTTACGTGGAGTTCACCAAGCAGACCAAAGGGGCGAGGCCTTTTGTGCTGGATACATCGGCGATTATCGACGGGCGCATTGCGGACCTGTACAAGAGCAAGCTGTTCGACTCACCTCTGATAGTTCCGCGATTTGTTTTGAATGAGATACAGTTGATTGCGGATTCGGCGGACAAGCTCAAGCGCAACCGCGGGAGGCGCGGGCTGGACATACTCAAGGAGATGCAGACGAATCCCACGATAGATATAACCATTGACGACAGCATCGTGCCGGACGTTGACGGCATAAAGGGAGTCGACCAGAAGCTGATACCCTTCAGCAAGAACTGCGGGGGGCGCCTGGTGACAACGGATTACAACCTGAGTAAGGTGGCGGCGGTTCGCGAGGTGGACGTGCTGAATATCAACGATTTGGCGAACTCACTCAAGACAATTGCGCTGCCGGGTGAGAATATGAAGGTTCGCATCATAAAGCCGGGGGAAGAGCCGCAGCAGGGAGTGGGGTATTTAGACGACGGGACGATGGTGGTCGTCGAGGAGGCCCGGAACAAGATAGGCAAAGAGGTTATCATTACAGTAACAAGCTCGCTGCAGACATCAGCGGGCAAGATGATATTCGGCAAATTTGAAGACTACGCCGGACAGCAATAACTGCGACAAGTCATTGCCTGAAGCGACATTGACTGTGCCGCTATATTTAGAGGGCATCATTTGGCCTGTAAAGGCATTTGACGAACAGTGCGATTGCGGCGAGAAGACCTGCGGCGAAGAACAGCCAGGAGAAGTATGAGGCGTAGTCGGGCTGGGTGATGTATCGTCCGGCGATGAAGAACGAGATGACGACGAGCAGGGCAGCCGTGCAAAAGCCGAGCCAGTCCCACAAACTTACCTTTATGGGGTTGGCTTTGTAGTCACGATAAAGGATAATGCCTGCGAAGACGAGCAGTGTAAGCGATATCAGGAGTGGTGCAAGAACGGGGCCTGCCCAAGGGAGGGGGATTAAGAACAGGACGTCCCAATCCATAATTGAAGCCGGCCAATCGAGGATGACTTTCAGCCAGACGTAGTAGAAGATGTCCCAGACGGCGAAGATGGTGATGAAGTAGGCGAGCCGCTGGGGGCGACTTTGGCCTGACAAGAGACAGACGCTTAGTAACAGGACAAGTGTGGCGGCCTCTCTGCCGACCTCGACTAAGAGCAGGTTGCGAGAATTATCGGCAAGAAAATATGCCGCCAGGGGGAAGTTGAAACCATTGGGGTGGAATATTTGGCGCAGATACACGACGACCGCGGCCTCGATATACCCGAAGGCGATTGCCAATATCATGACGAGGCCCCAGCGCAATATCACTGCACTTGGCGGTTTTATTGGAGCGGTCATAGATTATTCAGATGGCTCAACAGCGTCGGTATGATTTGATTTTCTGCGACGATTGCTATCTTCTTGCCTTTCCGGTAAATGAACGCCTTGTTTTTCGCCGCGCAGACGGCCAGGTCCGCATCCGCTGCCTCGCCGGGGCCGTTGACTATGCAGCCCATTACGGCTATTCGCACCGGCTTATCGATTTCACTGACTGCCTTTTTGACCTTGCGGGCGAGCCGGGCTATATCGATTTCGGCGCGGGCACAGGTCGGGCAGACAACCAATTGGAGCTTTGGCGCCTCATATAGACCGAGCGTGATTAGGATTTGTTTGGCAATTTCAGTTTCGACGAGCGGGTCGGCTGCTGCGCTTACGCGAATGGTGTCGCCGATACCTTCCGCTAATAGTGTGCCTAAGGTTACGGCCGAGGAGACGCAGGCGTCCTCGGGCAGCCCCGCGTGGGTTAAGCCGAGGTGAATGGGATAATCAAATGCCTCGGCGATGCGCCTGTTGATTTCGATAGTGCGAATGGTATCGCTGCTTTTGGCACTGAGGACGATTTGCGAGAAGCCGCGGTTTTCAAAAAGGCGGACGTAGCGTTTCATTTCGCTTAGCATAAGGGCAACTCGTTTGCCGGAAACAACGTCGGGTTTTCTCAGGTTTCTTATGCTGGCTTCGTTGACGCCTATTCGGATTGCGACCTTGTGCATCTTTGCGGCGTCGATGATTCGCAGGACGTCTTTTCGGTTTTTTATGTTCCCGGGATTGAGGCGTATTTTGGCGGCGCCTGCCTCAATGGCCTCGATGGCCCGCTGCGGGCTGAAATGCACGTCTGCAATGAGGGGGACTTTGACTTTTTGAACGATTTGCGCGAAGGCGACGGTATCCGCGCGGGTTGGAACAGCTAAGCGAACCAGTTTGCAGCCGGCGGCTGCCAGTTGATTTATTTGCCGGACACAAGCGCCAACGTCAGTGGTTGGGACTTTTGTCATCGACTGGATGGCGACGGGGGCCAATGAGCCGATTTTGACGCCGGCGATGCTAACGGTGGTGGTTTTTCTTCGTTTGAGCATAGGCGGATTGTATCTTGTGGGGATTGGTCAATCAAATTAAAATGCAGGTATGGGTTCAATGGTGTTAACCATTATCGGTATGATATTCGTGGCCTACTGGGGGCTTGGGCTGATATTGTATTTTATGCAGTCCAGTTTCCTGTATAGCCCGGTTCGCGAGCTTCCTTATACGCCGGCTGAACTTGGGCTGGATTTCGAGGAGGTTTTTTTCAGGGCTGGCGACCGGGTGCAATTGCACGGCTGGTATATCCCCTCGCCGAATTCGGATTTCACCGTTCTTTTATGCCATACCAACGGCGGCAATATGATGTATCAGTTGGACAGCATCAACATCTTTCATAATCTGGGGCTGAGCTGTTTTATCTTCGATTACCGCGGATACGGCATCAGCCGGGGCCAGCCCTCGGAACACGGCACATATCTCGATGCCCGGGCGGCATTCAGGTGGCTGACGAAAAAGAAAAAGATACCGGCTGAAAAAACAATCGTCTTCGGAAGGTCTCTCGGTGGCAGCATCGCGGCGTATCTGGCCGGCAGGGCAAAACCAAGAGGGCTGGTCATCGAGAGCGCATTCACCTCGTATATTGCGATAGGCAGTAAATTTTATCCGTATATGCCTGTCAAGTGGTTTGCAAGGTTCAAATATCCGACAATCGAATACGTGCGCAAGGTTACCTGCCCCGTGTTAGTGATTCACAGCCGAAATGATGAGGTGATTCCGTTTGAGTTTGGCCTGCAACTGTATGAGGCGGCGAATGAGCCGAAGGAGTTCGTTGAACTTTACGGCGGGCATAACGACGGGTTTTTGATTTCGAGCGAGACTTATAAAAAGGCCTGGACGAAGTGGCTGGAATTCCTCAAAGACTCGACAAAAAACCAATCGCTTCGGCAGGAATCGCTGTGATGGGTTGGCGAGGAACGACCCAGAGAAGGTGGTAATTCTTTTCTACAAAGCAGATTTAGATTTGATTCGCAGGAGCGAACGGCGTAAAATAGCGGAAGTTGTGTAAACAAACATCGGGCAGGAAGCCCTTCTGAAAAACAGAGCTAAATGAGGTGAACAAATGAACGGAAAAAATTTATCGAGGCGGATGATTCTGAAATCGGGACTGGCGGTTTTTGTTGGAGGGTGCGCCCTGCAAACAACCAGCAAAGAAGGGGGACAAATGAAAACGGCAAAACGTGAGATCCCGGTGGGGCTGCAACTGTGGACGGTGCGAACCGAGTGCGCGAAGGATTTCCCGGGGACGATAGCAAAAGTTGCGAAGATAGGTTACAAGGGCGTGGAGTTTGCCGGCTATTATGAACGCAAAGCGGAGGAAGTCCGCAAGATGCTCGATGACAATGGCCTGATGTGCTGCGGCTCACATACGGCGATTGATTTGCTTTCAGATGAGAACTTCGCAAAAACAATGGAATTCAACCGGACAATCGGCAACAAATACGTCATTGTGCCCTGGTTAGACAGGCAGAAACTCAAGACCAAAGCGGAATGGCTGGCAAAGGCCAAAACCTTCAATGAGTTTGCGGACAAGGCAAGGACGCAAGGCGTGCACATCGGGTATCACGCCCACCAGGGGGATTTTATGCCCATTGAAGGCGAGACACCCTGGGACATTCTTTTCGGCAACACCAGCAAAAAAGTGACTATGCAAATCGACACGGGTAACGCGATGCAGGGGGGGGCTGACCCCGTTGCCATTTTGAAAAAGTATCCGGGGCGTTCTTTAACGATTCACCTGAAAGAATACTCGGCGACCAACAAAAAGGCGATTATCGGCGAAGGGAACGTCAAGTGGAAGGACGTTTTCGCGATTTGTGAATCGACCGGCGGGACGCAGTGGTATATCATCGAAGAGGAATCGGGGGCATATCCGCCGCTGGAGGCCGCCGAAATGTCGCTGAAAAATTACAGAAAACTGAGAAATAAGGCCTAAAAAGCGCTTGTTATCGCAGGGAAAATGGTTATAATGCCTGCTTTTTAGGGCGGGCCTGAATATCCCGCGGGAAACCCAAATTGGTTCTCACCGCTGAGCACGCGGAGAACGCAGAGTTTTTTATATATTGTTTCCTCCGCGAGCTTTGTGGTCTCTGCGGTAAAATTTAGGTGTAAATACCAGGAGTTAGAAAGTGAAGACAGAGTTGCTTGACAAGGTTGAAAGCAAATGCCTGAAGAAGGATATACCGCATTTTGAAATCGGGGACCTGGTGGACGTTTCCTGCCGGATAAAAGAGGGGGACAAGGAACGAGTCGGTGTGTTTTCGGGGACTGTAATCGCCCGCAAAGGCCGGGGCATCAATACGACGTTTACGGTTCGCAGGATTGTGGCCGGCGAAGGCGTCGAGCGAATATTCCCGCTGCACTCGCCCAACATCATTGATATCAAGGCAACCCGAAGCGGCAAGACGCGCAGGGCAAAGTTGTATTATCTCCGTGAGCGGACGGGCAAGTCAACCAAGCTGGCCCATGAGCACTCGGAACATACCGTGGCAAGTTAAAAAATTGCTGATTGCAGATTTTGGATTGCGGATTGTTGTTTGGGTTAATATTCAAGAGGGGCAAGCTACTTGCAGATATCAAGCTGCTCGGCAAATGGGGAGAGCGGCGGTGCGAGAAATTCCTCAAACGCAAAGGCCTTAAGACACTCACACGTAATTTCACCTGCAAGGCGGGGGAAATTGACCTTATAATGGTGGATAGCGACCGGTCGATTGTATTTGTCGAGGTCAAGACCAGAACCGATGAGGAATTTGCACCAACAGAATCAGTCATCACGAAGCCGAAAATGGACAGGATGACCAAAACCGCACGATACTTTCTTTCAGCTCACGATATCGAGAATCGGCCATACCGGTTCGATGTTGTTACAGTCACACTTGGCAAACGAGGCCCTGCCGAAATCCGCCACTACAAAAACGCCTTCGTAAAATAACGCCTATGAACCTTATAGATACGCACTGCCATCTGACATTCGAGCAGTATGCTGATATCGATGCTGTGATACGACGGAGCATCGACACCGGTGTTACGGGCTGGATAACGGTGGGGACAGACCTAAATGACAGCCGAATGGCGGTGGAGTTAGCGGGCAGGTTTGAAAATATGTTCGCGGCTGTTGCGATTCATCCGCACGAGGCCAAAACTGCAGACAAGTCCGCGATTGGCGAGCTTAAGGAGCTTGCACAAAACAAGAAGGTCGTCGCAATCGGGGAAACGGGACTTGATTTCCATTACAATTTTTCTACGCCACAACAACAGCGGGACAGCTTTCTACGGCATCTTGAAATCGCAGCGGAACTTCAATTACCTGTAATAATTCATTCGAGAGAGGCGTTCGATGACACGATGAAAATTCTCGAAAGCGGCGGAAAAGGCGTAAAGAAAGTGGTTTTTCATTGTTTCTCCGGCTCGGTTGAGCAGGCGAAGGTGGTTTTGGAAAAGGGCTGGTATATCTCATTAACGGGCGTTGTAACATTCAGAAATGCAGAGAAGACCCGCGATGTCGCAAAGTTCGTCCCAACCGAGCGATTGATGATTGAGACGGATAGCCCATATATGTCGCCTGAGCCGATGAGGAAGCAGAAAGTAAATGAGCCGGCGTTATTGGTGCATACTGCGAGATTTATAGCGGATTTAAAAGGGATGGAGCTGGTCAAGTTTGCCGAGCAAGTTACGGCCACGACGAAACAATTCTTCACCCTGCCGGATTTGGCCTAATGCAGACCATTTACTAATTTCATACTAAAATATTAAGATTTAGTATTTGACACTTTCCGAATCAGCCGATTATATACTAAAATTGAAAAAATTAGTATGTAATTAGTATTAGCGAAACTTATTTTACAAAAAGAGAATATTAAAATGAAGGTCCCAGAACAACCGCCAAAATTGAACTTTAACAAAAATCCGAAACAGTTAGTAGACCTTTTTATTAAGTTTAGAGAACAGCAGCATACAGAAAAATACCTCCATTGGGATAAACTTCGCCGGTATCCTGCACCGAAAGGGTTTTCTCACGAAGAATGGTGGTTTGCGCTGAAAATGCAGCGGATGAACCAGTACAAAACGGTGCCTCTTACCGATAAAGATTCCAAACCATTCAACTATCTGATTGTAGATCAGATTTCAGAGGCCCTTCACAAGATAGACCAAGGCGCAGGCGGTTTTATCCAAATGCCTGAACAGATTACAAATCCAGATATGAAAGACCAGTATTACGTCAGTTCGCTTATCCAGGAAGCAATAACTTCAAGTCAACTTGAAGGGGCCGTAACCACGCGCGAGATAGCCAAAGAGATGATTAGGACAGGACGGCCTCCGCGAGACAGAAGTGAGCAAATGATAGTCAATAATTTCATAACAATGCGGCGAATCGGAAAGCTAAAAAAAGAAGTGATGTCCAGGGAATTGGTCTTTGAGATTCATAAAATTGTTACTGAGAAAACCCTGGACAATCCTTCAGCAGCCGGTCGATTTCGCAATCAAGATGAGAAAATCGTGATCAGTGATATGTACAACGAAGTTTTTCATACTCCGCCACCTGCCGAGCAACTTGAAGAGCGAATGGCAACTATGTGTGATTTCGCTAATGGCAAAACACCAGAATACTTTATTCATCCAGTTATACGGTCGATTATCCTGCATTTCTGGATTGCATACGACCACCCATTTGTCGATGGCAACGGCAGAACTGCCAGAGCGTTATTTTACTGGTCTATGTCACGCTACAATTATTGGCTTTTTGAGTTTATCTCCATTTCGCAGTCCATACTTGACGCTCCCGTAAAATACTATCGTGCCTTTCTCTATACCGAAACCGATGATAACGACCTTACTTACTTCATTCTATATCATTTAGACGTGATCAAACGCTCAATAGAGGAACTGCATAAATATATAAAGTATAAAACGGAGCAATTGCAGGCCTTGGAAATCAGAATACGAGGTTTAAGCACATTGAATTACCGGCAGAGGGCTTTGATTGGCCACGCTCTCCGCCATCCCCATCAACGTTATACAATCAAGTCGCACCAAACGAGCCATAACATTGTCTACGAGACCAGCCGGAGTGACCTTCTGCATTTGGAGAGTCTTGGGTTGCTTCAAGGCCGAAAGATTGGGAAAACCTGGTATTTTACGCCAGAAAAAAACATAGAGAGGAAACTCGGCGATTTAGCATAGCGGTATATATGCAAATCATAAAGCTGCACGAGTGGGATTTATCCTGCAAAGAGGCAATAGAAATACAGCGTCATCTGGCACAGCGAGTGCGGTTTACCGCGATGAAGAAGCAACCGACAGTTGTTGCGGGGCTGGATTGTGCGTTCAGCAAAGACGGACGGAGAATAGTTGCGGCAGCTGTGGTGGTTGAGTTGCCCGGTTTTGCGGTTATCGAGACAGCAACGGTGACGCGAAAAGTAGATTTCCCATACATACCGGGTTTATTGTCATTTCGAGAGACGCCGGCGTGCATCGACGCTATTGAGAGACTAAAAGCCAAACCGGATGTTTTCATCGTGGATGGGCAGGGGTTTGCACATCCGCGGCGGTTCGGAATTGCTTCGCATATAGGGGTGCTCATAGGCAAGCCGACGGTGGGTTGTGCGAAGAGCCGATTGATTGGCAATTTTGATGAGCCGGGTCGGCGCAAAAGTAACTCCAGCCCGTTGGTCTATGGCGATGAGGTGATTGGCGCGGTTTTGCGGACGCGGACGAATGTAAAGCCGGTGTTTGTATCGGTAGGGCACAAATGCACGCTGGGGGACGCGATAAGAATTGTTCTCGAATGCACGACAAGGTATCGATTGCCTGAGCCAAGTCGGCTGGCGCACCAGTTAGTCAGCAAGGCAAAGCTGCGAGTATAGCTATTTGCCCGATACAACTTTTGCGGATTTTATTATGACCGGCTCGATGGGGACGTTTTGGTATATATCTTTGTTTGCGGTCTTGACCTGTGCAATTTTCTCGGCGACATCCATCCCCTCAACGACTTTGCCGAAGACTGTGTAGCCGGGATTTCGAGGACCTGAATAGTTGAGGTAGTCGTTGTTGACAAGGTTGATGAAGAATTGACTGCTGGCGCTGTTGGGGTCGTTGGTTCTGGCCATAGCGACAGTGCCGCGCTGGTTCTTGAGGCCGTTTTTGGCCTCGTTGACTATTGGCTCGTGGGTGGTTTTTTGCTGCATATCGGGCGTGAAGCCGCCAGTCTGAATCATAAAGCCGGGTATGGCCCTGTGGAATATGATTCCATCGTAGAAGCCCTCCGAGACGTATCGCAGGAAATTGGCGCTTGTTACCGGCGCAGCCGTTTCGTTTACCTCTATTACAATGGCACCTTTTGTGGTCTCAAGTTTTACCATTTTTCGCCCCTCATCATTTTGCGTATCCCCCCGGCAGCCGGACGCAAAGAGCATCGAAGCCGCCACAACCAATAACCGCTTACTCCACCTTTTGTTCTGCCTCATACAACACCCGCAAATAACCTAATAGATAATTAATAGAAAATAGTCAATGGCTATTCCCACTTATGCTTTCGCATAGATTCCATAATCATATCAGCACACTCCATTGCGGCAAGGCCTTCTTCGGCGCTGACCTCGGGGCGAAGGGACCTGTCGGCGACGGCGTCAAGGAATGCCTGCTGTTCGAGGCGAAGCGGCTCGGCGTCGTTGACGTCGAGTTTTTCGACGTGGAGGAGGTCCTGCCAGTTTTGCGTGAGAAGGGCGAAGGTGCCGGCCTTTTTGAGCTGTCTTATTTTTTCGACGATATTTATGTTCGGAGCGGCCTTGACGACCACGCCGGTCTTTTTGAGGTAATCGACGCTGATATAGGCCTGCCGGCTGAAGACCCTGACTTTGCGTTCGGTTTTGAGCGCCAGCCGAGATGCGGTGACGTTGGCTATGCAGCCGTTTTCGAAGGTAATTCTGGCGTTGCAAATATCTTCGGTGTTGGGGTCGATTACGCCTATGCCAACGGCGTCAACTCCGGTGACCTTGCTTGCTGCCAGCGACAGGATGATGTCGATATCGTGAATCATAATATCGAGGACGACGCCGATGTCCGTTGAGCGGAAAGGATAAGGGCTGATTCTCGCCGCCTCGATAAACTTCGGCTCGATTTGGAGGCGTTTGATTGCCTGAACGACGGGATTACAGCGTTCGGAATGACCGACGGCAACGAGGCAGCCAGTTTGCTTGGCGAGCGCAACGATGGCTTTTGCCTGGCCGACGTCGGATGCGAGGGGTTTTTCAATAAGGACGGGGACACCGGCCTCAATGAGTGGTTTTGCCAGGGCAAAGTGCTCGCTGGTGGGGGCGGCTATGGTAACCGCATCGACTTTGCCGATAAGTTCGGCGGCGTCACAAATTGCCTCACAGTGGTATTTTTTGGCCAAGCGTTTTGCCTTGTCGAGGTCGATATCGACCAGGGCGACAAGGTTGCTCTGTGGCAGTTCGGAATAGACACGGGCGTGGATTTCGCCCATTTTGCCGGCGCCAACGACAGCGGTGCGAAGTTTATCCATTCTCGTCACTCGTCGCTCGTGCCTCGTGGCTCAAATCACAGGGGGCCGGGTCACGGGCGACGTGTCCTTTAGTCCCTGAACGTTTCGAGATACCTGCCGAAGCGATGTTCGCTACTTCTGATAATGGCGTTGAGCATATCGCGGACATTTTCATCGAGGCCGGTTTCTTTGGCCATCTCCTTTGCCTTTTGCAGCAGGGGCATCTTGTCGTCTCGGTAGAGGCGTTTGTAAGCGTCATAGACTGCCTGCTGCTGCTGCTGGTTAAGTCCTGCGCGGTCGAGGCCGCGTTTATTGACGCCGCGTATTCTGGGTGGGTAATGGCCGCTGACAATCAAAAAAGGCGGAATGTCCCTGTTGATGCCGGCCAGCCCTGCGGCGTAGCACCACCTGCCAATTGTAACAAACTGATGGAGCAGGACGACGCCTGAGAGCCAGACGCCCGTCTCGATTTTGCAGTGGCCGCTTATCTGGCTGAAATTGCTGATGACGATTTTGTCTTCGAGGATGCAGTCGTGGCCGATGTGGGCGCCAACCATAATTAGGTTGGAGCCGCCGATTTTTGTGAAGCCATCGTGGTGCATACTTGGGTGAATGGTAACCTGTTCGCGGATGACGTTGTTGTCGCCGATTATGAGGCCGCCGATTTTGGCATCGGGACGAAGACTGAGAACCTGGGGTCTGCCGCCAATGGCGCAATGCGAGAAGAACTGATTACGTTTTCCGATTTGGACGTTTTTATGGATGACGACGTTGGCTTCGAGGACAGTTCCCTCGCCGATGGCGGTGCCGCTGCCGACGAAGCAGTTAGGCCCGATTACGGCGCCGTCCTGTATCTGTGCCCCATCTTCAACGACCGCGGTAGCGTGAATCTGCTTCATTTTGAAATACCTTTTTTGTGTTTAACGTTCTATAGCTTATCGTTGTCCACGAGCATAAACCTGATTTCACATTCGGCGACGACTGCCCCGGCAACCATCGCCTTGCATTTGCACTGAGCGGTTCTCGTATGGCTCTTGACTGTCTCGGCGGTGAGAATGAGCTGGTCGCCGGGGACGACGGCCTTGCGGAGCTTGACGCCATCCATACTGAGAAGGACGGCGAGTTTGCCGGTGTGCTCAAGGCGCTGGGCGAAGAGCAGGCCGGCGAGCTGTGCCATTGCCTCGACAATCAGGACGCCCGGCATAATGGGCGTGCCGGGGAAGTGGCCCTGGAAGAAGTGCTCGTTGAAGGTTACGTTTTTTATGCCCTTTATGAAGCTGTCGCTTTCAAGCTCGATTACCTTGTCAACCAACAAAAATGGATATCTATGGGGTAGGATTTTAGTGATTTGGCGGATATCGAGCAGGGCGTCGGTGCCGAATTTGGCGGTGCGTTCCTGTCGTTCGGCGGCTTCGTAGAGTTTATGGACGAGCTGCTGGTTGAGAGAATGGCCGCTTTTATAGGAGACGATTCTGCCTTTGACGGCCCTGCCGACGAGTGCAACGTCGCCTATGAGGTCGACGATTTTGTGCCTGACGCACTCGTCGGGGAACCTGTAAGAGTTTTTGATGGGGCCGTCGGAATCAATAACGAGGATGTCTCTGGGCGTCAGGTGCGTGCCCATTCCGCGCGCCTGGAATTGCCTGGCCTCGACTTCAAGCAAAAAGGTTCTGGCGCGAGCGAGGTGTTTTTCGAAGCAATCCGGGGTGAGGCGGCAACTGAAGATTTGCCTGCCGATTCCGGTGTGGCCGGCGTAGTCGAGGTCGTATGTGATATTAAGCGCGTCATCGGAATAGGGCAGTGCATAGATGGAGGCGTCCCCTGCGGTGACGATGACGGGTTCTTCGATTGCGAATTCGTGTCGGGGGGACTGTTGTTCGACGAGGCCGGCCAGATTGAGGGCTCTGAAATACTCGCCGCTGGAGCAATCCGGGGCGGGCATTTCGGGGCCGTTGACTTCGATAATAAGATTGTCTATTTCGAGTGCGTTGACGGCAGCCAGACAATGCTCGACGGTTTCGATGCTGACGGGGCCTTTTCTCAGGGTAGTGCGACGCGTTCGTTCGGCGATATTGGGGGCAATGGCCCTGATGCGGACGGGTTCGGATATATCGGTGCGGACGAAGACCACGCCGGTATCGACGGAGCCGGGGCGAAAAACGACAGTTGCGTCCTTTCCGCCGAACAGGCCCTTGCCGCTAAGTGCCGTCGGGGTGCTAATTGTCTTTTGCAGCTTCATTTTTTTTTCTCACCGCAGATATCGCAGAGCGAGCAGAGATTGTTTTTTATTTTTCTCTCTGCGTGCTCGGCGGTGAAATTTCTTCAAGTTTATCAACCCTTGCGGACAACTCTCTGAACTGCTCAAGGAGTTTGGGGAGTCGCAGCGTGGCGGCGATTATGCGAAACGCTTGTTTTATTTCAACCGGAGGCGACCCGAGCATCCGTTTGCCGGCCTGGATGTTGGCTATAACGCCGCTCTGGCCAGCGACCATAACGCCGTCGCCCAGCTCGATATTGTCGGCCAGACCCACTTGTCCCCCCAGCACAACGCCGTCGCCGAGCTTGCAACTCCCCGATATACCCACCTGCCCGGCTATCAGACAGCATTTGCCGATGATAACGTTATGAGCTATATGGACGAGGTTATCAATTTTTGTGCCTGCGCCGATACGTGTTTCGCCGAATTTTGCCCTGTCAACGCAGCAGTTGGCGCCTATTTCGACGAAGTCTTCGATAACGACGACGCCGTTGTGGGGTATGAGCCGGTGTGCGCCATCGATAAAGGCGTAGCCAAAACCGGTGGAGCCGACGGTGGAGTTGGCCTGAATGACGACACTATTACCGATTGTGCAGTTGTGATAGACGACGACATTGCAATCGAGTCGGCTGGCCCGGCCGATTCTGGTGTTCTCGCCGATTTTACAGCCGCCGGCAATAATCGTGTCATCGCCAATCTCAACGCCGTCGTCAATAACCACATACGCTCCTACTGAAGCACCCCTGCCAATCTTCACGCGATGACCGAGCCTGGCGGTTGGGTCAACGCCGGGCGTCGGTGGCTTGAGCTTTGGGGCGAAAATCTTCAGCGACTCTATGAGGGCTGCATTGACATTTTTGACCACAAGCTGTGGTATTGACAGGCCATCGACGGGTTTGCCAACTATCACGGCTCCGGCACGGGTCCCGCCCAGCGCTGGGCGGGATTTCAGCTCAGCCAGATATTTGTCGCTGGTAAGGAAGGTCAATGTGGTCAGCTCGGCAGAGGCGACCGGCCCGACCGAGCGAATAACACCTGCTCCGGAGCCGATAAGCTCGGCTCCGAGCTGCTTAGCCAACTCTTTGACCGTTAGCTCCATAATTCGTGACCCGTAACTCGGCCCTCGTGGCTCGCGCGACCCGTCTCGCCTTCGGCTTGCCGAGGTGGACGAGTCACGAGCGACGAGAGACAGATTCTCCTACGGCGAATTGGCGTCTACCTTTGCCAGGACGGCGTCGGTGATGTCTTCGCAGCCGGCGCTATACAGGACCTTGTGCGTGCTGATTGTCAGCATAAGCTCGTTGGAGTTGGAAGCAGGCAGGTCCGGCTCGCTTTTCTCGAGCACCAAATCGAAACTTTTCTCTTTGGAAACCTGCGCGGTGGCCTGAACGACATCCTTGAAGAGTTGCTCAATGACGGTCTGCTCGCGCATATCCATTAGGCGTTTGAAGTACTCCTGCTGCGCCTGGAGGCGGCCCTGTTTTTCGAGGGTTTCCTTCATCAGAGCGGAATAATCGCTGCTGCCGGGCTTTAGGGTCTTGAGGCCGGCCTTATCGAGGTCGATTTCCTTGGAGAGTTTCTCCAGCTCGGCTTCCATTTTGTCACGTTCGGCGGTCATTTCCTGGCGGTACTTGACGTTGCGTTTGCAATCCTGGAATATCTTGCGAACGCTGACGATGCCGATTTTGAGGCACTTGGTTTCCTGTCCGGCCTTCGCAGCCGAAGCGGCTGCTTCGACGGAGGGGGCTTCGCCCTTCGCAGTCACGTCCGCCGCAGAAGCGGCTTTTTCGTTGCCGCTGCGGAGGGTGGAGGCGGCTTTTTCAGCCCCACGACTCACAACGAGTGCGGACATTATTGTTGCCAGAATCACAAGAACCGTTACACACAGCTTTTGTTTCATAATTCATCCTTTCTTATTGATTATCAATCCATACCCGTCTCGCCTTCGGCTCGCCGAGGCGGACACGGCAGATATTTTACGGTCGATTAGGGATTTAGCAAATACCTTTTGGGATTGGATTCGCTGCGGAACCGCGACGAAACGGATTCGTTTAGAAAAGCGTCCCCACGGAGAAACTAAAGGTCTGGGTCTTGTCACCTTCGCCTTTCATCAAGGGCGCTGCCAGTTCAAACCGCATAGGGACCGGCCCGAACCACTGAGGTATCAATATCTGAATGCCGGCACCCGCGCCTACGCGGTAGCCGCCGGTATCGATGGCGCCGCTGTCAATAAAGAACAACGCCGAGAAGTTGTCGCCGATGAGCGGGACGGTAACCTCGGCGTTTGCGAGAAATATCCAGTCGCTGCCGACGGGGTCTTTTCGCTCCGGATTTGCGACGTTTGTCTGGAGTCCTCTGGTGCTGATGCCTCGGTACTCAAAGCCGCGGATGCCGTAGGCGCTGGTGCCTCCGGCGTAGAACTTTTCGAAGGGCGGGGCGTTGCTTACAACGGTAGCGGCCAAAAGTTTGGCGGCCATGACGGTTTTGCGCTCGGCCAAATCCTCGCTAAGGGTGAAATACCTTCTGTAGGTCGCGCTTGCGATACCGAAGGTGTGGTCACCTGTGACCTGCTCATAAGAGACGTCAAAGTCGTGGCCGGTTGTGGGATTGAATCTGCTGTCGGTAAGGTCTTTGCCGACCCCGAGCCGAACACCAGTGAGAAAATTTTTGCCTTCGACGTCCTTTATTTCAGTTGGCGCATCGTAGTCAACATCCTTGACCTCGACGTTTTCTGCGCGGAATCCGATGCCGCGTCTCCATTTGTCCTTATAGCGTTTTTCGAGGCCGACAAAGCCCTTCGTTCTGCCTTCACTATAGGATTCCCGCCATCTTTCCCAGTTTGAGCCGGACACATTGAGCGAGGTGGGTTTGTCATTGAGGTATGGCTCGGTGAAACTGACAGAGTATTGGCTCAATTCGGTGCCTGGCTGCATGGAGATTCGCAGGGTTTGTCCCGCTCCTTTGAAGGCATTTCCGGTGATAAAATCGGCGAAGCTTTTGGGCTTATCGGTGATGTCGAAATTTCTCTGCTCGAAGGTAAGCTGGCCGATGATACCGGCGTCGCTACTGACGGCGGCACCGAGCATAACCATACCGGTTTTGCCCTCAATGATATTGACCTGGGCGTCTTTTTGGCCGGGCGTTTTGCCTGTCGGCGTAATAGTTGCACCGTCGCGCTCGGTGAGCAGCATTTGCTGGAGGTTTCTTTCGAGTTCGCCCCTGCCGTCGCCGCGAGCGATATCGCCATTGTACCATTTGCCCGGCTGAAAGTCATACTCGTCGAGTATCCGTCTAACGACCTTGTCTTTTGTCTGCTCGTTGCCGGTGATTATCACCTGGCCTATGCGAAATTGCTCGCCTTCTTTTACCGTATATTCAACGGCAACGGTCTTGTCGGAAACGAATTTGATGCCTCGTCCGACCTCGGCGTTTATGAAGCCGTTTTCCTTGTAGAGCTTGACAAGTTGCTTTGTATCGGATTCGGCCTTTTGCTCGTTGTATGTCTGGCTATTCTGAAGTTTCAACTGCCCGTAAAGCTTTTGGTTATCGAACTGCCGGTTGCCCGTAAAGACGACGTCCTCGACCGAATAGGCAACGCCTTCCTCAATGGCAAAAATGACACGGAGCTTGGTTTTATCAGCGTTGAACTGGCGTTGGGCCTCGATTTTGGCGTTGAGGAAACCCCTTTTCTGGTATGCCTGCTGGAGCTTGGAGACATCCTCGGCAAGCTCTTCTTCCTGATAGTATTTCGAGAATAACACCCAGCTGCGCGTTCTGGTCTTGATTGTTTTTTTCAGCTCGCCCGTTTTAAGGGCCGAATTGCCGCTGAATTTGACCGCGTTAATTTTTACCCGAGGGCCTTCCTTGACGGTATAGACCAGCTTGCCGACGGATAATTTCTCGGTATCGAGCGAGACCTCGACATAAGGGAAGCCGTTTTTGCGGTAGAACTCGGCGATGGTGGTCGTATAGGTCTGAGCCAGGACAGGGTCAAGGTAGTCGCCGGCTTTGAAGCCGAGTTTCTCCAGCAGTTTTTTGTGGCCGAACGCCTTATTGCCGACGAAATCAATCGACCTGATGATATTTTTCTCGACGACAACGAATGTCAGCTCGATATTTCCGTCGATTGGCTTAGTATTGTAATAGCAGTATCCGACGCCCTTAAGCTCGGCTATTCGCTTTGTATCTTCGGTTGCGACGCCGGCGTTGAATACGTCGCCCTGGCGGCTGCGGACCTTTGCGAGGACTTCAGATTCCTTGACGCTGACGCTGCCCTCAACGCGGATAGCGGCGATTGTTTGATTAGAATCGTTTGCGTCGGCAGCGCGAGCCGACCGGGCGCAAACTAGGACGGAAATTACGAACACACAGACCTTACACCAGTGGCGTCGCTTTCTGACTTTCATCCGCCATACGTCTGGCGGATTCAATTTATTATTCATTATTTTCAATTTCTCAAATCGCAAATCAAAAATTGCAAATCAAAAATCGTTAAAACGGCGCTTCTTCCTGTCCCGTCTGCTGCAGAGCCGCGGACGGCTCGTCGGCAAACGATGCGTTTCCAAAACGCGTGAACTTATCCAGGAATGTAAGGTCAACGGTCCCCGTGGGGCCGTTGCGCTGCTTGGCGATTATCAGCTTGGCGGCCCTGTTCGGCTCGTAATCTTTTTCTCCACCATGATAATAATCCTCGCGGTGCAGCAGCATAACTACATCGGCGTCCTGCTCGATACTGCCGCTTTCACGCAGGTCGCTCATCCTGGGAAGGTGGTCCTCTCGCCCCTCGGGAGACCGGTTCAACTGACTAAGCACGACAACGGGTATATTCAGCTCGCGTGCAAGGGCCTTGAGGTAGCGAGATATCGTTGTAATTTCCTGCTGGCGCGATTCGACACGGGAAGTGCCGAGATGCATCAACTGCAAATAGTCGATGATGACGCAGCGGATGGCGTGCTGGCTTTTCAATCGCCTCGCCTTTGCCCGCAGTTCCAAAGGCGTCAGCGTCGAGGTATCGTCGATATATATGGGTGCGGCCGATAGAATGCCGCAGGCATCTATCAATCTTCGATGATGGTCGGTGGACAGCATTCCCTTGCGAACGAGCTGGCTTTCGACCTCGCTGACGCTGCAAAGGAAGCGTTCGGCCAACTGCTGCTGGCCCATTTCGAGAGAGAAAATGCCGACGGGCGTTTTCTCCACGACGCCGAGGTTTTCAGCGATGTTGAGCGCCAGGGCCGTTTTGCCCATACTGGGTCTGCCGGCGATGACAATCATTTCGCCGTTTTGCAGTCCGCAGGTGAGCTGGTCGAGCGAGATGAAACCGGTGGCCAGACCCGTAACGTGCTTGCCGTCGCGTTTTTCGATAAGCTCGTATGCGCGGGTAACGAGGTCTTTAATCGCAAATGCCTGTCCTGAGGTGCGCTTGTCGGTGATTGCAAAGATGCGTTGTTCGGCCTCGTCGAGTTTCTGGATTGATTCGCCGGTGGGGTCGTAGGCGTCATTTAGTATTTCAGTAGCGCTCTGTATGAGTTCACGGAGCAACTGCTTGTCTTTTACGATTCCGGCGTAATAGGCGACATTGGCGGAGCTGGGCACTGAGTTGAGGACTTTACCGAGGTATTCGACGCCGCCCGCCTGTTCTAACCATTTGCGTCGTTCAAGCTCGTCTCGCAGCAGCACGCCATCTATCCCAACGCCCCTGTTTTTCTCATAAAGGGCGATAACGGCGTCGTAAATTAGTTGGTGCTCAATCCGGTAAAAGGAGTCGCGGTTGAGCATTTCGACGACCTGGCCTATGCTGGCGGGGTCGATAATCATCGAGCCGATGACTGCGGCCTCGGCGGCGAGCGACTCAGGCATAATCCGGCCCGCCTCGACTCGCCCGCTCGTCGGGCGAGGCGGGCTGGTCAAAGTAGAAGCGCCTTGCGTTGCGCGTCCTGCGTCCTGCGTCTTGAGCGGAGTCACCGCCTCCAGACGTTTCCGCGTCGGTTTCCTCGCCTCGGCTTCGCTCGTCGAAGCTGGGCCTGTATTTTCCTTAATCGCGTCTGCCATTTACCATCATCCTGATAGTTACCCGTAATAACGCCGCTGTGAGAACTTGGCCGATGGGTAACCGAGGATTGTAAATTGACAGACCCCAACTGTCAAACGTTTATCCGCCGTCCGTTTGGCGTGGTTTATCCCGCACCAATCTTTATAAGCCGAACCAGATGGGCAAAGAAAGAGGCGGATTGTGAATTCTGCAATCTTTGGGTGTTAAAAAAGGGTTGGGAAGATTGGTGCGGGATTTGTTTGCGGTGCCGGCGGCGTGATTAGAAGCCCTCAAGCCAGTCGCGGGTGAATACAAGAAGGTCCGCGAGGTCCACGATGCCGTCGCCGGTGAGCTCTGCGCCTTCGACGTCGCCGTAATCAGTGGCGAGCCAGTTATCGCAGAAGATTACAAGGTCGGCTGAATCGATGTTGCCGTCATGAGAGTAATCGGCTCCGCCGCAGTCGCCGCAGCCGGTTTGTCCCCACCAGTCGGCGAAGACCGCAAAATCGAGCAGGTCAACTCTGCCGTTACCGGTCAGTTCAACTCCGTTGACGTCGCCGTAACTGGTTTGGAGCCAGTGTGAGGCGAGGAACGAGAAGTCAATGAAATCGACGCCATCGGGACAGATAAGATCGGTCGATACAACAATTTGCCAAAGTAGTTTCGGATAATTGGTGCCCTCACAGATGCGCCAGACAGTATTGAAATCCCAGCCGACGAAATTGCTTTGCTGTTTCATTTGCGTATCTGCCAGCGGCGTCCCGAGTCCGTTATTCGGCCCGCTTGTGATAAGAAAATAGCAACTGTTGATACTGCCGGAGAAATTATACCCCACCAGTCCGCCGAGACCTGATGGATTGTTTCCGCTGGTAACAGCGCCTGTTGAATAGCATTTACTGATTGTGCCATAGTAATTTATTCCCGCCAGCCCGCCTACGTAATGTAAGTCATTTCCCCCGGTTACAGCGCCTGCCGAATAGCAGTTACTGATACTGCCCTGGTTTAGTCCTACCAGTCCGCCGAGGTAGAATGTGCCGTTTCCCCCCCTTACAGTGCCAGTTGAATAGCAATTGCTGATAATACTGTAGTTCTCTCCCACAAGCCCGCCTATACTCGTCTGGCCAGTAACACGACCTGTCGAGGAGGAGTTACTTATATTGCCGTAGTTTTTTCCCGCCAGCCCGCCGATTAAGCTTCCGCCGTTGACATCACCCGTTGAGAAGCAATTGCCGATGCTGCCGGCGTTAATACCCACCAGACCGCCGAGATATTCCGAACCAAATTCTCCGTTAACATCCACCGTTGAGAAGCAATTGCTGAGAGTGCCGCCGTTGAATCCGACCAGACCTCCAATAAACTGTGATGAACTTGTGCTAAAAACGACGCCTGTCGAGAGGCAGTTGCTGATAGTGCCGCCGCTGCTCAATCCTGCCAGCCCGCCGATATCCCAACCCCAACCAGTAATGCTGACATTTTCGAGACTGAGGTTTTTTACCTCACCGCCGTTAACGTCTCCAAACAGGCCTAAGTGATCGTTTCTAACTCCATTAGTATCTACGGTCAGGTTGCTAATGTTATGCCCCGCCCCATCGAAGACGCCCTTAAAGGATGCAATGATGGCATTTCCGAAGACCTGATTGCCGGGCAGATTAGGGTCAAGGTCAAGGTCGGTCGTGAGGATGAAACATTTGTTATAGTCGTTGACATCGTCTGCCAATGCCAGCAGGTCGACAGCGGTGGCGATTTGGTATGGGTCGTTTGAGTCGCCTGAGCCGCCGGAGTATTTGGCAAGGCAGGGAATAGTCCAGGAAAGAATCAGAAGCGGCAAAACGACCCTTTTCATCATAATACCCTCTAATCTCCCAAACGAAATTCAGGTGACATTATATCGAATGATGAGCCGAATCGCAAGGGAAAAAGGATTTATGATTGTTGATTGCTGACTGATGATTTGAAAAACCAGAACGACAGATGTGGTAAGGTAAAACCTTGACATTAGGCCTGTCCAGCGATACCCTGCGGTGAAAATTGAGAGTCGAAAGGAGTTTTATTTTGCGAGTTCTTTCGGGCATTCAGCCGTCGGGTCGGCTGCACATAGGCAACTACTTCGGGGCGATGCGCCAGCACATCCAGATGCAGTCCGCCAAAGGCGAGACCTCGCCCGCCTCGACTCGCCTCAGCGAGGCCGGGCCAAAAGGCGGGGAAGGCAACGAATGCTTTTTCTTTATCGCCGATTATCACGCCCTTACCAGCAGCCAATCTCCTAAGGACATCGCTGAATTTACGCTTAACGTTGCAATGGACTACATAGCGCTGGGATTGAATACGGACAAAACGGTCTTCTGGCGGCAGTCGGACGTGCCGGAGGTTACGGAGCTGACGTGGCTGTTGTCGTGCGTGACGCCAATGGGGCTTTTGCAGCGGTGCACAAGCTACAAGGACAAGGTTGCTCAGGGATTAAGCCCCAGCCACGGGCTATTTGCGTATCCGGTCTTACAGGCGGCGGACATCCTTATATATAAGAGCGACGTTGTGCCGGTGGGGGCCGACCAGAAGCAGCACATTGAGATAACGCGGGACATCGCGGGATATTTCAATAATACATACGGCGAGGTTTTTGTCCTGCCTAAGGACTATATTATTGAATCGGTGGCAGTGGTGCCGGGCATCGACGGGCGGAAGATGAGCAAAAGCTACGGCAACACGATTGAGATGTTCGAGCCGGAAAAAAGCATCAAGAACAAGGTGATGAAGATTGTTACCGATTCTACGCCGGTGGAAGCGCCGAAGAATCCTGACAATTGCAATGTCTTTGCGCTGTTGAGGTTGTTTGCATCGGCGGAAGAAATCAGGCAATGGGAAGAAAAGTATCGCAAAGGCGGTGTGGGATACGGCGAGGCGAAGAAACGGCTGGCGGAGCTAATCGTTGAATACTTCAGCCCCTTCAGGCAAAAACGAACCGAGCTTGAAAATAATCCCAATTATGTCAGAGAGCTTTTGGCCAAAGGCGCTCAACGCGCTCGAGCCGTCGCGGACGTGACGCTTGAACAGGCGCGAAAAGCCGTGGGATTAGGTGAGTACTATGGCAGATAAGCTTGTAACCGTTGCTGAATACGCGGATTCGATGACAGCAGAACTGGCAAAGCAGGTCTTAGAGGATTTCGAGATACGGGCGGTAATTGTAGACCAAAATGTCGCCAACCTCTTTCCTCCGGCGATGACTGTAAAAATACAGGTTCTGGAAAGCGACGCAGCCAGAGCGGCGGAAGTTCTCGAATCGTCAGAGATGGAGTATAATATAGACGAGCCGGAAGAGATGGAGGGTCTGGATGAGCAGGAAGAGCAAGGGGAGCAGGAGGAGTTATAGTTGGCTGATTATCGCGTAAATCTTGAAATCTTTGCAGGGCCTCTGGACCTGCTTTTGCACCTTGTCCGCAAGGAAGAGGTCGATATCTATGACATCCCGATAGCCAAAATAACTGACCAATACATCCGGTATATTGAGCTACTCAAGCAGCTCGATATAGACGTGGCCGGAGATTTTCTGGTAATGGCGGCGACCCTGATGCAGATAAAGTCGGCGATGCTGCTGCCCAGCGCCCCGGGCGAGGAGCTTGGGGCAGAAGACCTCGCGGACCCGCGTGCGGAGCTTATCCGGCAGCTGCTCGAATACAAGAAGTTCAAGGACGCCGCCAATCTGCTTGCCGCCGCGGCTGACGAGCAGGGCGAGCGGTTTGCCAGGCCCGATACGGTTCTCGAGCAGTTGAAACCCGCTGCTGAGCCGACGGTGGACCTTGACCAGATAAGCATCTGGGACCTGTTAGAGGCCTTCGACGCAATTATGGAGGCGACGGGCGCCAAATTCGATATGAGCCACATCACGGATGATACGCCGATTGACTTGTATCAGATAGAGATTTTGCACCGGCTGCAGACGGAAGGGCCGATGAGTTTCGAGCGTATTTTCGAGTCTCGCGGCAATCGGCTGGCGCTGGTGGGATTGTTCCTGGCCATTTTAGAACTGATAAGAGAGCAGTTGATATGGGCGGAGCAACCGCAGGGCACCGGCCTGATTCATCTGCGTGCGCTTACTTCAACGCCTGCGGAGGAGGCGGTGCGCAAGGCGATGCTCGCAGTCGAGACAGCCAGCCAGCAGGCGGAGGCAAGCCAGCAGCCGACCATACCGATTGTGGAGCTGCCGGCGGAAACAGCTTCAGCGGCCAGCGGGCAGGTGGAAACAGTTCAGGAACAGCAACCTCCGATACCGATTACGGAGTTGCCGGCCCCGGGCGGGGCGAAACTATCGACCGAGAAGCTGGAGTCGCTGGGCGATGAGACATCTTAGCAGCCGATTCATCCTTCGCAGTAGCTCCGCCTTAGGCGGGACTGCTACGGAGAATGGAAATAGAAAAACGCAATTAGCGTTTGACAGTGCCGGCCCTACCCTATAAAATAGCACGCATCTTAAGCCGAGTTTACCCCGTGAGATAAAACTTGCATTGTCACACGGGGCGGGATAAAACTTGAGGTATCTCACGGGGTTAGAAAGGAATCAACAATGGCTGGTAATGTGCTTGAGCTGACCGACGCGGATTTCGACGACATCATTCACAAATCGGATGTGCCCGTGCTGGTGGACTTCTGGGCGCCATGGTGCGGCCCGTGCAAAATGATGGCGCCGATTGTCGAGGAGGTCGCAAAGGACTTCTCCGGCAAGGCCAAGATAGGCAAGCTCAATACCGATGAGGCCCGCGACAGCGCTATGGAGTTCGGGATAAGCGCGATACCCACGCTCATTCTGTTCAAAGACGGCCAGGTCCAGAAGAAATGGGTGGGCCTGACCAGCAAGAAAGAGCTTGCGGCGGCTATAGACGAGTTGCTGTGAATTGAGAATTTAGAATTGAGAATTCAGAATTACACCTCGCAATTCTAAATTCTACATTCCTGATATCACTCATCGAAGCGCATCAGTTAGCGGTTGACTCCACCAATTGGGGTCGCGGAAGTAGTTCTTCAGCATCATCGCGGCGTTGACGCCGTCGCCGACGGCGGTGGCAAGCTGCATCGCGGCGCCAACACGGCAATCTCCGGCCACAAACACGCCGGGAGTGCTGGTCCGCAGATACGCGCAATCACATTTGATGAAGCCGGCCTCGGTCAGCTTGACAAAACCCTTCAGAAAGCCGGTGTTGGGGACCATTCCGACGAAAATGAAGACGCCGTCACAAAGATAGCTTTCTTCTTTGTTACTCTTCACGTTCTTTAGCCGGATGGATTCAACTTTGTCTCTACCTTCTATGGCGGTCGCGATGGTGCTGTACTTTATTATCAAGCTGGTATTCGGCTCTCTGGTCTTTGCGAGCAATTCCTCCTGGAGGACTTTTGTCGCGCGGAATTCATCCCTGCGGTGAATCAGCGTTACCTTTGCGGCGAATTTGCACAGGTGCAGGGTTTCTTCGAGGGCGGTGTTGCCGCCTCCGATTGCGACGACGGATTTACCTTTGAAGAAGGGTGCATCGCAGGTTCCGCAGTAACTGACGCCTGCGCCGGCGTTGCGGAAGCGGTCTTCGCCCGAAATGCCGAGTTTGCGATAGTCGCTGCCGGGCGCTAGTATGACTGCCCTTGACAGGTATTTATCGTTGTCGCAGGCGATTTCGATGTCGCCGTCGGTGAGTTTTCGCAATGCGGTTACTTCGGCTCCTGTTTTGATTTCGCCGCCGAAGGCCAGGACCTGCTTTTGCATTTTTTCTATTAGTTCGATGCCGCTTATGCGTTCGAAGCCGGGGTAGTTTTCGATCCTGTCGGTAGTGTTGATTTGTCCGCCGGGCATAAACTTTTCGAGTATCAGTGTTTTGAGCCGGTCTCTGGCGGTGTAAAGAGCCGCCGCAAGACCTGCCGGACCTGCGCCAACTATTATACAATCGTATTTTTGAGTCATCGAAAACTCCTTTAAACAAGCAACGGCAATAACGTTGCATTAGGATAGCACTCGTCTCGGCGAAGGGCAAATGAAGATTCTGACAAAAGCCAAGAGTGCCGAGCCGTAGCCGGACAGTAAGCAGACAAGTGCCAGAGCACTATCGCGAAACGAGGTCGCAGCGGACAATTCCGGCGGCGATTACACCGGGGCAATTAGCGGTTTTTTATATCCGACAAGGTGCTAATATGCAGGTTGTCGGGGGCGGATGGATCGAGAAAAAACTTGATTGACAATCAGTCCAGCCATCACAAATAGCCCAGATTAACAGTCGCCGTCAGCCGTTACAACACAGAAATCGCTCTGTATGGCGTTACATAAGTGCTTGATAATGCCATAGTTACGGAACAGAACGCCTTTGCCTAAAAATTTTTGCATCCGATAATGTTTTTTCTTGACATAACCCCGGTAAATCTGGTAAGCTTGGTATTGTCAAGAGTAACCTTAGAAGTGTGTAGATATAGTTAAGCTGGCTCCCTCGTGAGGAGGGTTAAGCCAAAAAAGAAGAGAAGCTGTTGCGTTAGTTCGCGTTGGACAAGCACAGGGTTATAAAAAGGTGAAAGTCAAGTCAGTGCTTGTTTGGTGTTGTTCGAGACAGGCGCAATATGTGAGTGAAGATTGTGTTTGTTGAGAATGACGCAACTTTTTGGCTTGTTGCCAATATCGAAGAGAGTGATTAAGAATCGAAGAAGGAGGAGTAGATTATGTGTAGAAAGTTGGTTTCACTTGTTTTAGTATTGGGTATGGTTTCCGCTGCTTACGCAGAAAAGAATCTTCTGGTAAACAGTTGGGAATATCCCCCTGACCTGGAAGGATGGACAACTTACAACGGTGTGGCAACGCTAACCACCGGTGCTACAGTTGGTAATACAGACGGCGTGTACAGTCTCCAAGTGAACACTCCGGAGAGCTGGTGGAACGAAGGATTGATGCTTGATTTGGTGCCTATGGGCCTTGTGCAGTCGTTCGCTGATAACTACGCCATTTCGATGGACATCACACGCTACGCCGCCGACTGGACAAACTACGGCGGGTGGGGCACGAACCATCAACTCCAGATACTTATCAATCCGTCCTGCTTCAAACCAGGGTCCAGTTTAAATTGGTGGGCGTTAGGTAATAAAGGCGCCTGGAATCCGACGATGGGCGACTCCACTCAGACGCTTGTCTGGGACTACTCGGCCATCAAAAAGGACCTCGAATACGGTTCCAGTATCTTCCGGATCATCATCCAAGATTTTTACTACATGTACAGCCCCGGTGGACAGTGGTATATTGACAACGTGAAATTCATCGTTCCTGAGCCGGCGACAATGGCTCTGCTGGGACTCGGCAGCTTGGCACTGCTACGCAGAAAGAGGTAATTGAGCCGACCAAGGCATTGCACAATAGTTAGCATTAAACCGGGGCCTGTTCCGATAATTCGGGGCAGGCCCCGGTTGTTTTATAAAGAGGCGCCCAGAGCAATAGAAGATTTCGAGCAACATAGAGATTATCGGGCCAGGCACAGACAGATGACGCGGCTGAGCCGGGGCAGCAATTGCTTAACAATAGGCCCAAAGGAACAACTAAAGGGCCGTCGGTTTGGTGTCGAAGTAATAAGTAGTACTTATAATTTATATGGATTCCCGCAACACCCGGCATAGAACTCGCATCGTCAACCGGAGAGGGAGTTGACCTTTAAGGCAAAGGGTAAGCGAGGAAGACAAAGAGAGTTTCTAATGAGGTTCGAGGGAGAGCAGCAATTACATTCAATACGAGAATCCAATTGGGGCACATGGGTTATTAGCGCTGGGCGAGGCCGATGGCAGGATTTCAGCTTCAAGGAACGCGCGGGGCTGATCCGCATCAGCCAGTTGAAACGGCGGGATTTACGGTCAACGGCTGCTTTGCCGCGATGAACCAGGTTGTGGTTGAGCGGGACTGGTACACCAAAGGCAGTGGTTACACAGCCACGGCCAGGGCGGCCCACTATAACACTACAACCGGCCAATGGGTTGACGCCCTGACGGGAACGGTCTTGACCTCATATGAGGCATTATCAAATGATTATCAATTATGACGACAGGGTCCGCAATCAGGGGACCCGGCCGCCCGGTCTGCCAGTCGGCAGCGGCACAAAAATTTTTGCCGGCTTCTCAGAGTGGGAAGAGCTGTAAACGACTCAGCAGCACGCCACCGGTCAGAGCGCCTTATGCAACCGCACGGTCGGTACCCAATCTCGCATCCTTTATACGACAATCCTTCCTTCTGCGCCGGCCTGCCGACAGGTCATCAATAGAAATACTTGAAGGTGAAGTCGGCATCCCAGGAGTCGGGTGAGCCCTTTTGCTTTCTTAAGGTTATCTTGGTGGCCTGAAGGCCCGACCAGCGGAGCTGAATTGTGGCCAGAAACCTGGCGGCCTTTGTTATGTCAACGTCCTTGAGCATAACGTTGGCGGACTGGCTTTTCTGGCCTTCAGAGGTGATGATTGTGCCGGACGACAGCTTGTAGCTGCCGGCGGGGATGGAGCAGAATTCAGCGGCTTGCTGGACGGCGGTGGCGTAATCAAACTCAACCGATGCGCCTTTTTCCTTGCTGAAATTCAGGCGATCGGGGTCAACAACGAGCAGCTCATCAATGAGCTGTTGTGCCTTCTGGTACTGGTCTTTATCTTCGCTGAAGTTTGCGCGGGTATTGGGCAGGTAGAGTCCCCAGATAACGGCCGGCCAAAGGGCGGCGATAACAGGAACAAGTATGTAATAGAACATCGGGTTTTTATATATATCTTTCATACGCTGCCCTCGTGCTATTTTTTGGGGTCAACGGTTATGCTGAAGGTGCCGCGTCCGCCTTCGGAGCTGATTCGCTGCTGGAGGACGTTTAAGCCGGTCTGCTTGAAAGCTTCGAAGACCTTCAGGGTATTGTCCGGACCGGCTGTATCGCCGGATATTGTGATGGATTTGTCGGTTATGGTGACGGACTCGATATTAAGCTGGGTGACTGCTGCGCATTTATTGAAGGCCTGAAGCACCAGGGCAAGTTTCCCGGCGACGACTTCTTCGCCCGTGAGTGAGAGCGAGTCCTTTTGGGCCTCCTTGATGCGCTGCAGGGCTACTTTAATTTTTCTGGCCGCCTCTTTTGATTTGTCCGGCGCCGGCTGGCCGAGCATAACCGCCGAGTACTCCTTGGCGAATTTTTCGCGCAGCCGGACGCGATACTTGTTGACCTGCAGGGCCTGCATCAGGCCGAAGATTCCGACGGCGAGCATAAGGATGACGGCGGCGACGCTGAAGAACTTCAGTGTCTTTTGCAGGCGAAGTTTCCTGCCCTGGTAGGGCATAAAATCGCTGCGCCAGTTCGCATTCTGGGGCAGGTCGAGGTAAGCAGTCGCCGCGCCGTAAGCGATTGCGAATTCGACCGGGTCGGGGCAATCTGACAGGTTCTCGGCGGACAATCTCGCAGAGGCGATTATGTCGATGCGCTCGGTTTGAACGGCAAGTTTCCCGGCGATGTCGTCGCAGTTTATCGAATCGGCGGCGTCGAAGACTTCGAGGCGGTTAATGGGTCCGGCGGTCTGGAGCAAGGCGGTGGTCATAGAGACCTGCCTTGCGAGCAGCTCATTTCTGTTTTGTGCGCTTAGCAGAAAGGTTCGCATCGCGGCGGGCGGCGTAGGCGATATGGCCTGCCAGGGCAAAGAGACAGGTGTGATAAAATAGCCGTTTCGCCGGGAGAGCAAGGCAAACAACGGACGTGCCTCTGCGGGTAAAGAGACGTTCCGACAGACGAACCTCGCTAAGCAGTTCACATCCGGCTCAACGCTGATGGGGTCGAGGTTATTGGCCTGCAGGGCCAAGAGCAGTTCGGCGAGCAGTTGCTTTTGTGCAGTGAAGGCGCTGAGACTTGAGCCGGCCTGGTCGGCGGAGTCTATTTTGAAGGCGATCGCAACGTCTGTTGCGTCGGTACCGAGGGCCTCTTCCGTATCGAAGCGGACTGTTTGGGCGATTTTCCTGACGTCGGAAAACTCGCTGTGGACGCTGTGCTGCATAAACATCGCGCAATCCAGTGCGACTGCCGTTTCAGCGAACTTGAACTGTCTTTCGGCACAGGCGGCCGCGATACGCTGGGCGAGAGTCTGGAGGTCCGATTGTTCGGGCTGCTCGAGCGATACGCGCAAGCAGCCGGCGAGGTTTATGTCACGGCCCTGAATGGCGAGGCAGACAACCGTCGCGTGGTCTTTGGCCAGATACATTCCCAGAAAGCCGGTCGGTTGCACTTTCAGCAAGCTCCTAATCGGTTGCTTTGATTTCAGTATTCTGCGAAGGATTCATTTTTTCAGCGCCTCCTTTATGTCGGCAAGAGTTATCCGCTAACTACGGCGATTCGTTCAATTTTGTCGCCCTCTTTGAGCACAACGATGACAGCAGATGCTTTTGCCACTCCGCTTGCAGCGGTAACGTGGATTGCAAACATGCTGCTCGCCGTAGTGATGTAGGATTTGCATTTTTCTATTTCGCTGGAGAACCTGAAAAGCTGTTTCTTCAGCTCTTCGATATCGGTGAAGGGTTTTTCTCTTCTTTGTTTTATGATTTCGGCTGCGATGCTGTCGGCGTCGCCGCCGAAGGTGAAGGCGGCCTCCAGCACCTGCCTGGGTGCGGAGTTGATATTGACCTGGGTTGTGCCCCACAAGCTCATATACTTGAGGGCCGATTCCTTCCGCTTTTCGCTTATAATGGTGGGGGCGGCGAGCATTTCCGTGTCGATGAGAGAGCTGTGGAGGAGCTTGGAAATATCCCTTGCCTGTTTTGTCAATTGCTCGGTGGGCGGAACGGTTATGGTCCTATATGCGGGTCGCGGCGATCTTCTTCGAGCACCGGCGCCGCCGCTGGAGATGGGTATTCTTTGCGTCACAGGTTCGAAGTCAACCTTGAAGGGCCTTATTGAGCCGACCTGTTTGAGCTGTCCCTTGAGTGAATCAATCCGGGCCGAATCGAACCCCATCCATTCGCAAAAGGTTTCGAGAGCCGCCTCGGCTTCCCGCTGGACCTTTTCATCGACGAGCACGGCCCAGCCGACGGGGTATTTGGCGTTTTCGTCTTCGATTTCGATTTTCACGGTTGCCGGGCCGATTTGAAATTCGACCGGTTCGGTAACAAAAGGCCAGGGCGGCCCATAAGGCCCGCGTATCTTGACTAAGTCAATGGCGTTGGGACCGGAGGCATATTCATTGTTTACGTCGCTGGCTCCGTAGATATCGAGCCGGCCTTCAATGTTCTGGTCTTCCTCCAATCCTTTAACTATCTGACTTTCTGAACTTAGCCGGTCATCGGCGCCGCGAAACAGTTCGGGCTGGTTTTTAACAAGCTCTTCGGCCGCCTGCTCGAGGAAGCGGCGATAATCCGGCTCGCTGAGGGCAAAAAGGTCGGAAAAATCCGGCTCATTCGGGCGAGAAACAAGCTCAATGCTTTTCAGGTCCTGCAGGGTGGCCAGTGCGTATTTGAGCGCCGAGTCACGGGCGTAGCAGGCGTTTGTGTAATCGATGACGTAGTTGTCCCGATGGCGTTGAGCGGCGACACGGCTGGTCAGGTTGTAACCCAGAGTCGCAAGCACAAGCAACACCACCAGCGTTACCAGAAGCACAACTCCGCTGGTGCGGGCAGACGGCTCGGCCTTTTCGGCCGGCCGGTTATCCTGATGACGGAGTAGGTGGTGGTTGCACATTTAGGATTGCCCCCGTGGTCTTCTGTTTGGCTGCCTCGTCCCACCCGCCGGCTCGTTGGCATCGGCCGGCTTGTTGGCGTCGGTCGGCTGATTGACATCAACCGGCCGGTTGGCATCGGGCAACTGGTTGGGGTCGAACGGCGGAATCGTAAATGCCAGCTTGCGGGTTCTGTCGATAGCGATGGTGCGAACCAATTTGTCCTCCTCGGCAACATCGAGGGTGCCGCCTACCGTCTTATACGGCTGGGCGAACGACAGCGTTACCGTAACCGCCGCGGGAAGATTCTCGCCCGACCATTTGTCGAGGACAGTTTCATCCTGAGGCACTTCGATTCTGAAGAAGGTAAGACCAGTGCAAATCGGCACAAACAGCTCTCGCTGCCAGGGCTCTTTTTGCTCGTCCAACAGTTTATCTTCGAGGGCGATTCCGGAGTGGCTGCGGTACAGAGTGAGCAGGCCGCTGTCGGGGTCGATGCTGCTTTGCCAAACGATTTTTTCGAGCGGCTGGGGCTGGTCCCTCGCGTCGTTAAAGACCCTGAGAATCTCCAGCTTTGCAGCAGAGAAACCATCCTGCAATTTATTTGCGACGTCGATTTGGGTCCCCTGCCCTGCGCCAACGATGCGGTCGAGGTCTTCGGCGATTCGCTGAAGGACTTCGTGAGGCAGGCGGTTGCTTTCCAGCTTATTGATGATGCCGGCAGCACCGGTTTGCGCCCGGTTGTAGAAAGCCAGCACGATGATTAGCACCATCGAGCCGACGGTCAAGGCCGCGAGCGTCTCCGCGAGCGTGAAGGCCGGCTTACGAGAACGCATCTTGTCACTAATATGTTTCATATCGGCACCAAATTGCCGGTTATGAGCCGAGCAACCGCTTTAATGTTTCCTTTAGCTCCCGGTCAGCGTCCTCAGGAGAAGTCGTGCCCGGGCCCTGTGAATCCGGGCTTGGCGCTACCTCCGAGCCGGGTTCCGTCAACTGGTCGGGGGCGGTTTTCTTTGGCCCGGTGGCCGACAACGCCGGGTACTCGGACAATGTATTTTGCTTATCCTGCTCCGTCGGGTTGCCGTCCGTTTGCAGGTACAGGTCGAGCCAGGGTTTGAGGCAGGCGCCTTCAGGAGTGGTGGGCATACCGTTTTGGACCCACTGCCGGATGGTTTCGACATTGACGCCGGCGTATTGGGCCGCCAGCTCCTCAGTTTCGATGATATACTTGGTAAGCGCCTGTTTCAGTAATTCGTTGCGCTGCGTCAACTGCTGCACCTGCTCGTCGGTCAGGTCGGTAAGCCAATGGGTAAGCTCGACGTTGCGGGTTTCGCCGGCCGTGTCGGTATATTCAGCAGAGCAAACTGCGCGAACCCACATACGAGAGGCAATCGGTTCGGAGAAGCTCTCGACCGCGGTCTGCCAGCGGATGTCCGGGAATTTTTCGCTTATACCGTATTCGGTCATCTCCTGCACGGAGCTGGCCCCGAGGAGCTTTTCCATATTATCGCGTGTGATTTCAAAGGCGCGCATACGCTGCATTAAATCGGCGGTGGAAATCATACATCGTTCTACTACCAGCCAGACGCTTGCGCCGATGAAGGCAAGCAGCGCGACGGCGACCATACTTTCAATGAGCGTGAAGGCCCGAAGGCGGAAGACAGATGACGGATGACGGATGACAGATAATTGTCCTCTGTCCTCTGTTTTCTGTCCGCCAAAGGCGAGACCTCGCCGCTCTGCGGCGGGTCCTCTGTCTTCTGTTCTCTGTCTTCTGTTTTTAGAAAGGCATTTCATCTTTGCTCCTTGGCCAAACGATTTGGGCTTCGCCGGGCTGGACGCGAACTATGTTGCTGAGCCGGTCGATGACGATTGACCAGGGCTGCTCCTCCTCGTCGAGCAACACGATTATGCCGCCGAACTGCCAGCCCGTTCGGCTTGCACGAAACTTGGCCCTGTCTTCGTTGGTGAATGCGCCGTCGTCAAACAGGACGTAGGCGACCCTGCAATTGTTGCCGAAGTCCTCCTGGGCGATGATTTCTTCTTCGAGGACCTCGGCAAGGTCAGGTGAAGTTATTTCGCGTAGAAGGTAGCTTTGCTGGGAAATGTCAATTATCACCTCGTATCTTTTATCGGATTGAGCAGCAGCGGTTGAGGCGGCTTCAATAGCTGAAACAATCCCCTGGACCCTGGATTTGAAGGAATTTCTGATAATGACGCCTTTGAGGTTCGTGGCGGCGAGCGCCACCAGCAGCGAGATGATTACGATTACGACCATCGACTCAGCCAGCGTAAAGCCAAAGCGACAGCGCCTGCCGACGGGATGTCGGCTGTCGCGCGGGTGTAAGCAATGCAATGAGAACCGTTTGCCGCTCATAAAAGTCAAAGACCGCATCATTCGGCATCCGTGCTGTAAAGGTCGGTGTCATAGCCCTCGCCGCCTTCTTCGCCGTCTGCTCCATAGCTGATAATGGCGAATGGTTTGCCGCTTTCAGGATACAACTGGTAAAAAAATTCGCCCCCCCAGGCGTCCTTGGGTATTGTCGTCGTTTCAAGGTATCCGCCCGGGTTCCAGCCGGTCACGTCGGTCGGCTGTTCGATAAGTTCGAGCAGCCCCGCGTCTTCGGTTGGGTATCGGCCTGTGTCGAGCTTGAACTGAATGACGGCGTTGTGGAGCATCTTCAAGCTGGCCTTGGTGGCGATGACGCGGGCTTTGTCAATTCTGCCTACGACGTTGACGGCGACGATGCCGGCCAGGATGCCGATGATTACTATGACAGCCATCACCTCAATGATGGTGAATGCCCGGCGCTTCGAATTTCGGATTTCGGACCCTTCGACTCTTTCGACTCTGCTCAGGACAGGTTTCGGATTTCGGATTTTCTTCATAATTTCCTCTAAGGTTTCTTACATGGCCATTTGGGAAATTTTCAAAATCGGCAGCATTATAGCCAGCGCGATGATGCCGACGATTACTGCAATAAGAACGATGATGACGGGCTCGACTGCGGCGCTGAGCCGCTCTATGACGATGTCGGTGGACTCTTCGAGGCCGTCGCTGATATTTTTAAGCATAGTTTCGAGCTCGCCGCTTTTCTCGCCGACGGTGACCATATGAGCTATCGAGGGGTCGATGACGCCGCTGTCGCGCAGCGGCGTGGCGATGTCGGCGCCGGCGAGAATCCTCTCTCTCGCCTGCTCGACGGCGTGTTTCATCAGCGTATTTCCTGTAACCTCGGCAACCACCCGCAGCGACTCAGCCATACTCAGCCCGGAGCCGAGAAGCGTAGACAGCGTAGAGGCAAAGCGTGCGACGACCCGCTGTTTGACAAGCGGGCCGAACATGGGCAGCCACAGCAGGAATCTGTCTCGCAACAGCGCCCCGCGATGCGTCTTGAAAAACCTCCTGGACCCCCAGATAAGCCCGACTATGGTTGCGATAACAAGCAGCACCCACCAGCTTGTCATAATGTAGCTTATGTTCATTAACTGCTTGGTCAGCCAGGGCAGTTGCTGCCTGGCGGCGACAAGCTGGGCGCCGATTTTGGGTATGACGAAGGTAGTGAGGATAAGGACGACGACGACTGCGGCTAACATCAAAATTATCGGATACACCATAGCCGTAATTATCTTTGATTCCACCCTCTGGCGCTTGCCCATAAAGCCGGCGATGGTGTCAAAGACGGTGCCGAGCGAGCCGGTGACCTCGCCGACGCGAACCATACTGACATAGATTATATCGAAATAGTCGCCGTAGTCCTTCATCGCGTCGGTCAGTGATTCGCCGGTGACCACGCGGTCGCGGATGTCGGTAAGGGCGATTTTGAATCTCGTGTCGGGCGCCTGCATCGTGAGCACCGTCAGTGCCTCGGTCAGCTTTATGCCCGACTTGAGCAGCGTGGCCATTTGCCTGGTGAAGTCGATTATCTGTTTTTTGCTTGTCCTGGCAAAGATGGAGGCAAGGGCGGATTTGCCCTCCTGGGCGGCACTGACCTCGGCTATGAAGGTCGGATGGATGCTGCGCACGCGGAGCTGCTTTCGGGCGGCATAGGGGCTTTCGGCGGTGATGGTGCCTTTGGCCTTTTTGCCGTCGGCTGCTATTGCTGTATAGGTGTATCTGGGCATAGGCGGAATCCCTACATAACGTCGGCCTGTGTGATTCTGAGCACCTCGGGGATGGCTGTTATCCCTGCGAGAACCTTTCGAGCGCCGTCCATCCTGAGGGTTTGCAGTCCTGAGTCGAGTGCGACCTTCTTTATCGCTCCCGCAGTGGTCCTTTGATAGATGAGGTCTTGAATCTCATTACTGATGAGCATCAGCTCATAAACGCCGGTCCTGCCGCGATAACCGGTCTGGAAGCACTTGTCGCAACCCGCCCCGATATAGAATATCGGCTCCGTCTTCGGCGGCCCGCCTCGGCTCTCGCCGCAGGCGAGGTCGGGCATGTCTCCCAGACCCAGCTCTCTCAACTCGTGAGGCGTTGGCTTATATTCTTTTTTGCAGTCGGGGCAGACCTTTCGGACCAGCCGCTGCGCCATTATGGCAATCAACGAGGAGCTCACCAGATATGGTTCCACTCCGAGGTCGAGCAATCGGCTGATTGCGCCGGCTGAGTCGTTGGTGTGCAGTGTGCTGAAGACCAAATGGCCGGTCAGGGAGGACTGTATCGCCATTCGTGCGGTCTCGGTGTCGCGGACCTCACCGACCATTATCACATCGGGGTCCTGCCGCAGGACGTGCCGCAGCGCGTTGACGAAGGTGACGCCCTTCTTGCTGGCAACCTGCATCTGGCTTATGCCTTCGAGCTGATACTCGATGGGGTCCTCAATGGTCATCACGTTTTTTTCCGCGGAGTTGATGCGATTGAGGCAGGCGTAGAGCGTGGTGCTTTTACCGCTGCCGGTCGGGCCGGTTACAAAGATAATGCCGTGCGTGCGGTTGAGAAGGGTGTCGAATTTTTTGAGGTCATCTTCCCAAAGCCCGAGCTGGTCGAGCGTAAGGATGCCTGAGCTTTTGTCTAAAAGACGCAGGACGCATCGTTCGCCGAAGCTTGTGGGAACGGTGCTGATGCGGAGGTCGATTTCCCGCTGGCCGAGACGCACGCTGCAGCGACCGTCCTGCGGCATCCGGCGCTCGGCGATGTCCATACCGGCCATCACCTTGATACGCGAGACAATCAGCGGCAGCACGTTGCGATTCAAGCTCAGCGTGTCATAGAGAATACCGTCCACGCGGTAACGAATCTGAATCTTGGCTTCGTAAGGATGGACGTGAATGTCGCTGGCCCTCAACTGCAGCGCGCGGAAGAGCATATCGTTGACAAGCCGGATTACCGGCGGACGATTGACCACGTCCAAAAGGTCGTCCGAACCGGCCGCCTCATCGACAAGCTGGTCGAGGTTCTGGCTGTCCAGCTCCTCGGCGACCTCCTCAATAACGGTTGTTCGCTGCTCGTAGGCGAGGTCAATAACAGCGGTGATGACGGCGCGGGTAGCGACGGCGACGCGAACAGGCATTCCCGTCATCTTGGAGACGTTGTCCAAGGCGGCGACATCGAGGGGCTTTGAGACAACCACCGTCATCTCGCCGTTGCCGGCGTCATTCTTTATCCCGACCAGCGAATGGTGCTGGGCGTAGGTGGCAGGGACGGCCTGGATGAATTCGGGCGGCACTAATTTTGCAGGTATCTCAGAGAAGAACTCACTGCCCAGCGCCGCGGCAAAAAGACGCAGCACCTGCTCCTCGGTAAAATAGGGGCAGGCAAGCAGCGCCTCATCGATGCGCTGGCCGGTGCCGGTTTCTTCCAGAAATTTAGCCAGCTTGTCAGCATCGAGGATGCCGGTCTGTTTGGCAGTTTGTATAAGCAGTTCTTTCATCTAATCTTCAGGATACCATTTTACCACTTCCAGCCCGTCTGCGAAAACACCCGCCTCGCTGAGCTCGTCGAGGCGGTCCTGTGGGCAGCTATTCTGCATCGAGCACTCGCACCGGGTCCATCGGCTTGGGTTTTGTGCCCGGCACGTCGTTATAGTCCTGGAATTCCAGCTCATCCTTCTCAAATGCCGCTCTGTTTCTGTCCGATATCCTCACCAATCCTCCTTTGGCAACGGTCTGACCTTCCGGCCTGATAATCTCCGCCCTGACAAAAATATAAAGCTTCTTCTGTTCGTCTTTGTCGCTGACGGTCCTGAATGCCGCTCCAATCAGCGGAAGGTCGCCGAGCAAAGGCACCTTCGTGCCGCCCTTACCCTGGTTGAGCTTGACCAAACCGCCCAAAATAATCGTGCTGCCGTCGGGCACAGTAACCACCGTAGTAATATCACTGCTGGTAACATTAGGCGGCTTATCTCCCGGGTTTGTCGTGAAATCAGACCGAGTCAGACCAATCTCCAGCCGGAGCAGATCCCCTTCACTGATATGGGGCTTAATGTCGAGCGTGACGCCGGCATCGTATCCCGTGTAGTCAATGGAGGTTGTCATGGCAGTGGTTTGCTGCGTCCCTTGGACCGTAATTGGAATAGAAGACGTCCTTTGTACATACGTCGTATCCTTCGCCACTATCTTACCGGTTTCATTGTCGTTGACCAAAATCTTCGGCTTTGCCATAACCCTGGCGTAATTCTTCGTTTGCATAGCGGTCAGCAGGGCGTTAATGTGTCTGTCGGCGTAAAAACCGACTCCCGAGTTCTTGTTGGTTTGAAAATCTATGTAGCGGTCTCGACCACTATTCACCAGCCGCGAAACCAGATTAGTGCTGTTGGGGTCTCCCATAAGACCTCTGGTCACCCCTGACGTGTTCGTCAAATCCGGGAAACTCGAAAGCAGCTTCAGGTCATAATCAAAACTGTCGCTCTTGGTTACCTCCACCAGCGTAACGTCTATAAGCACCTGCGGCCGCCTTTTGTCCAGCGACTTTACCAGACTCGATATCCATTCCTGATTCTTCTTGCTCGCGAAGACTATCAGAGAGAATGTGTTTTCATCCGGAACAATGACAATATCGTCCTCCTGACGCTTGATAACCTGCTGGACCTTGCCCTTATCATCCCTAATGGTCTCCTGAATCAGTTTGTTCAGGACCTCGGCAAGGTCGGTAGGTTTCTGATTTTCCAGCGGATAGACGACGTATGGTATCGCCTGCTGGAGTGTTTCGCTGTCTACGTAGGCGATGATGGTTGCAATCAGGACGTGCTGTTCGGGCGAGGCATTGACCAGCAGGGAGTTGGTCGATTCGATGACCACCACCTGCAGTGCCTCGGTGGGCAGTTCCGCATCGCCGCCGGCGGTCGTAACGGCAGGAGTCGGGGATGGCGCGCCACCCGGCTGGCCCGGTGCACCGGGGGCAGCGATTCTGGCGCTTGTAATCCTGCCTGGCGTTGACCGGGCGGCGCCGATTACGCCCAGCTCCTCCAGCTTTCCTTTAACTTCCTTGGCATCAACGTGCTGGATTTCATACATCCGCAGCGAGCGGAGGTCCTGCTGCTCGACGTCGAGGGCGTCAATGAGGTCATCAACGACGGTAAGCTCGACCTCGTGGCCTATCATCAGGATACGATTTGTCCTTTCGTCGGCGTCGAGATATATCGAGGCCTTTGCAGATTCGGGCGTTGCGGCCAGCTGCGGCTGGGGAGTCGGCTGGCGAGGTGGCGGCCGCCTTGTCGGCGGCTGCGCCGGGGCCTCGGGCCTGGCAATGGCAATCGAAATGTCGCCCATTTGTTCGACAAGCTGTTTGACCTTCGGGGCAAGCGTCTTGGCCATTGTGTATTTTAACTGCCGGAATTTGAACTGCTTGGGTCTGCCCGGCTTATCGATTATTTCCAAAAGCTGTTCCACCCGGCTCATTCGATAGGCATAGCCGGTAACAATGATTGTCCCTGCCGCCGGTAACTCCGTTACAGCGCCGACCTTCATTCCTTCTATCAGAGTCCTGGCACTTGTGGTATCGATGTAGCTAAGCTGAAAAATCCGGGTTATCACCACGTCGCCGTACTGAACCTCGCCCCGCTCGCCCTGTATCAGGGCGGGGTCTATGTCCAGAGCCGTCTCCAAAGCAACGATGGTTACCAGATTGCCTTTGCGCGTCATTGCAAGACCGGTGAACTTCAGGACCGACTCAACGAGGGGATATAGTTCCCTTACCTTAATTGGTCCCTGAACCTTGAGGTTGACCTCTTTGCCGGCAATCGCCTGGGGAGTGTAAACGTAGTTGAGGTTGAGGTATTTGCCAACCAGGTCAAGCAACTGGAGGATATCGAGCTTTTCGGGCAGGGTCAGTTCAAGCGTTTCGTCAGCGTTTGGTATGGGCTGCGGCTCGTAGGAACGACGGGCTTTCTCGTCTCTGTCCAGCCCAGCGCCAGGCGAGGCCGGGCTCGTCGCCGGCGTCTGCGCGTTCGCATCAGGTCCGGACTCCCGGCTACGGTCAGGCCCGCTTCGCTCGCGAAGCGAGGCGAGCGTCTCGCTCGTCGGGGCAGAGACTGCCACAGCTTCGCCGGGACGAGTCGTAGTCGAGGCCATTTCGGCGAAGTTGGCTTCGGTCACTTTGGAGTTCGGCTCTGCAACCTCGACTGGTCGGGGCTGCGGCGCACGGGCCTGGTTCGGCTCCTTAGCTTGCTCAGCCAGTCCGCCTTCCGTCTGGACTTCGGCGAGCTTAGCCGAGCCGCGGGTCAGACCCTTCTCCGCCTCGGCAAGAGAGCCGAGAAGTTCGTTGAATAGCTTATCAGGTTCAGGCGATTGCTTGTTGCTCATCACTACCGGCTCGCCCGGACGGGTCGTCTCGGCCTGGTTTGGTTCAGGGCTTCGACTGCCTTCAACCGGCTCGTTGAAGTCGAGGCGGGCGACCCCAAATAACTCTTCCTTCGGCTCGACCTGGGCTACCCCGCCTCCCGACCCGGTGGGGACTGGTCTGGATTTTACCCGCTCGGCGATAGCCACTATCCTTTCCATCACAGAGGCGGGAGCGACAGCAATAAGTCCATCTCCGTGGACATCTATAATCACCTTATGACCGGAACCGCCCGGCGGACTAAAGAAGGTTCCTACCGATACCGGCGTCCCAGTATTCCCGATTTCGGCTGCTATTACGCTCGAGGAGGGCATCTGGTTTGCCTCAAAAGCAGGTAACAGGACCTTCACGGCATACTTTTCAAGTGAATCAACGAGGGTCAGCAGGCTTGCCACCTTGATAAGGACCTCCTGCTGGGCAGTAACCAGCAGCATATTTGCGTCATTGAGCTGGGAAACGGTTTTAATGTTTGCATCGGACAGGAATTGAATGCCCTCCTTTGCCGAGATATGTCTGAGCAGGAAGACCCTGTATCGTTCAGGTTCATGGGCGGTTTTCGGCTCGACGGAAGACATTCGGCCAAGCTCAGTCGAAGCCCTCGACGAACTGTCCGCCGCAGTCCCGCCTCGACTCGCCCGCGAGTCGGGCGAGGCGAGCCCGCCCAGTGCTGGGCGGGGCCCGCCGCAGATGAACAGAACGCTTAACGCGAATACAACAGCACTCGTGCTACATAGAAATCCGCTCGCCTCTCGGCGAAGCCGAGGGCTTCCGGCCTTCACAGCCGAAGCGGTTGCTTCAGCAGAATAGGCACGTCGCAGCCCCGGCCGGTCAAACCTCGTTCTCAAGACCATATCGTCCTCCGTCTTTTTCGTCACTCGGACCCCCGCACCGTATGGTGCGGGATTATGGGCCACGGTGTAGGCCCGACTCGGGTCGAGCGAGTCGAGGCGGGCACAAAACATCCACATTACATAAGACAAAGAAGCCACCGAAAGGTTCCCCAGCACCTTCAATGCTGATAGTCCTATAAAAACAGCGATTCTTCGCCAAGACAAGGGCTGGATTAGTGTGAGAATGAAAAATAGTGGTTAGAGGAACGGTTTTTGCCCCACGTTGAATTATCGGTCACGGCCCAATCGAACTCGCCTAAGTCTGATTACTATCGGGGGGCCCGCCTCGACTCGCGTCGGGCGAGGCGGGCGTATTGGGTTCGGGCAAACTGGTGCCCCCGGTTTTATCTGGGGATTTTTGCTTTCGAAGCTCTTCGAGCTGTTCGAGTGTCTCGGCCATTTGCATCAATCTCATCGCCTCTTCGGGGCTAATCTTCGAAGCTATGAGGTCATCCATAACCCGCTGGTCCACCAGTTCTTTTTCAGTTGGCGTATGCGGCGGGGCATCCGCTGCGGCATTTTCTCCCCCCGGCTCACCCCCCGCGTCTTGCTGTCGCAAGACAGCAGCGGGGGCTGTCGAAGAGGGGATTGCCGGTTGGGCAGCGGGGATTTTAGCCCCCGCATCCTGCTGAGGCAAGACATTAGCGGGGGCACCTTTGGGACCACCTCTGTCCGCAACAGTGCTATTGCGGGGGACGGGTCGGCCCCGCACGGCGCTGGGCGGTGGTTTACCTAATTCACCCTTTGCAGCAGCCCCACTTCCGGCAGGACCGCTACGGAGAACGGGCGGCGCCGCTGATTTTATCGGAGACACACCAGCCCCGGCAGGCGCCGTGGGTTTGGCTTCAGATGCGGCCCCCTTGACCAGACTCCGCCATCGCTCGTCAACCTTGACGGCCATTTCGGAGGTCCTTTGGCCGTCACGAACGGTTATTGAGCCGTCGGCCACATTCTCTATGGTCAAATGAGCTATGGAACTGCCCTGCCTGACCCAGTGAATCCCTTTCCCCGGCTCATCTATCAGCGCAAGCGAAAGCTCAGGATGAGAGGCGTAGTAGCTGGTTCCAACCAGGTCGAACTTTGCTGAAACGGGCGCAGAAGGGGCCGGTTCAGGCGCGGCAGCAGCAACATCCGGAGGAGGCGTCGGCGGAGGCGGCGGTGGCGGATTCAGGTAGCGGGCGAAATCCGCCGCCTGCTTTACCAGCGGCGAGACCTGGCTTTCATCTCGGCCCGCCGCTGCGGACTGGCCCCTGGCAGCGGCGAACTTGTCAACGGCGCCGGGGGTCAGGAGGAACTCTTCGATTTGAGGGTCGCTGCGCACCCCATAAACCGCCGGCAAAACAAGCAAGACCGTTGCCAGTATCGCCGCTATGATGCTCGTTATTCGCAATGTCCTAATCATCCCGCACCTATTTTGGCTCGTAAAAGCCACAGCTTGCCAGGATATCCAGCAAGAATTTTCATAAGCCACAGACCGTCCAGCACCCATATTCCAAAATAGGTGCGGGACTTACCCAAGCTATTTGACATTCCGGGGCGAAGTTGGTTCCCCCGCACCTATTTTGAGCAATGGGTTTCAACTGGTTTTTGAAAGTCGCTTCACCAAAAGAGTTCATTTCTGAATTCGATAATCGCATCTCAAAATAGGTGCGGGGTCACGGGGCCCTGTTTGGCTCTTTGACCCTGACAAGCGAGACCGGCTCTCTCCAGTGGATGATTTTTTCAAAGTATTGCTTCTCGTTGCCCGCATATTCTGCGCTGTGTTCGGAGGTGTGGCAATCGGTGCAGGTGGATATAGGGCCTGAGGTTTCGACTGCACCGAGGGACCTGAGATGCTCTGAGCCGGGGCCGTGGCAGTTTTCGCAGCCGATGTCCTTCAATTCAGGGGTCTTTGCCGGGGAGATAAAGCCGCTTTGATACTGCATACCGACGACGTGGCAGATGACGCATTCCGGGTCATAGTCGGAACCGACCTTTTCGAGCGTTGCAAAGGCATTGGCGTGCCTGCCCTGAGAAGGGGTATCGCCGCTGTGAAGGATGAGGGGCTGGCTGGTGCTCCACTTCTCATACTCGTAGTCGTGGCAGAGCTTGCAGGACCTTGACCCGACATATTCGAGGTTGTCGGGCAGGACAAATTTCGGGTATCTTTCAAGAAGGTTGGTTTCTTTAACCAGTCGCTGATAATCCTTGTAAAGTTCGACAAGCGGCTGGTGCTGAGGCAGGTTCTCGGCGACGGGGATTGCCGAAAAAGACAACTGCGGCTTTTGCGAGGCGGCTGTCAAAGCGACCCGGATTTTACCGACATACTTGCCCAATCGACCCACCGAGATTACCAGCGGCCTGGCATTGGCATCGCCTATAAGCATCGGCTCATCGGACTGTGGAGGGCTAATGATACAATCGAAGGCCCGCGTTTCTGCGGCGACAGAAACCGCATCAGTTCGGCTCACAATAACAATGTTGACCGTTCCGGATGAATTGGTATCTTCGGCGGGCAACATCCTGGCAACCGCAAAGATTTGCTCATCGGTGCCGGCTACGGCAACGGTCACATCGACTGCTGAAGCATTTAGCGTAAATCTTCTGGTGAATTTTGCCGGCAGGTTTGCATCATCGGGGCAGTTGGCGGTTATGATATTGAAGACCGAACCGAGGCCGTCAAATAGTCCGGCCTGGCGGGCGATGAGCATATCCTGTTCGGTTAAATTGACCAGGTCGTAGCCGAGCTGACTAAAGGCCTGCACGATGACGTTAAACTTTATAAGGTTCTGCTCGGTTGATTCGGGGACTAAAAAGCCGGTGTCGATGATGAGCCGATTTTCGGGTCCGACGGAGCTGAGGACGGCGTGGCGTCTGTCGAGGCCGCCGAGTTGTCCGCCCGAGCAGCCACAGGGCTGCATCGCGCCCAGCTCATTGCCTGTGAAGAAAATGGTAACAAACCCGCCGGTAGGCGAGGTCTCGCCAAAGGCGGACTGCCCCGATGAGGGTCCGCTTCCGGCGGATTGGGCAGGCGTTTGCGGCAGGCCAACCGCCCGGCTCCGGCTCGGCGTCTCCTTTGCTTCTTGAGCTTCAATAGCGCCTACGCCGAGACGAGCGAGGACGGTTCCTGCCAGCAGGCAGATACAAGCCATTTTTCCCGTCATTGCCGGCAACCCCGCACCAATTTCCCATTGATTATTGATAATTGATTATTTGCAAACCGTTGCCACAATCATCAATTATCAATAATCAATCATCAGTTATCAATCCCATCCCCGCCTGTTTGGAAAATTGGTGCGGGGTTGGCTGGTGATACCTTTATTTTCGCAGGTAGAACCCGCGGCAGGCGATATCGACTTTTTCGCCGTCTTTTGTGCCTATCGAGAGCGTATCCGTAAACATCCTTATGGCGTTCTTGGTCGGAGGGGGTGTTATCTCGAGGCTGAGCTTATAGCGATTGCCGAGTTTCTCCTGTTTGACGACCTTAATAAAACCCTCCTTAGAAGTGGCCGAGGCGATATCGAAATCCTCGTCATAGTTATTGAGGACCCACAGCTCTTTCTGGATGACTTTTCCCGATTCGGCGTTGAGGACATTAATGGCAGGCGGGTCGGCACGGAACCTCGACAGGACACTGAAAGGAACAGTAACCGTATCAACCCCCGGATAGGTAACGGTGATTTCGATTCGGCCGTTGCTGCTGGCGCCCAATTTTTGGGTGTCGATTCTGGTCTGGAGGACAAACTTTGTGGCCTTTTGGTTGGGGGTGAAGTTCACGGTGACGGCGTCGGAAGTGGCCTTGAAGCCGGTGATTTCAAACGGCTGGTCGTCGAGACTTCGGATTGTAAGCTCTGCGACACCGGCATTTTTGCCTTTGAGTGTATAGTCGAGCTGTGCCGGCTCACAGATGACATTCTTGGTAATCATGGCCTTAATGGTCAACTCGACCCTCGGATTTTCCTTATCGTTAGAGAAGACATAAAGTTGTCTGGTTCTGGCGCCCGCGCCGCTGTCGACATGGTACTGCACTTTGAGGACCCCTCCCTCACCGGGGGCGTACTCGTTTTTATCGAGCTCAGGAGCCGTGCAGCCGCAGGTCTTGCTGACGTCACTTATTATGAGTTTGCCTTTGCCTCTGTTTTCGAAATTAAACTCGCAGGTCTTGGTTGACCCTGGCGCGATATTTCCGAAATCGTGGGTGGTCTGCTCAAAAAATATCTTCGAGGGCGGCCCATTGGGTTCTGGAGTCGCCGGGGGCTGGGCCGGTGCCTGCTGGCCCGCCGCGGCGGGCTCAGTCGCCGGTGTAGAAGCGGGCGTTTCTTCGGCAATTGTTTGTGCAGCGAACCAACCCTGCAAAAACAATACACAACCAATGATACCAACACTTAAAATAAATCGTCCGGACTTCATCTTTGTATCTCCCTGCCAAAAACCATAAAGCCACTCATAACTCAACCATTTTCAGTTGCTTAAAACTTACAGGATACCAAAGAATCAGCTGCTTCGCAAGTGATTTCCGGTGGCTACAACGGTCGTTTTTTACTCGAGATTTCGCCGTTATTTCGTTTCGACCCGTGGTTTCGCCGCAACGCAGGATACAACACGTTTTTTTGGGACCCAAGGGCATCCATAAAGCAAGAAAAGCCACTATACCGGGCCTCAACTGTCCTGGCGTTGCTTTACAGCCGATTCCATAACTGTTAACATAATATACAGTTACGAAATGAATTTGTTCGGAGTGGATTATGAACGGACAATTAGCTGAGGTATCTGTAGTAGTGCCGTTGTTAAACGAGCAGGACAACATAAGACCGTTGTATAATCAGCTAACACAATCGCTGGGCAGCGGGCACAACTACGAGATGATTTTTGTGGATGACGGCAGCACGGACGGCAGCTTCGGGATATTAGCCGAGCTGCACAAGGCCGACGGGAGGGTCAAGGTTATCCAGTTTCGGAAAAACTTCGGGCAGACGGCAGCGCTCTCTGCCGGTTTTGCTCACGCACAAGGGGCGATAATCGTTGCCATCGACGCCGACCTGCAGAATGACCCGGCGGATATACCCGGGATGATAGAGAAGTTGCACGAGGGATATGACGTGGTCAGCGGCTGGAGAAAAAAAAGGCACGACAATGCGATTACCCGGCTGATACCGTCGGTGGCGGCAAACTGGCTTATCTCGAAAATAACGGGGGTAAATCTGCACGATTTCGGCTGCACCCTGAAGGCGTACCGGCGAGAGGTCCTGGCAGAGACCCGGCTGTATGGGGAGATGCACAGGTTCATCCCGGCGCTGGCGAGCTGGTCGGGCGCGAGCATCTGCGAGATTGTGGTCAACCACAGGCCCAGAACCGCAGGAGTCGCCAAATACGGGCTGGGGCGAACCTGGAAGGTGATACTCGACCTGATTACCGTCAAGTTCCTCGGTTCATTCTCGACCAAACCCATTTACATTTTTGGAGGACTTGGACTTGCAAGCGCACTGGGTGCGACGGCTGCAGGACTGTTCGTGCTTTATCAGAAGTTCATCTCGGCCCAACAGCTTCCAATGAACAGAAATCCGCTGCTGACTCTGACAGCGGTGCTCATTATGTCAACGATACAGTTTATCCTGATGGGCCTGCTGGCGGAGCTGATGGTTCGGACGTATCACGAGTCGCAGAACAGGCCGACCTACGTGATTCGGGAAATCCTCAAATGAATTGAGAATGGAAAATGTAGTCCACCACGAGCGGATAAAAATGAAGAAAGGCAAAAAAACTCTAAATTCTCAATTCTCAATTTTCAATTCTCGACTCTCAATGATTCTGATACTTATTCTGGCGGGGATTCCATTTGCGATTGGCCGATATCTTGAGTTCAACTATCCGGACCCTTTCGACAGCGCCTCCAACGTTTACTCCGCCAAGCACATCCTCGATGGGGCGAGAATCGGGATTGAAGAAATACCAAGCGCCGCATTGGGAACCTTGCTGGTCAACATTCTGGGGGTCCGGCTGTTTGGATTCAGCGAATTCGGACCGAAACTGATTCAGTTGATTATGCAGGCGGGGGCGCTAGTGGCGATGTTTGCTGCGATGCGGAAATTGTTCGGCAAGCTGCCTGCGGCCATCGGGGTGATTGTGGCTTCGGTCTATCTGTCATCGCCTCTTATCGCCAAGTTCGGCAACGTCAAAGAGCAGTATATGATAGCGTGTATGATGACGGCGATGAGTTTATTTGTGCTGCGGCAATTAGGCGGAGGATGGTGGTGCAGTCTGCTGGCAGGCGCTATCGCCGCCTGGGCGCCGCTTTTTAAGGAGACCGGCACCTCTGTCATCGGGGCAATAGGCCTGTTTGTAATTGTCCAGCCGATATTTCGGCACAGGACGTGGAAGCAGACGGGTATTGATATTGTGTTGTTGCTCTCGGGTGCGGTGGCGGCAATGGCGCCCTTATATATCTGGATAATCGGCTGGAAGGTGCAGATGTCTTTGCCGTATTCGTTCGTATGGGGGACTATCAGGGGATTTCTACCCAGGCCCGAGGCGTCGCAGCAGGCAAGCAATTACGTTTCGTCAATCAGAGAAACGTTGCCCTTCTCGGAGCAGTGGCCGAGGGTGCTGCGATATTACCTCGCTTTGTGCCTGCCGGTGTCATTAGCACTCGGCTCAATCGTCGTCAGAATCGCCAAGCTGATTGTCAATCTGGTTCAAAAATCGCCGGCGGCCGTCAAATCCGGGTATGACCGTTTTGTTCTGCTGCTTGGCGTCTGGTGGGTGCTCGATATGGCCTTTGTGTGGATAAGTCCGGCTTCGTATGAGCAGTATTATCTTCCGCTGACGGCCTCGGGTGCGATGACGGGCGGTTACCTTATAGCCGTCTGGCGCGATAATCTCACAGCAAGGTTGCAGAAGATACTCGGTGTTGTCATTGGTGTTGTAGGTACTTTCATATTTGTCCGCAAATTCGGAACACCAGGGCAACCCATGGAATTAGGTCAGAGCATTATATTGCTTATTGCCATATATGTTTTATCCGCGATTGTCATATTCGTACATTCAAAATACAAAACTGGACGGATGATCACTGGGATTGTCGGTCTTGTTTTTTTAATGGTGGTTATGTCCTGGCACATATTTTTCGGCCTGCCGAGAAGCCCGTATTCAGGAACGAAATACCCACAAAAGAGAAATGGCTACGCCCAGCGATGGGGCGAGATTTCAAATCGCAAAAACCAGGGCGGACGGGGGGCGTGGGAGGTGGCGGGAGAATACATACGCAACCACACACAGCCGACGGACAAAATATACGTATGGGGCTGGGTGCCGGGCATATATCTTTCGGCGCAAAGGTTCAGCAGCTCGCCAAACGCCTTTGAAAGCGAGATGCACACCAGACCGCCTGCGCAGCTTGCCGAGGTGATTGATGGACTGCTCAGCGCATTCAGCAAGGAGATGCCGAAATACATAGTTGACAGCCGAAAACGGCACCTGCCTCTCGACAGACCACAGCTCGAGCTCTGGCCCATCCTGAGCTATTCCAGCCAGGGAAAGCCACAATTCCTGCCCAATGACCCGCAGATAGTAGCCGAGGTCGAGAGACAATGGAAAACTATGCTGCAAAAACGGTTTGGGGACGACGAGGCGCGCAGATTCGAGGTTATGGGGAAATTCAGGCGGTTTGTAATGAGCAACTACGAGAAAGTTGAACCGATGTTCGGCGATTGCGTGGTTTTCAAACTCAAGACCTCTCCCGCCGACAAACAATAATCATACCCGAACAAAGTGTCGCGGATAATAGTTAACACCAAAGTATTGCAGAGGCGGTTTAGTGAGCAAAAGGAAGGATAGAAAGTTAAGTCCCACCCCGGCCAAACACAGGCCCAACGGTAAGCCCGCTTCGCCCGCGAGGCGAGGCGAGCCGCCCGGATTCCAGGAACCGGGACAAATCGGAGAGGCGACGGGGGCGGGAAAACGTCTTGAGCTTCTGACTGGTTTTGTGCTGTTTGCTCTCGGCGTGTATCATTCGGTTCTTTACTTCGGCCACACTGCCGTTCCAAGTTCGGACTTTCCGGACTTTTTCCGGGTGGGCAGGGAATTGTTGTCTTTGCAGATGCCGACAAGTTTGAAGCTAGCGCCGGTTCTTGGTTTACTGCAAAACCTGCTTCTGTTTGTGTCCTGGGGGGCGACGCCGGATTTGACGGCCGGGTGGCTGTTAAATGCGATTCTGCATCCCTTCACTGTGGTCTTATTCTGGCTGGTCGGCAAAAGGATTTTGGGCAGGTCAGCCGTCTGGTTTGCCATAATCGCGGCCATCAACCCCTGGACGATTTATCTTTTGACCGAACCAATAATAGAGACGCCGTTTCTGTTTTTCATTCTTTTGACGGTCTATCTGATTTTTCGCCGGTCTCGCTGGGCTTACCTTAGCGCATCGGTAACAACGATGGTGCGGTACGAAGGGGCCGCGCTGATTCTGGCGGCATTTGTCGGAGATATTATCCACAGAAAAGACCGGCGGGACGTAATCAAAGCGATTATCTATTCAGCGTTGGCGGCAGGTCCGCTGATAGTATGGATGATGCTGACGGCGGTTACGTGGCGGTCGGGGACAACGCATTATTTCAACGTTTTGTTTTCGAAGGAATACGCCAAGGGCTTCACCGAGCCGGTTGAGAACAGAACGGGTCTGGGACTTCATTTGCAGTTACTTTGGCAGACGGGCTTCAGGCCGCTGCTTATGCCTTATCCCGGCGCGGGTGCGGACTTTGTAGAGGCGCTCTTGAAACTCGGTGAGACGGCCATCGTTGTCGGTTTTCTGCTGGGCTGTCTATTTGCGATTCTTAAACGATGCCGGGAAGTTTTAGTGGTGCTCTTGTTTTTCGTGCCGTATTTTTTGCTGCACGCGTATTACCCGTATCCGCTAACGCGGTTTCACTCGACCATATTCTGGATTGCACTGCTTGTGGCGTGGTTCGGGTTACAAAACGCGGGTGGGCTTTTGGCGAGAAAGGTGCGAATACCCCAACCGGCCGTGATTCCGTTGCAGGCGGTGGTGATTATAGCGGCGGCTGCGTGGTCTTTAAGTCTTATCCCACACTTCCGTCAGGCGGCGGCCATAAGTCCCACTTCGGCTTCGATGCCATACGTGACAATGCTCGCGGCAGCGGTGATTGTCGTGGGGCGGATTCTGGTTGAGCGATTCCGAGGCGTTATAAGGCATCTGTGTGTGGCTTCGGCACTGTGTCTGGTGATTGCATCAAACCAGTTTACGCTGGCCCAGCTTCTGGGCGACGGAAAGCGGGAGATTGAGTTCAAACTGCTGGGTGAGTGGTTTGCGGCCAACGCCGGAGCCGATGAGAAGCTGGCCGTGTATCAGAACGACACACAACTGTTCGCGGGCAAAAATGCGGCCAACGTTGTGGGATTTCCCAAGGCAGCAAGTCCCAGAGAGCTTGTGGACAAACTCCGCCAGCAGGGCACGACGTATATTGTCTGGGCAACCAGAGAGGGATTCAGTCACGGTCAGCACACTGCTTATCAACAGCTCGGGCTAAATAAGAATATCGCGTTTCTGGACAAGCCGCGAAGTATCGGGCCTTATGAGTTCGTTACACAACTCGGCTCGGAGAGAGGATTTGTAAATGTCTTCCGCCTCAGGGACCGTGGCGAAGAGCAACTGCCGAATGCCGGCAACGATTGATGATTGATAATTGATTATTGATGATTACACTGTGCTGCAGCGGACTTTTAAATCATCAATATTAAGAATCGCGATTGCACATATGGGACATTTATGGAAGAACGGAAAGACAAAGTTATTGAACCAGGCGGTTCGGATGAAAACAATCTGCTGAAGTGGCGGAGGCGCAACCAATACTACTATGACTGGCTTGAGAGGATTTACCGATTCGTGGTTCGGCCGGGGAGCCGGGTTTTGCACGTCGGCTGCGAATGCGGCGACCTTCTGGCGGCGGTGAAACCGGCCTACGGGGTCGGCGTCGACGGCAACGAAAAGGCAATTGCACTGGCGAAAAGGCGCTTCCCTCATTTGAATTTCATTGCCGCCGAGCCGCACGAGCTGCAGCTCAATGAGAAATTCGATTATGTCCTGATATGCAATTCGCTGGGTGACTGGCAGGATATTCAGCGAGTATTAGAACGCATCCATCCGCTTACGGACGAGCAGACGAGGATTGTCATAACGTATTACAATTACCTGTGGGAGTGGGTTTTACGGGCTGGTTCCGCACTGGGAGTTCGCAGACCGCATCGGTATCAGAACTGGCTGCCGCCCCAGGACATTGCAAATCTGCTTAATCTGAGCAACTTTGACGTGATTCGCAGCGGTTCTTTTGTGCTGCTGCCGAAGCGCATTTGGGTTATTAGCGCTTTTTGCAATTACATTCTTTCGCTGCTGCCCGGCTTTCGCCTCTTCAACCTGGTGAATCTGGTGATAGCGAGGCGCTTGGCGCGGCCCAAGGAGGATGCGGATTTGTCGGTATCGGTGATAGTGCCGTGCCGAAATGAGCGAGGCAACATTGAAGACGCCATAATGCGCACACCACGGATGGGCCGCGAGACGGAGATAATCTTCGTTGACGGCAACAGCACGGACGGGACAGCCGAAGAAATAGAGAATCAGATAAAAAAACGCCCTGAGCGCAAAATCCGGCTGATACATCAGGGCACAGGCCGTGGCAAGGGGGATGCCGTAAGGAAGGGTTTTGCGGCCGCCGGCGGGGACGTGCTGGTCATACTGGACGCGGATTTGACGGCGCCGCCGGAGGATTTACCTAAGTTCTTCACCGCCCTTCGCGACGGCAAGGGCGAGTTTATCAACGGCTCCCGGCTTGTTTATCCGATGGAGCAGCAAGCGATGCGGTTTTTGAATCTGCTCGCCAACAAGTTCTTCGGGACGCTGTTCACCTGGCTTTTGGGCCAGCGATTCAGGGACACGCTTTGCGGAACAAAGATGATTCGCAAAAGGGACTATGAGGTCATAGCGGCAAATCGCTCATACTTCGGCGACTTCGACCCATTTGGTGACTTCGACCTTATATTCGGGGCCGTCAAACAGAACCTCAAGGTGATTGAAGTTCCGGTAAAGTATCGGGCAAGAACTTACGGCGAGACCAACATCAGCAGATTCAGACATGGGTGGCTTTTGCTGAAAATGAGCTGGATAGCACTCAAGAAAATAAAGTGGCTTAGAAAAACCAAATAGGGCGTTTTTATGACCGAAATCAACACAGACAACAATCAGCCACCCAGCCCCGCGCAAACAATGAAAAAGGTGCTTATATTCATCGTTTGCTACAACGCTGAAAAATCAATCGAGGCCGTTCTCGACCGGATTCCAAGAGACCTGCTGGAAAACAAGGATTTCTATGCCGAGGTCCTGATTATTGACAATCACTCCTCGGACCGGACATTTTACGCCGCCTCGGGTTACGCCGGCAGCAGGCCGCAACTGAAAGTTACGGTCCTGTATAATCCCCAAAGCCAGGGTTACGGGGCAAACCAGAAGATAGGATTTCGGTATGCAATCGAGCATGGTTTTGACGCGGTTGTCCTGCTGCACGGGGACAACAGATATGCACCGGAGCGCCTGCCGGAGATGATTGGCCCGATACTCAATAATCGGGCGGATGCGGTCCTCGGTTCTCGGATGATTCACAGATTGGCGGCGCTGAAAGACGGAATGCCCCTGTATAAATGGATTGGCAATCAGGTGCTGAGCTTTGTGCAGAATCGAATACTGGGGTCTCACTTGTCGGAATTTCACAGCGGGTATCGCGCTTACAGCATATCTGCGATTGCCTTGATTCCGTTCGAGCACAATTCGAATGATTTTGACTTCGACACAGACATCATTATTCAATTCCTGGGGACGGGCAAACGCATTATCGAGGTTGAGGTGCCGACCTTTTACGGAAACGAGATTGCCGGGGCACACGGACTTCGATACGCAATGCGGGTTGTGCGCTCGTCGATATTGTCACGCGTGATGCGGCTGGGGATTTACTATCATCCCAGGTTCGATTACGAGCTGGCCACAAACTATCGCTATAAGGAAAAATTCGGATACCGCAGCTCGCATCAGTTCGCCCTCGACCAGGTTGCCGCCGGCGCAACGGTGCTCGACATCGGCTGCGGACCCGGATTTATGGCGGCTAAACTCGCGGAGAAAAACGCAAAGACCGTCTCAATCGACCTGCAGATTCAACCTCAAACCCGGCAGAATTCCTTCAAATGTATCGAGGCGGACGTCGAAAAATACGACTTCGCCGATGATTTCGGCAAGGTCGATTATGTCCTGGTCCTGGATATAATTGAGCACTTAAAATCGCCTGAGCGGCTGTTTGGGGTCATCAGGCGCCGCTTCTGCCGGGATGCACCGACCGTGATTATCACGACAGGCAACATCGCGTTTGTCCCGATGCGCATCAGCTTGTTATTCGCCGGCTTCCATTATGGCCGCAGGGGTATTCTCGATATGGACCACACAAGACTGTTTACATTTTCATCTCTGCGCAGAACCCTTGAGCTGTCCGGTTACGAGATTGTCAGCAAGTCCGGCCTGCCCGCCCCGTTCCCGCTGGCAATCGGTGACGGCCCGTTGGCAAGACTCCTGTTGTTACTCAATCGTGCCCTGATAGCCGTCTCAAAGAGTTTGTTCTCTTATCAAATCGCCGTTATAGCAAAACCACTGCCGACCCTTGAACATCTGCTGGATGACGCATTTAACGCAAGAAAGCAAAAACTCGACAACTCCGGCTCGGCGGGAGCCTAAAAAGAATGAAACGAGACAAGACAAAAACCAGGGAGGCACACCAGCAGGCAGAGTATAAGGCATCGGCTTTCAGCCCTCGTTTACGCGCGGGCGGATTTCTCCTTGCCCTGGCCGTCTTCTGCTGGCCCATCCTGTATCTTTTTGGCCACGTCTTCCCCGTGCACGGCCAATACACCATCATCGGCAACGATTTCATCGTCCTCTATTATAAGTACAAGGTTTATTTGCTGGCCAATCTTGCCGATTTTCGTTTTCCACTCTGGTCTCCCTCCGAGGCGGCGGGTTTCCCGTTTTATACCAGTCCGTTTGCCCAGGTGTTTTACCCTTTCAACGCACTATTGGTGGTCTGGTATAAAATATTCGGCGGCTACAGTACTCTTGACCACCAGTTGTTTACCGTCCTGGGCATCTCCATATTCGCGTTAGGGCTTTTTATGTGGCTGCGCTTGGTCAACAGCAACACAAAGGCAGTCATCTTCGCCACATTTATTATGTCGGTAAGCTTCAAGGTCACTGAGCTCGTCCGATTTCCCAATGCCGTTCACTCAGCCGCGTGGTATCCCTGGGTGCTGTATGCGCTGACGCGAATAATGTTCAGCGGCTCGATAAAAGAGGCATTAAAAGCAGGCGCTTTGCTGATTTTGTTCGGCGTATGTCTGTGCACCGCGGGCTACCCGTACTACGTGTATTACGCTGTTTTTCTGGTCCTGCCGTATCTGCTCGCCTTTCTGGTCAAGTCGCTGCGGGCAAGGTTATTCGGCGAACGGGAGGTCTCGTTGAAGCGGGCCTTAACGACGCTGGCAGCGGCGGGACTGGTAACATTGCTTTTGTGCGGGCCTTATTTGATGAGCATCCTGCAACTGATGTCGCAGACTATCGACCGTGCAGGCAAGGACTTCCGATATTCGACAGGCCATATTTTTAATTTTGAGGACACCGTCGGCTCCCTTGTCTATCCGCCTGCATCCTCGACGGAAGGGTGGTATTTCTTCAGTATCACGGCGCTATTGATAATCGCAGTTTATCTATTTGGCCGGCGAGGTACAACCGTCGGCAAAAATGCTGAAGGGCCGAGGACAATACCGGTGGATGCCGGAAGCTTGTGGGTGAAACTGTTTTTTGTCATCTGGATTGGGCTAATCAGCTACATCAGTTATGGGCGGTATTCGTACCTTTTCGTCCTGCTTTGGAATTATATGCCCGGCTTTTCAAGCTTGCGCGTCTGGGGCCGGTTGAATATAATCCTTGTGCCGATACTGGCGTGGCTGTTATCGATAGCATACTCGCATTTTACACGGACGATTTGCAGCAGGGACAAGGCGGTCGGCGGGCTGCGCAGGGTGGCTGCGGAGATGGTCGTAGTTGTGACCGTTTATGCATTCGCGCTCGGCTCGCAGTTTTATCTGCATTTGGAGGGTATCAGAGACCCGATGTGGAAGCTGTATTTCACCCGCCTGGTGGCAAATGAGGCGTGGTTTATTGTCTATGGCGCGGTTGCGTTTGTCACTGTCCTGGTGATTATGATTGTCGGTGCGAGGATTCACATCGGACGCCGTTGGCTGATGGCCGCGACCGTTTTGATGGTTTTGGTTGCAGCAGTCGAGATGCGACATACAGGAGCGCAAACGTGGGTGTATCCGGCGAAGGAGGTCCCAGGCAGATTTCGGCTGGATGTGGCCAAGCTGGATGAGATGTCCTTCAGACATGCACGGGTGGATGTTAAAGATACGATTTCTCTAACGTCTGTTTTCAACGTAGGCATTCTGGAGAACTGGTATTTCGCCCGGTATGTAAGTTTTCTGAAAAGGACGGCCAATGAGTCGCAGGCGAGGAATATACTGCTTGGTGTCAAAAACGGGACAAAGATGTTTTTCTCGGAGTCGATTGAGCATTCGAGTATCGAGTCGTTTCTGCAGGATGCGATGCGAGACATACAAACCGGCCGGATTATTTCATACGACGGGGACGAACTACAGTTGGAGGTCGAGACGCCAAAGGCCGGTTACTTGAGTTTTATTGACAACTGGGCCCCGGGCTGGAAGGCATGGGTCGATGACCAGCCGACGCAGATTGAACTTTTATTCGGCACATTCAAGTCTATTCATCTGGCTCCGGGCCTGCACAAGGTAAAGTTCAGCTATCAACCCGGCCTCTTGCCTGCCGTCAAAAGAGAAAAAGATTCCTGACACCTTTTTTGGGAAAATTATGGCAATTTTAGACTGGCTCAAGCTGCCTGAAATCAGGGGCATCGAAAACCTCGACGACCCGGCAACGACGCTTTTGCACGGGAAGATTCTGCGAAGCAAACCGTTCCTGAGGAAGCTTTACGCGGATTTTTACAGGCAGTTCAGCAACGCTGTGCCACAGCCAGAGGGGAAGATACTCGTGGAGCTGGGCAGCGGGGGCGGATTCATCAAAGAGGTAATCCCGAACGTCATTACTTCCGATATTCTCAATGTCCCCGGCGTCGATAAGGTTTTTTCGGCAGCGGATATGCCGTTTGAGGATTCGAGCGTTGACGCGTTTCTTATGTTCGACGTCCTGCACCATATTGCCGAACCGAGGCGATTTTTCGGCGAGGCGGACAGGTGCCTGAAGCCGGGCGGCAGAATCGTTATGATTGAGCCGGCCAATACGCCCTGGGCGGCGTTCATTTATAAGAATTTCCATCATGAACGCTTTGACACGCAGGGCGACTGGGGACTCGACAAGGCAGGCCCGCTCTCTCAGGCCAACGGCGCAATGCCCTGGATGATTTTTGCCCGCGACAGGAAAGTTTTTGAGCTGGAATATCCTCGCTTGAAGATTGTCTCGCTGCGCAACCATACGCCGCTGCGATATCTGCTCAGCGGGGGTTTTACGTTGCGGCAATTAGTCCCCGCCTTTGCATATCCACTGGCCAGGGCGTTAGAATACCTGTTGACGCCGGCTGACAACTGGCTGGGTATGTTTATGACGGTAGTGCTTGAGAAAACCAAGGGCGGTAAATCGGCGACAAGATGAAGGTTCTGATGCTGAATTATGAGTTTCCGCCGATAGGCGGCGGAGCTGGGCAGGCCCACCTGGCGATACTCAGGGAGTATGCCGGGCGAAATGACCTGTCGGTGGACGTGCTCGCCTCTGCGCCTACGCCGGGGTTTTCAGTGGAAAAACTGTCGGACAATGTCACCATTCACACTGTTGGCGTGCATAAAAAGAACCTGCATTACTGGCGCAAGATTGAGGTTGTGGAATGGGTTGCCAGGGCCACACCGCCTTACCGGCGGCTGCTGAAAGAAAACCGGTATGACCTTGTTCACGCATTTTTCGGGCTGCCGACGGGTTGGCTGTGTTACAGGACAGCAGGGCGACTGCCGTATATCATTTCCCTTCGCGGCTCTGATGTTCCGGGCGAGCACGCACGCCTGCAGTTCGAATACAAACTGCTGGGACCGCTGCTGAAAAGAATATGGAAAAACGCGGCTGCACTGGTGGCGTGCAGCGAGGGATTGAAAAACAGAGCGCTGAAGTTTTTGCCGTCGGTCAATATCGACGTTATCCCCAACGGCGTTGACTTGAATCGGTTTTATCCGTCGGCGGACGGGAACATATCCGGCGAATTGAAACTCCTGACGGTCGGCCGGCTGTCGGTAACAAAGCGGGTCGAGATACTAATCGAGGCCATTGAGATACTGAGCAAAAAAGGCAGAGACGTGCGTTTGACAATCTCAGGCGGCGGAGGATTGTTAGAGCAATTAAAAAATCTGGTCGAGCAAAAGAAGCTGACCTACGTTATCGACCTGACGGGCCGAATAGAATCTGAGAAGATGCCCGACGTTTACCGGCAAAACAACATATTTGTCAGCGCCAGTATGCAGGAAGGGATGAGCAACGCTATGCTGGAGGCGATGGCGTCGGGGCTGCCGATTATAACGACTCGGTGCGAGGGCGTGGACGAACTGATAACCAACAACGGCATTGTTGTTGAAGGCGCAAGCGCCGAGGCGCTCGCCGAGGCCATAAGCAATCTGGCCGAAAACAAACAGCGATATAACACGATGTGTGCAGCAGCCAGGCGGCAGGCGGAAAATTTCGGCTGGGACAGAGTGGCGGAAGGATATATAAAACTTTATCATCGCGTTCTCGGTAAAAAGACATAGTCAGCGAAAGTAAAATGGCAGGGATTATCTGCATAACGATAGATACTGAGCCGGACTGCGACGTCCACTGGAGGCGGTCGCAGCCGCTGACTTTTGAATCCGTAACTTTCGGCATTCCCTGCATTCTTCGGCCCATCTGGGACAAGTTCGGCATCAGGCCCGTCTATTTTGTGTCGCCGGAGGTTGTGGAAAATGACAAGTGCTGCAGCGTGTTAACCGACGAGATTGGACGCGGAGCCGAAATTGGAACGCACCTTCACAGCGAATACATCGAGCCGCAGAAGAAACACGAGGATAGCGCAGGCACCGCCAGTGACGAGTTCCCGTGCTGCGCTTATGATGCACAGGTCGAATCGGCGAAGATAAGGAACCTGACCGAGCTGATTGAAACCCGGCTCGGTGTCAGGCCGGTTTCATACAGGGCAGCAAGATACGGGGCGGACATAGACACGATAAAGGCGCTGGAGAAGCTGGGCTATAAGGTTGACAGCTCGGTGACGCCGGGGATAAGCTGGCAAAATCAGGGTGGGCCGGACCATTCGCGGGCGCCGAAACAGCCGTATTTTATTTCCGCGGACGACTATTACTCGGCGGGCGAGTCGGGCATACTTGAGGCGCCGATAACGATTTCGGGAAAGAGATTTTTGTTCCTGCCCAACAGGTGGATTTATTACCGGTGGCTGCGGCCGACGCTTATGACGGCTTTTGAGATGAAGAAGCTCGTCGCCGAATTTGTCGGAAAATATGCCGAGCCGGTGCTGAACCTGATGTTTCATTCTATGGAGGTCATACCCGGCAAAACGCCTTTTGTAAGAACAAAGCTCGGCCAAAAAATGTATCTGAACCGGCTGACGTCGATTTTACGATATATGATGAAAACGGGTTTTGAGAGCAAAACACTGACGCAAGTTTATGCTGAAATGGTCAGCAGGAGCAGTAAATAGTGTGCGGAATAGCCGGGTTTAACTGGAACGACTCGTCAGCCATCAACGCGATGGCCGAGACGCTGCGGCACCGCGGACCGGATGACCGCGGGGTTTACCTCGATACAGGCGTCTCGCTGGGACATACGCGCCTGGCGATTCTGGACCTGTCGCAGAAGGGCCACCAGCCGATGCACTTTGAAAATCTCACAATCGTCTATAACGGCGAAATTTACAACTTCCAGGAAATCAGGGATGAGCTTCAATCCCTCGGCTACAAGTTCACCTCCGGCACGGACACCGAAGTCATCCTGGCCGCTTATCATCGCTGGGGCGGCAAATGCGTCGAGAGATTCAACGGAATGTGGGCCTTGTGCATTTATGACAAGGACAAACAAACGCTGTTTTTATCTCGCGACAGGTTCGGCATAAAGCCGGTTTATTATTACTTTGACGGCCGGCGTTTTATCTTCGCCTCGGAACTCAAGGCAATCAGAAAACACGGTATCCCGCTTGAGACGGACCCGGCCGGGCTGAACTTCTTTTTCTACCAAAAGTATATCGGCGGGGATTTTACTATTTACAAAAACTGTCGAAAGCTTAGACCATCCGAAAGTCTCCTGTTCGACCTCAATACAAAAAAATTCGTCGTTTCAAAACACTACGATTTGGAAAACGAAATAGCCAAGCGACAAAGCATCCCCATAGACGAACGGCTTGGGATGGTGGAGGGGATTATCGAGGACGCGGTGCTCAAACGGCTTATCGCCGACGTGCCCGTTGGAAGCTTTCTTTCGGGCGGGCTTGATTCGTCGCTCATATCCGCCATTATCAGCAAAAACAAGAAGGACTTCGATACCTTCTCCATCGGCTTCAAAGACCAGTCCTACAACGAGCTGGAGTTTTCCAAGTCCGTCGCCGAGTATATCGGGACCGCCCACCACTACGAATATATGGACGTCAACGAGGACATCATCCAGCAGGTAATCGGCGAGATGGACGAGCCGTTTGGCGACTCCTCCGTTTTCCCGACGTATCTGCTGTCGAAGATTACCCGGCAGAAGGTTACGGTATCACTGTCAGGCGACGCAGGCGACGAAGTGTTCGGCGGCTACGACACCTATATGGCGTATAAACTTGCGCGGTTAATACCCGGCCCCTTCGTGAGGTTGTCGCGGTATCTTGTTGACGCAATCCCCCCTTCGGACAGAAAAGTTACCTTCGGCTTCAAGATGAAGAGGTTCGTGCGTGACTTTGATATGGATTGCAACAGACGGCATTTGAACTGGATGGCGACATTTGGCGACGTAACCAGGGAAAAACTGTTAGGCGATTGCTTTATCCCCTGCGACCGGCTTATCAATTGCACCGGCGAAAACAGTCTTCTTTCGGTCCAGCTAAACGACATTCACAACTACCTCGCAGAGGACATCCTCAAAAAGGTCGACCTCGCCTCAATGCTGGTTTCCTTAGAGGCGAGGGTGCCGTATCTGGACTATCGGCTGGTCCCGCTGGTTCTGTCGCTTCCCGAAAAATACAAAATCAGACACCTGACGACGAAGTGGCTCCTGAAAAAAATAGCCGGCAGGTATTTGCCTCGGCGGATAGTCCACAGACCCAAGAGAGGATTCACTGTGCCGGTGAGCACCTGGATTAGAAACAGCGCCTTAATCCGTGAGTTTCTGACCAATCGCAGCTATTATCAGGCCGGTCTGCTGGATTACGATTATGCGCAGCGGCTGTTCGACGAACACATAAGCCGAGGGCGGGACAACGCAAGAGAGCTTTGGCTGATTTTTGTGTTCAATTACTGGAGCCACAGACAATCCTCTTCTGCATAAAATGGAAAATTACGACAGATATAAGACGGCGACGGCGGAGTCCTACGAGAAGAAAGGCGTTATGGATTATCTGGTGCGGATTCCGTCGGATAAAAGGATAATCCCGCTGATTAGCGCGATAAAGGGCAAGAAGGTGCTGGACGTGGGCCTGGGGACGGGGCTGTATACGAGGTTGCTGCTGAAAGATAATGAGGTTGTCGGCGTCGACCGAAATCCGCATCTCTGCCGACTGCCGATTAAGGTGCTCCACGGCGACGCAACGCAGCTTGTCGAGCTGGTCGGAACAGAGAGTTTTGACGTGGTTTTCTCGATGTGGATGACCGAGTACCTAAGCCCGGAGCAGTTGAGCGGGTTTTTCCGGCAGGCAAAAAAAGTGCTGAGGACCAACGGCAAAATGATGAGCACCATAATATCGAAATACGGGTTTGGGTTTATGTACGTAACAGCGGCAAGACTGCTGCGGGGCATCGGCAAATACAATTATTGTAAGCGCAACGTGTGCGATAAGCTCCGCGAGGCCGGCTTCGCCGACGTCTCAATTGTCAATCTTACCTCCTGGCTTCGTGTGCCCTGGGCTTATCTGGTGATAGCGCAATGACGATGGACTCGCCCAAAAAAATCAAGGTCTGCTTTGTCGCTCCCAAGGCCTATCCGATATTCAATCCGGACAAGGGTGACTACTTCGGCGGGGCTGAAGTTGATTTGTATTATCTGGCGAGCGAGCTTGCTCGCGACGACAACTTTGACGCCAGCTTCCTCGTTGCAGATTACGACCAGAACGACGTCGAGCTTATCGAAAACGTTACCGTTCTCAAATCGCTCGATTTCCGCCGCAATTTGCTCAACGGTCTGCTGCGAACCTGGAGCACCTTCAAGCAGGCCAATGCTGATATCTACGTCCTCAAGTGCGCCTCGCCGGGCGTGCCATTAGTGGCGATGTTCTGCAAATTACACCGCAGGATTTTCGTGTATCGCCTCGCCAGCTTGCTTGAAAGCGATGGGACTTACGTCGGGCAGCACCCGATTCTGGGGAGATTGTTTGCCTGGTCACTGCGACTGGCCAAGCAGGTTTTCGCCCAGAATGCAATCGACGCTGAGAACCTGACCAGGACGATGGGCATATCTTCGCACGTAATACCGAACGGCCATCGACTCCCCACGATGCATCAGCAAACACGCGATACAATTCTGTGGGTTGGCCGGGACGACCCCATCAAAAAACCAGAGCGATTCCTCGACCTCGCAAAAGCCATCCCGAATGAGCATTTCACTATCGTCTGCCAGACGCTGAACAATGACCAACGTTATGCAAATCTTGTCTCACAGGCCGGGGCAATCCCGAATCTGCGGTTCATCCGGCACGTGCCCTTTAACCAAATAGACGCCTACTTTCAGCGGGCCAAAGTGTTCGTCAATACCAGCGACGCCGAGGGCTTCCCAAATACGTTCATCCAGGCCTGCAAGTGCGGCACCGCGATAGTGTCTTTCGCAGTAAATCCCGACGGCTTTCTGGATAAGCACGCCTGCGGTTTGTGTTGTAACGGCGACACTGCCCGGCTAACATATAACCTGCGGTTTATGCTGGAAAACAATCGGTATGTCGAGTATGGTTCCAATGGCCGCAGATATGCCGAACGGTATCACGACATAACCAAAATTGCCGCCGAGTATAAGTCCATCTTTGCTCGGCTGGCCAAAACCCGATAGCCGGCGCGGCTGTTCAGTATCCCAGGCAGCATTCGAGGAGAAAAAATGGAAAGGTTTGCCTTCGGAGAAAACTGGCAAAACTTCACCAAACGATTGACGCCTGAGGGCTATCTAAGCGCCAAGAATTCGATGCGAGAACTGGTCGGAGACCTCTCCGGCAAAACCTTCCTCGACATCGGATGCGGCAGCGGTCTGTTTGCAATAGCAGCAGCGGCCCTCGGCGCGAAAAAGGTCGTCGCTTTTGACGTTGACCCGCAATGCGTCTCTACCGCTAAAAATCTGCTTAAAAACATCCGACAGTGGGACCCTCAGATAAGAGAAGACGTAATGCAGTTCTCGGTCGATTCAATACTCAACGAAAAGCTCTCACTCGGGCCGTTCGATGTGGTGTATAGCTGGGGAGTTCTCCACCATACGGGCGATATGCACAGGGCGTTCGAGGCCGTTGCCCGGCTCGTGACGAAAGGCGGCCTATTAGCGATTGCAATCTACAACAAACACTTTACCTCACCGGTCTGGAAAATGATAAAGTTCACCTACGTTAAAAGCCCCGCAATAATCAGAAAAATTCTGGTCTGGCTGGTCCTGATTGTGAAAGTCCCGGCCGTGCTGATAATATCAAGGCAAAATCCATTCAGCAAAGAAAGGGGTATGAGTTACTACACCGACATTGTGGACTGGGTGGGCGGGTATCCATACGAGTATGCTTCGCCTGCTGAGGTTACACAGTTTTTCGAGCAGCGGGGCTTTAAGCCGAAAAGACTCATAAAGACAAAGGGATTTACGGGCTGCAATGAGTTCGTTTTTGAAAGAATAGCGTAAATGTGCGGAATCCTCGGCTTCAACTGGGAAGACGAAAAAAAGTTAAAGACGCTCGCCGAGCTGCTTCAACATCGCGGCCCTGAGCAGGAAGGTTTTCACGTCGCCGACGGGGTCTCGATAGGCCACAAGCGGCTGCGGATAATCGACCTTTCGGAAAAGGGCAGGCAGCCCCTGTATAATGAGGACGGCTCCATTTGCGTAACCTTCAACGGTGAGATATTCAACTTCCCCCAAATCAAACCGATGCTCGAAAAACAAGGCCACGTCTTCACATCCAACACCGATACCGAAGTGCTCGTGCACGGCTATGAGCAGTGGGGAACCGACATGCTCGAACACCTGAACGGCCAATTTGCGTTCTGCATCTTCGACAAAAAACGCAATATATTCTTCCTCGCCAGAGACCGCTTAGGCATCAAACCTCTGTATTACTACTGCGACGACAAGAGATTCATATTCGGGTCGGAGCTGAAGGTCTTTTTGAAAAGTGATATTGAGAGGCGGATAAACCAGCACGCGATGGACTATTATATGCTCTTCGGAAACACTCCTTTCGACAAGTCCATTCTCGATGGCGTAAAGAAGCTGCCTGCCGGGTGTATGCTGATTTACGACCTGTCTGCGAGGAAAATCAAGGAGAGCCGCCGATACTGGACGCTGTCGTTTGACGAGCAGCTTGCCTTCGATGAAGAAGAAATAGAGAACCAAATCGTCGAGCGACTCGACAGGGCCGTCAGGATGCAAATGATATCCGACGTGCCCCTCGGCGCATTTTTATCGGGCGGCCTGGACAGCTCCATCCTTGTCTCAATTATGAGCAAGTACGCTAAAGACCTCAATACCTTTTCGATAAGGTTCGACCGCCCGGATTTCAACGAATCCCATTACGCCAAGATAGTGTCCGATACGTTCGGGACGCGTCATTTCGAAATAGGTTTCAACGCTGACAGCGTAAGGGAGTTGATAACCGAGCTTCCCTACTACTACGACGACCCCTTCGGCGACCCTTCTATGATTCCGACCTGCTTAGTCAGCCGCGTGGCCAGACAGCACGTCACGGTCTCGTTGTCAGGCACAGGCGGGGATGAGTTATTCGGAGGTTATTCGCATTATAACGATTACGTCCTCCTAAAGTCTCTCAATAATCTCCCTATGCCGGTAAAACGTTTCCTGGATTGTTCGGCAGCCCTGACAAATCTCCTTGTTGGAACGGACAAAACCAACAAGCTCCGCGGCTTTCTGGGCAAAAAGGAAGACCCGGCAACCCTGTATCTGCGACTGTTCAGCTATATGTTCAGAACAAAAGAGGAATCCTCCGACAAGCTGCTGCCATTCAAGTATCTTGATAAGCACTTTGTCTATCCCGACGACATTAATAACGCGATGAATTATGACTTGAACGAGTATCTTCCCGACGACCTGCTTGTAAAGGAAGACCGGGCTTCGATGGCAGTTACGCTGGAGGCCCGCGTGCCTTTTCTCGACCATACATTCGCTGAGTTTGCGGCAAAGATTCCACCTTCACTGAAGATTAAGACGGGCAGAAAGAAATATATCCTGAAAAGGGCCTTCCGCAACATTTTGCCGCCGGAAATTATTAATCGCAAAAAACAGGGATTTGGCGTCCCGCTGATTCACTATTTCAGGAACGAACTGAGGGACTTCGCATACAATGAGATTTTCGGCTTCGACCTGCTGAATTATTATGATAAAGACACCCTGAAGATATACTGGGACAGGCACCAGAGGGAAAAAAGCGACTACTACCGCATCTTCTGGAGCATTATGATGTTCAACCTTTGGTTCAAGAAATGGATGACGTAGGTTGCAAAGCCGTTTGTTTCGTCATTTACAAGGCAGCCGACCTTCAGATGAGACCTCTGTCGGGTGCAACATCTCTTAAACCCGTCATTTTGAGATAGGTTTCAATGCTGTCATCGCGAGAGAGCTGATAACCGACCTTCCCTACTATTACGACGACCCCTTTGCCTACCCCTCAATGGTTCCTACCTGCCTCGTATCACGAGTTGCCAGGCAGCACATGTTTTCCCTAAAAAATTCAAACCGAAAGAACAAGTCAAGGAAATTGAGGAAATACATTAGCAAGTTCACGACTAAAAGAAAAGCAAATGTGAAATTCCGTTGTTGTCATTTGATGTAAATACTGATGAATTTCTGGTAGAGTACGGCTGTGGAATCTGTTATAATGATAGTTCCGAGTGTTTTATTGATTCACTGGTTTTTACGCTTGCTGAAGACCGATATATTATAATGGCTAAGAAGCCAGAGTGTATGTGGAACAAAACCACGATATTAAAAGAATGGCTGAAGAATATAAAAAAATGTTTCGCGGGTTTCATTTGAAAAAGCCCTACTCATCGCTGAACTATAAGACGCCCTGCGAATTTGAAAGTATATATCTTGAAAAACTCCCTAATTATTTAATTGCTTAATCGGGAGCAGTACATATTAATACGGCTTTTCATTGCGGATAGGAGTGATGGCTATGCATATTTTAGTAGTGGGTGGAGCAGGTTTTATCGGGAGTCATCTTATCGATGAGTTGATAGAACTGGGACATAATGTGGTTTGTGTTGATGATCTTAGTGTTGGCAGGAAGGAGTTCATCAAACAGCATATAAACAGGCATACCTTTGATTTTGTTAAATCGGATGCGACAGATATGGACGGATTAAATAATGTATTCAGCTCTCATTCCTTTGACTGTGTGTTCCATATGGCAGCAAACTCAGATATTCAGGCAGGCTTAATAAATATGCAGATTGATTTACAGCGGACATTTATGACCACGTACAATATACTTGTTTGTATGGGCAAAAATAATGTCAAAAACATTGTCTTTGCCTCAAGCTCTGCAATATATGGTGAATTAAGTGATAATTTGCATGAAGACAGCGGCCCATTATTCCCGATATCTTTCTATGGAGCCGCTAAACTTGCTTCAGAAGCCTATATCTCGGCAGCATGTGTCAATTTTAATATCAAATCTTGGATAATTAGGTTTCCAAATGTTGTTGGAAAAAGAATGACCCATGGTGTTATATTTGATTTTATTAACAAATTGCGTAACAACCCCAAAGAACTGGTAATTCTCGGAAATGGTGAACAGAGAAAACATTATCTATATGTAAACGATATGGTTGATGCAATACTATGTGCGTGGAAAAATTCTGATGAAATGGTGAATTGCTTTAATGTTGCGGCAGAGAGCACCACTACTGTAACGCGAATTGCTGAGATTGTTGTTAAAGAAATGGGGTTGAGTAATGTTAATTTTAATTACACAGGTGGTGACAGAGGTTGGACGGGTGATGTACCAAGGTTCAAGTATGATATATCGAGGATTTTGAAGCTTGGCTGGCGCCCAAGCTGTACGTCGGATGAAGCAGTTAGAAAAGCTGTTCGTTTGGAACTTAAAAGGTGGCAGGGTTAAATGAAAGCAGTAATTCTTGCCGGTGGTAGAGGCGCAAGATTAAAAAGCGTTGATGATGGGATTCCTAAGCCGATGGTTAGGATCGGTTCCAAACCTGTCCTTGAACATCAAATTGACTTGTTACGTAGATATGAATTCAAGGATATTATTTTGCTTGTCGGTTATAAGTCGGAAGTTATAACAAGGTACTTTCAGGACGGGAAAATATTGGGTGTAAATATAGATTACTTTGTTGAAGATAAGCCACTTGGAACTACAGGTGGATTGAAGGAAATCGAGAATAAACTTACCTCAGATTTCATTTTGCTATATGGGGATTTAATGTTGGATATCAGTTTATCCAGACTTCTTGATTTTCATAAATCTAAAAAAGGCATTGCCACTTTAGTGATCCACCCCAATGATCATCCTTATGACAGTGATCTAGTTGAAATAAACAACGAAAGGCGTATAGTAAAGTTTCACTCTAAACCACATCTGCCAAACAAATATTATAAAAATCTTGTAAATGCTGCGATTTATGTTTTTTCGCCTGGGATACTTAGCTATATCAAAAAAGGGGTTAAGGAAGATTTTGGTAAGGATATTTTCCCATCAATTGTAGAAAACGAAAAACTTTATGGTTATATCACAGCAGAATATATAAAGGATATAGGCACGGTTGACAGACTTAAAGAGGTTAATTCTGATTATTCATCAGGTAAAATAGCCGCCTTAAATATAGAGCGACCAAGGCGATGTGTTTTTCTTGACAGAGATGGCGTTATTAATAAAAAGATTGACCACCTTCACAGGCTGGAGGACTTTGAACTTCTTGAGAATTCGGCTTCCGGCATAAGAAAATTAAATGAATCTGGATATCTTTCGATAGTTATAACAAACCAACCGGCTGTTGCCCGTGGGCTGTGTACTGTTGAGCAGGTCGAAGAAATTAACAAAAAAATGGAAACTCTTCTTGGCCAAAAGCACGCCAAACTTGATGGAATATATTATTGCCCGCATCATCCTGACAAAGGTTATCCTGAGGAAAATCCGCAGTACAAAATTGTTTGCAATTGTCGTAAACCTAAAACGGGTATGATAGGACAGGCATGGAAAGAATATAATATAGATTTAAAGGATTCATTTCTGATAGGGGATTCTTACATAGATATAATTTGTGGCAAGAATGCAGGTTTGAAAACTATTGGTGTGCGGACCGGCGATGGCTGTAAAGATTGCGGTAGTGAGGCGGACTATTATTTTGACGATCTTGATAAGGCAGCTAGTTTTATCTCTACTTTTTAAGATAGTTGAATGGCTTGAACGGGAAAATTAGAAATGATAATTACTAAAACGCCATTTAGAATGAGTTTTGTCGGTGGCGGTTCTGATTTAAAAGAATTTTACGAACATTTCCAAGGGGCTGTTCTAAGTACTTCAATTAATAAGTATATGTATATTTCTTCTCATAAGTTTTTTGACGAAGATAAAATCAGAGCTAAATATTCTCAGACGGAAACTGTAAAAAATGTTAACCATTTGCAGCATCCGATCATCAGGGAAGTTCTCAAGAAGTTTAAAGTAAAAGGTGCTCTTGAAATTAGCTCCAATGCAGATATTCCTGCTGGAGCAGGATTAGGTTCTTCTTCTTCTTTTACAGTCGGCTTGCTCCACAATCTATATACTATTTTTGGTAAATTTGTTACTCCCAGACAACTCGCTGAAGAGGCTTGTAAAATCGAGATCAAGAAACTCAGAGAACCTATCGGAAAACAGGACCAATATGCTGTAGCGTTTGGAGGGCTGAATGTAATAAAGTTTAATACGTCTGGTACAGTAAGTGTAGAACCAATCTATTTAAGAAAAGATATTTATAAAATGCTGCAGAAGAACTTATTGGCATTTTATATTGGCAGTCAGAGAAACACGAGAGATATTTTATCCGAACAAAGGAGTAACTTGCTTAAACAGGATAAAATAGATGTACTAAAACGTATGGTTGAACTTGTGTGGAAGTTGCGTGAGATACTGTATGAGGGCAATTTGGATGAATTTGGGAAAATATTGCATGAAAACTGGTTATTAAAGTGTAAGTTGGCTTCGAAAATTACCAATCCCAATATTAAGAGAATCTATGAACGAGCTTTAAAAAAAGGCGCTGTTGGCGGCAAGCTTCTTGGAGCCGGAGGCGGTGGTTTTTTACTTTTTTACTGTAATCCCAATTATCAGAAAAAGCTGAGAGATGCAATGAGTGGATACAGAGAGATGAATTACGAGTTTGAGAATGAGGGTTCTAAATTAATATATATTGGAGATGAAGAATGTGAGTACGGAAAAACAGATTGATAATTATTTTGAGTTGGTCTGCAAAACGCTTGATGGCTTATCAAGAGAGAATATTTCTGCTCTAACGGATATCCTTTTAAATGCACGTGATAATGAAGAAACAATATTTGTTTTTGGAAACGGAGGCAGCGGGGCCAACGCTTCGCATATATGTGGAGATTTTATTAAGGGTGTCTCTTATGGCCTTGAAAAAAGGTTTAGGGTTATTTGTCTAAATGACAATATACCGGCCCTTATGGCTATTGCAAACGATATATCATATGAGGATATTTTTGTCGAGCAGCTTAAAAACTTTTTGAAGAAGAATGATGTAGTCATAGGCATAAGTGGCAGTGGTAATTCGATGAATGTTGTCAAAGCCCTTGAATACGCCAATAAGGTTGGGGCCAAAACTATAGCATTATGTGGCTATACGGGTGGAATAATTAAGAATATAGCTAATATATCAATACATGCTGAGATTGATAATATGGAAGTTGTTGAGGATGTTCACCTCGTCATTGCTCATTGCATTAAGAATATAATTATAAAAGAATTAAAAAACTAGTGCCGTTTCTAAAAAGGTAGTATAGCTTTTACATAAGGGTCAAACAGTGTCCAAGCCGATATTACAGACACATAGAAACAAGGAAGATAACCCGATGCAAGGAGGCCTATCATGTGTCTGTATGTGCGTGAAATCAGGTTCGACGAAGGCAGACGTTTGCAACAGGTTCTCCGCCGAAGCAAAGACCGCATCAAAATTCGCCGAGCACAGGTCATCCTCTGTTCGGCACAGGGCTTCAAGGTCCCAAGAATCGCTGAACGATTTTACTTTTCGGTTCAACACGTTCGCAGCATCATCGGACAGTTCAACGAAGAAGGCATTGCTGCCCTCGAACCAAAGTACGGGGTTGGAAGGCCCGAGAAGTTCTCCGAGGAGCAAAAGAGCATTATCATCGAGACGGCTCTGTGTCCGCCCGACCTGCTGGGCAGGCCCTTTAGACGCTGGTCTTTGGCCAAACTACGTGAATATCTCATCGAGGAGAGGATTATTGACTCTGTTAGTTTGGAGACGCTTCGGCAAATTCTGCGAGGCCGTAAAGTTCGGCTGCGACGCACAAAGACGTGGAAGGAATGCAACGACCCACGCCTTCGGTCTAAAAAAAACTGATTCGCAAATACGTAAAGACGCTGGCGGCGGATGGCCCGACAGTTGCCTTCGACGAGTTCGGACCGCTGGAGGTTCGCCCTCAAGCTGGTCAGTGCTGGTGTCGAAAACCGGTTCGCCTGCGTGCGACGTATACAAGACCTTATGGTGTGCGGCACTGGCTGGCGTTTTACGACGTTCACGCAGACAAGCTGTGGGGATACATCCGCGCACGAAAACGGCATCAAGAGACGCTTGGTGTCTTGAAACTTCTTCGCAGAAGGTATCCCGTTTGTCAGCGAATCCATCTGATACTGGACAACTTTTCGCCGCACCGCAAGGACGTCGTGAGACGGTACTGCCGGAAGAACAATGTCCATATGATTTGGACGCCGACGAACGCGTCATGGCTCAATCCGATTGAATGTCAGTTTACACCGGTGAAGGAGTTTGTCTTTCGCAACTGCGATTACGAAAATCACGGCGAGCAGAATTTGGCGTTGAATCGTTATGTACGATACAGAAACAAGAAAGCTCAAAAGTCATAGTACCTTTTTAGAAACGGCACTAGAACCGTTGTTAAAACTGAACATATCTATGATTAGTGCTAAACAATGTTTTTTGTCAGCTGTGCTGGTGTTATATACTCACCTTTATTTGCAGGGAGGGTAAATGATATGGGCTATGACTGTATTGAGGAAATCAAAAAGGCGATAAAACTGCTTGATGAGTTTAACTTAATGTCTGCTTCAACAAGAGAGGTATTGAATGTCTGTGAGCTGCTTAATGCAAGATCTCATATTTTAACGGTTGTTCCAAGGTTACTATATGGATTGCTCGTACATCCTTATACCAAAGAGAATGAAAATTATTTTATTAGATGCCAAAAAGCAATCATAGCACTGATGGATAAATACTCCCTAATATTTAGTTGCTTAATGGGTAGCAGTGCAATTTGCTTAGACTATTGTAGTCCATGCTAAAAAATAAAATGGAAAAACAAACTTTAGTTTCGATAATTCTTCCTGCTTACAATAGTGAGAAGTATATACAAAGAGCGGTTGAAAGTGCTTTAAAACAAAGCTATAAAAACATAGAAGTAATTATAATTGATGACAGCCCAAACGACAAAACTATGAATATTGTATCTGAAATTAGGCGGCGAGATGATAGAATAATTTATATAAAACACGTAAATAGGATGGGATTCGTCAAAAGTTTAAATAAAGGGATAAGAATAGCAAAGGGAGAATATATTGCTCGATTAGATTCTGATGATTTTTGGTGTGACCAAAAGAAATTAGAAAAACAAGTTAGATTTTTTGAAGACCACCAAGATTATGTACTCTCTGGTGGAGGATGTATAAGTATAGACGATATGGGGAGAGAACTTTATAGATGGTCATCTCTTGAAAAGGATATTAGAAATACAATCTTTCCCGATAACCAATTTATTCATAGTACTGTTGTTTTTAGAAAAAGTGCTTATGAATTAACAGGGGGATATGATGAACAACTTAATTATTGTGAAGATTGGGACTTATGGTTGAAAATGGGCAAAATTGGCAAGCTATATAACTTTCCAGATTATTTCGTATGCTATTTACAAGGTAGTCAGAATAGGTCTAATCGTACAAAAGAGTGTAAAGTAGCAATTAACTTAATCAAGAAATACCGCAATGACTACCCTGGATTTCGTAGGGCTATTTTACTTGGTTGGATTTACTATTGTTACAGTTTTTTACCCCCTTCTTTTCGCCGATTGCTCCTTCCAATATCTTCAAAGTTAAGAGGGATGATTCTCAATTACGCTACCCCCCATTAAAGAATGGCCATAATTCTCGTGGCGAGCCTGTCGAACTAATGGTAATATTTCTTAACGTGAGGTAACAGTTATGAACAGATGGAAATGGTCCTCAAAAGACAATTTGATGATTGTTCTGGAAGAGTTATTCGCCGCGGTGCGTCGCAACGGGCTGGACTACAACACCGATAAATTGTGCTTCTCGCTGAACTACAAAACGCCTTGTGAATTTGAAAGGATGAGCATTGAAAGAGTCCCTGATTTTTTAGTTGCTCTATGGGGAGCAGTACAGAAGGCAAGTTATTCTGGGGAAACTCGCCCTGAAATTCTACTACGAAAAGCTGCAAAATGGATGGGACTCATACGATAAGCTTGATTTCAATGACGAGGAGCAATTGGTAAAGTTTATAGGTATTCCCCTCGATAAATTGGAGGCAGAGGCCTTGAGGGAAACAATTGTTTTTGCCCTCGGCGCCGGCGATTATGAAGACGCACAACAGGCGTTCCAAAGTTACAAAAAATACAATCCTGAAAAGATGAAGGAGTTCGTATTATGGCTTTTCCCGACCTTTCCCTATCTCTGTAAGCTGTATAGAAAGCTGAGGTATGAAATCCTAAAGTTATGATAAGCACACTGTATAATAGACACAAAGAAACGGCACAGAATTTTTTCTGGCGAAGCCTGCAGATGTTCAGCAGATATGGCGTAACAGCCATCATATTTTTCGCTGCAGCAAAGCTCTTGTCTCCAGAGGATTTCGGTCTGCTCAATTACCTGCGAACCGTGTTTTTCCTCTTGATGATTTTCTGCGACTTCGGGCTTTCTTACTCAGTTTCAAAATATGTCACGGAGTATAAGGTCCTTCAATCCGAAAAACTCTACCGTATCACCTTTACGATTATGGCGTTTAGCGTAAGCATAGCCGGCTTGATTTCAGCGGCTGTCATTGTTTTTGGTAACGCAATTTTCAAGGAAAACTATCGATACATTCTTTGCTTTTTGCCATATCTGTTTCTGATGCCGCTGACTGATATCCTTGATGGTATATACAGGGGGCTCAAAGAGTTTAAAAAACTCGCTCTTATCAGTTCCATAGTCGGTTTGGTATCCATTGGGATTTCCCTTTTCCTGATAAGCCGTTATATCCTCATAGGAGCAATTTGGTCTCTTAATATAATGTATCTGTTGCTGTTACTGCCTCTTTGCGGGTACCAAAAAAACTTTAAATTTGAATTCGATAAATCCGTTCTGGTCGAGGTGTTTAAATATGCGCTGGTTGTAGGAATAGGAATGATGGCAGGATTCCTTTATGCCAGGGCCGGCATCCTGATATTAAAACAGTTCGGTTTTGTAACCGAAATCGGCTACTATGGATTACTGGATAGTATTTTTCAATTAGTGTTCCTGCCTTTTGGAATACTGGGCCAGGTTATTGCCCCTAATACGACTGCGCACATTGCCGTCAGGAATATTGCTGAAGTCAAAAATAAAGTGAAAAAGTATGCAGTGCTTTGTGTCCCAACAGGTGTGGCTCTTAGTGCATTGCTGTATTTTGCCATTCCTGTTGTGCTACAAACCTTTTTCCCAGAGTATAGCACTGCCGGGTTCCTGCTTATAATGAAGATTTTGCTTATCTCGGTGCCGTTTTATGTTTGGGGCGCGATATTAAACCAGGGTTTTGTGGGACCGGCCGGCCTTGCTAAAATCAGCGTAATAACAACCTTAATCGGCGGCATTTTGAACGTCGCTCTTGATTATGCCCTCATAGGCACTATGGGCTTTGTCGCAGTATTCTGGGTAATGCTGGGGATTCATTCTGTAAGCATTATAATTATCACTGCATATTTTTATATCAAAGTCGAAGCCGTTAAACTAACGAATGAGCAATAGTGTAAAAGGACGATGTCAATGGAAAAACTTTCGGACTATGGTTACAATGTATACTCCCAGTTTGGTGAGGACGGAATAATTGAACAGATATTCAAGGTCCTGGGGACATCGTCTAAAGTTTGTGTTGAATTTGGAGCATGGGACGGTTTCTATCTGTCAAACACCGCCAACCTTTGGACAAAGGGATGGAAAGGAATACTGATTGAGGCCGACAAAGCCAAGTATAAAGCACTGGTTCAAAACGTTAAAAAGTATGATTGCCTCTGCATCAATGCGTTTGTAGGTTATGACGGACCGAGTACTCTTGAGAATATATTAAAGCAAAATGGCGTATCCGGCGACATTGATTTATTATCCATAGACGTTGATGGAGATGATTACTATATTCTTGAGAGCTTGGAGGAGTTAAAACCCAGATTGATTGTCTGTGAGTTTAATCCCACCATTCCGCCGCATATGGATATAATACAGGAGAAAGGAAACTACTTCGGTTGTTCGGCCTTTTCGCTGGTCAAACTTGCAGAAAAAAAAGGGCTCCGGCTGATAGCTGTGAGTGACACTAATTGCTTTTTTGTCAGGGCTAACGATTTTGAAAAGTTCGCTGCTTATGAAAATAACCTGGAACTGCTGATGACCAAAAAGCATCTTACTTACTTCATAACCGGGTTTGATGGGGGCTACCTACTTTCAAGGAGACCGGTATATGGTGACAATTATCCGTATGCCCAAAAGTTAAAGGGAGAATATTACAGATTCAGAAGAAATTTGTTCCGCACATTATATTTTTTCATAAAAAGAATACTTTGTGCTCTTGGCATAAGAATGCAGGGATTTGAAATTCGTAAAAAGAAAGTGGGCACCGGGAAGAAAAATGGCCCCCAAATATAACTCAGGCAGTTGCATAGGAAAAAGCAGGCAGACAATGAAGGCGTTTCTCCAAAGAATCGTGGAAATGTTTCCTTTGTCACTTTATCTCTATCAGGGGCTCAGAAATTTACCAAGATATCCGGCTTTCATAAAGGAATTCTTATCTTTCAAGAAAGCACGCGAAGCAAGCCGGTTCGAAATAAGATGGAAAGACCTTTATCCCTGCTTAAGCGATAAAACCGCCGCTACCTCATTTGACAGGCACTATGTTTTTCACACTGCCTGGGCGGCACGAATTCTTGCCAGAACCCTGCCTGAGGAGCATGTCGATATTTCATCATCGATTTATTTCGTCGCTTTGGCGTCGGCTTTTATCAGGATAAAGTTTTATGACTACCGTCCGGCGGACCTGAAATTGAGCGGTTTACAATCAGAGGCGGCAGACCTGATGGCCTTACCGTTTCCCGATATGTCGGTGTCGTCGCTTTCCTGTATGCACGTCGTAGAACATATCGGGCTTGGCCGCTATGGTGACCCTTTGGATTACAATGGTGACCTGAAAGCAATTTGTGAGCTTAAACGTGTGCTTGCAAAAGGCGGGAATCTGTTGTTTGTTGTGCCCGTCGGCGGAAAACCAAAGGTAATGTTCAACGCCCACAGGATTTACAGTTATGACCAGGTCATAAGCTATTTTGAAGAACTGGAACTGATGGACTTCGCATTGATTCCGGAAGGTAAGAAAAATGATGGGCTTATTGAGCATGCACTTAAAGAGATGTCTGATGTACAAACCTATGGTTGTGGTTGCTTTTGGTTTCGAAAGGATATTAAATGGGCAAAGTCAGTCAACACAAAAAGCCCCGGAGCGTAGTTGCGCGAAAGTCATAGGAGAAACGTCAGGTTTTGTAAAGAGTAATTAATATGGCCCTCCAGATAATCAAGAATATGATCAAACGCACATTCCTTTATGATATAATTCTACAGATCTGGTGGAGAAGAGAAGTGCAATGTTGGCAAAAAAAGGGCAAACCGGTTCCGCCACCGCATTTGGTGAAACAAAGAACCGTTAAGGAATACGCAAGGAAATTCTCTATTCGCACTTTAGTTGAAACAGGGACTTATCACGGCGATATGATAAATGCGACCAAGAATATATTTAGCAAAATATTCTCGGTAGAACTTGATAGGACGCTTTATGAACAAGCAAAAAAGAAGTTTGCCAAATTTGCCCACATCTCAATAATTCAAGGTAATAGCAGTGAAGTGTTGCCATACATTCTCGTAGAGATAACACAGCCCTGTCTCTTTTGGCTTGACGCTCATTATTCAGGTGGAGTTACGGCGAAAAGCGATATTGAAACCCCTATCATGCGCGAATTGCAGCTCATTTTCGCTCACGCTCTTGGAGAACAAGTCATTCTAATAGATGATGCGAGATTGTTTGTCGGCCAAAATGATTATCCAACCCTGGAAGAGTTACGAAACTTTGTTTTTGAACGGCGTCCTGGTTATGTAGTTGAAGTTGAAAACGACATTGTCAGGGTTCACAAAAAGTCCGCCACATAAGGAATTATGCTATTATCTGTGTCTAAGATTTTAGATGCACAAACCTATGGATGCGGATGTTTCTGGTTTAAAAGAAAGGAGAAATAACAGTGCTGGCAGGAAGGCGAAACGCCGCCAATCGTGTCGAGTGGCTTGAAAAAACCCTGGCTAAGATTCCGCCCGGTTCCCGAATCCTGGATGCAGGTGCAGGAGAGCTGCAGTTCAAGAAGCTTTGTTCCCACCTGAGATATGTGGCTCAGGATTTTGCGAAATACAATGGCAAGGGCGATAGTGTCGGCTTGCAGATGGGCGCCTGGGACCAGACCCGTCTGGATATTATTTGCGACATCTGTAACATCCCGGAACCTGACAAATCCTTCGATGCCATTATGTGCATCGAAGTATTTGAGCATTTGCCGAATCCTGTTGCCGCAATAAAGGAGTTCAGCCGGTTGCTGCGGGTTGGCGGACACCTAATCCTTACGGCGCCGTTTTGCAGCTTAACGCATCAATCGCCGTTTCACTTCTGCACGGGATTTAACCGTTACTTTTACGAGAAACATCTGCCGGAACACGGCTTCCAGATAATCGAACTTGAAAGGAACGGGAACTTTTTTGAGTACCTTGCGCAGGAAGTTTGGCGAATCAACAGTATGGCAAAACGCTACGCAGCCAAACGCCCGACTCCGCTTGAGCTGTTCGCTATGATGATTATGTTAAAAATGCTTGGACGATTTAGCAGGGCGGATACCGGCTCAAACGAGATGCTCTGCTACGGATATCACGTCCTGGCGAGAAAAGAACGATAATGATTATTACTCGACTTCTCGGCGGTTTAGGCAATCAGATGTTTCAGTATGCTGCGGGCAGACGACTTGCGCACGTATTGTCAGTCGAGTTGAAGCTGGACGTCACGTGGATGGATAAATTCCTCGGCCGGCCCTATGCCCTCGGAAATCTCAATATCGAGGAGAAATTTGCCTCTGCATCGGAGATTGCCACCGTGGCGCCGACAGGAAGATTGGGGCACGCCCTGGCGAAAAGATGGCCCAAGAAATGGCCAAGATACATTCAGGAAAAACATTTTCACTTTGACCCGGATATTCTTAAGCTCCCCGACGGTGTTTATCTGAAAGGATTTTGGCAAAGCGAAAAATATTTCTTAGATATTGCTGAAACCATACGCAGGGAATTTACTGTCAAACACCCCCTGAGTGAAAAAGCAAAAGAAATGTCGGAACCGATTGCTTCCGAACAATCCGTAAGTCTTCACATTCGGCGAGGCGATTATGTTACATCGCGCACAATGAAACGGCATCATGGCGTCTGTGAGCTGGATTATTATTTCCGATGCGTGGATTATCTGAAGCAACTGGTCAAGAACGCTCATTTTTTTATTTTCAGCAATGACCAGCAGTGGGCGCGAGATAATTTGAAACAGCTCCATCCAGCTACGTTTATTGACTACAATCGGCCTGACAAGAACTATGAAGACCTGTGGCTTATGAGTCAGTGCAAACATAACATCATTACCAATAGCACCTTTTCCTGGTGGGGAGCATGGCTGAACCCGGGAAAGGATAAGATAGTTCTCGCACCGAAACAATGGTTTTCCAAAAAGGACCAGCTTGCAACGAAAATGGACGATTTATTTCCTCCCGGCTGGATAACCTTGTAATAGAAAACTCCCTGTCATATCGAATCTTGCCGAACGACTGGAAACACTTAACGAACGGGAAACTTGTGAGACAGGGTCTTTGTCTGCTCTTTGATGTTTGCAGCAAATGACGCGTCGATAGTGTATTGGCATTTGTCGAGGAGCCGGATTTTTTTCAGCACCGCATCCATCAGCTCGACTATCCGGTCCATTTCTGAAGAGTCCATACCGTTTTTGGTGACGATGGGTGTGCCAAGGCGGATGCCGCTTGTAACTGAGGGGTCTTTCTGGTCGTATGGTAGCAAAAGTTTATCGACGACGATGCCGCACGATTCGAGGCACCTTTGCGCCACAAAGCCGGTCAGGCCGGGTCTGGCGTTTGCGACGTTGACCAGGACCATATGGTTGTCGGTCCCGCCGGTCAGAATGTCGTAACCCTTGCGGAGCAGCTCTTCGGCCAGTCGTTTGGCGTTTGCCACGACCTTGAATTGCCTGGCCTTATACTCATCCGATGCCACCTCCCTGAAAAAAACCGCCTTGGCAGCGATATTGTTGAAGTACGGCGTCCCCTGCACACCGGGAAAGGTTGTCTTTTCTATTAGCTGCCACAAAATAGTGTCCGTGCCCGCTGCTTTTATTTTAAGGTCGTAATCTTTACCCATCAGTATCAGCCCCCCCCGCGGGCCGCCCGGTTTGTAGGTGCTGGTGGTTGTGATGTGGGCGTGGTCAATTGGCGAGGGGTGTGCGCCGGCAATTACCAGCGCCGATACGTGCGAGATGTCGGCAAGCAACATTGCCCCGACCTCATCGGCGATTTGTCTGAACTTGGCGACGTCAACCGTCCTGGCGTAGGCGCTTGCGCCGCATATAATCAGTTTGGGCCTGAATCGGCGTGCCTGCCTTAGAATCTCGTCGTAATCAAGCAGGTAAGTGTCCCGGTCAACGCAATAGGTGTCGATTTCGAAGAACTTGCCGGTCAGTGAATCGATGAAGCCATGCGAATAATGCCCCCCGTGCGACACCCCCATACTCAATATCCTGTCGCCTTTATCCAGCAGAGCGGTAAGCACTATCTGATTTGCGGTTGTGCCGGAATGCGGCTGGACATTGGCGTATTTGGCGCCGAAGGCCCGTTTGGCGCGTTCGACGGCCAACAGTTCCACCTCGTCCATCACGCCGCTGCCGCCGTGCAGACGAGCGGCGGGGAACCCCTCACTGGTCTTGTTCTGCAGGATTGAACCCAGCGCCGCAAGCACGGCCCGTGAGCACTGATTTTCCGCCGCCAAAAGCTGTATTGTATCCTGAAGGCGCTGATATTCCTTCGTTATCAGCTTATGAATTTCGGGGTCGAACTGTATAATCGCCGCCTGTAAGCCGTCGTGATATACCTCTGATGAAAGCTTATCGAACACCGTCAGAATCCTTTCCGATTACAAATGCGTCCCTGCGCTATCAGCCGAAGACACTGCGGACAATATCGTTAAAAGTTACATACAACAGAAGCGCACCAACCAGTCCCCAGCCCGCGTAGGCGATAATCTCCTGCGTCCGCACGCTCAGAGCAGAACCCTTGATTTTCTCGACCAGTAACAGTAACGTCAGCCCCCCGTCAAAAGGCGGCAGGGGCAGGAAATTCAGCACCGCTATGGAGGCGCTTATCAGGCCGAGGAAGTAGGCATAATAAATGAGCGGTTGCGCAGCAACGATGCGATAGCTGAACGTCAAAATCCCAACCGGCCCCATAAGCTGCTTGGGGCTGACAAGCCCTCCTATCAGCCGATGCAAAGTAACATACGTCTGAATGATAAACGTCTTTGTCCTTTTGTATCCCATCCTTATTGCATCGATGGGTCCGTCGGCCTTATACAGCCGCTCCAGTTCCGCGAACGGTACCGGCTGCTCAAAGAAAACAGGGACGGCGACGAGGCCCTTTTGTCCGCCGAAGGCGAGACCTCGCCCAATGGCGGGTCCGCCAACATCGACGGCTATATCGCCTGCCGTCTGTTCATCGAGCCGCCAGTCAATCGTGATACGCTGACCCGCATTTTTCCTTAACTGGCGGGCTATGTCATAAAAACTCGACACCTCAACGCCATCCACGGCGGTTATCGCCGCACCACGCGGAATTGCAAGCGGCTGAGGATACCGCTCGGTTGCGATAGTCTTGGCAACTATCGGATGCTCAGTATCGAGTTCGGGCGGTGCTATGCCTATGATTACACGGTCGGAATCTGACTCTTTTCGAGGGACTACCGGCACGGTCAGACGCTGTTGAAGCCCATTGGGGTCGCTGCGTTGGACCGTTATGGGAAGCTTTTTGCCCTCATACGCCATAGTCTGTTGCCGCAACTCAGAATATGTCGGATTTTCAACGTCGGCGACGGCCACAATGATGTCCGCGGGCTTTAATCTCGCAGCGCCTTCGCCGGCCTTAGGCCGAGCAAAACCGACTTTAGCAAGCAATCGCAGCAGCCATTCCTTAACAGACCGTGGTTCGTCGGACACCGCCGTTATGCGCAGCCGGGGCACAATAGAGCAGATATTGGCAAGGTCGGCTTCGGTTTCTCCGGCGGGGTGTACTATCGACGCAAAACTCAGGGCGAGCCGGGTCTCGACCCACTGCGCCTCGCCGGAGGGCTTGGGGCGCTCGGCCAGCACGGCAATATCGGGCGCGAAGGTCTGCTGCACGATTTCCTGCAATTGCCAGTGGTTGTTGACGTCAACCCCGGCGACGGCCTTGATGCGGTCGCCGGGCAGTAAACCTGTAATTTCGAGAAGCCGATTGGCGTCGGCGGCGAAGAGCTTTGCAATGGTTAAGCTGGAGGGTCTTTCGATACCAAAAACGCGAAACTGCTCGCCGGGCAGTTGCTCAGCTGCCAGCGATACGTCCTCTATTGTGCCGTCCTCGTGCCGGACCTTGAGCGGGATTGCCTCGCCTTTGGCGGAAAGCGCCCCGGCCATCATAACGTCGCTGAAATCCAGCCGGCCATCTTCGCCTTTGACCTCGATTACCTCATCGCCCGGCCTGACGCCGGCCGACTCTGCGGCTGAACCGGGCAGGACGCCCCCCACAATCGGGGCTATCAGGTTTATGCCCACCAGGAACACTATAATATAGACAATGACGGCGCTTATCGCATTAAAGGTCACTCCCGCGGCAAAGACCGCGGCGCGAGCCCAGGCGGGCTTGTTGGCGAACGAGCGAGGGTCGTCGCTTGCCTTCGCAGGACCTGTGTCATCCTGGCCCAGCATTTTGACAAAACCGCCAAAGGGAATAAGACCTATCCGGTATTCAGTATCGCCGGGCAGAATCTTCTTGCCGAAAGTAAAACCGAACAAGCCCTCCACGCCGCTCTCGCCTTCCTTCGCCTTTTTGCGAAACAATTCAGGCAGGATACGTATCTGCCAGCCGCGGTCGGCCTTTTTTATGCCGAACAAAATAGGCGGCATAAATATCGAAAACGCCTCGACCTTTATGCCACACAGCTTGGCAACTACAAAATGTCCGAACTCGTGAATCAGGACGACAGCACCGAAACCCAGCAGCACCAGCAGGATATTCTTGAAAACATCGAGATTACGAACAATCAGAAAGGCGGCTGCGATAACGACCGCGGCCAACAGAACCTCTCGTGAATAGTTTTTCAGCGAAGCTGATGGTTTTTCAGACATTCCAATACCTCTCTTTTGGCCCAGGCATCCGCCTCAAGCAGTTCCGCAAGCGATACATCGGTCCTGATGTCGCCAGTCGCCTCGACTCGCGTCGAGAAACGCCGAGGCGGGCAGTTGTCAAGGCAGCGCCGGACAAGTTCCACGATATTTCCGAATTTTATCCTGCCCGCAAGAAACTGCTCGACAGCGGCTTCATTGGCGGCGTTAAAGACAGCAGCGGCCGTCCCGCCTCTTCGGGCAACCTCAAAACCCATCTCAAACGCCGGGAAAACCTTCGGATTTGGCTTCTCGAAGGTCAACGTCCTCAACCGGTCAAGCCGAAGCTTCTTTGCCAGGCCGGGCAGACGCAGCGGATATGTCAGTGCATACTGTATCGGAAGAGACATATCGGGGCAACCCAACTGCGCAATCACCGAACCATCCACAAACTCCACCAATGAATGAACTATCGACTCCGGATGCACCAGCACTTCAATCTTCTCCGCAGGCGTGTCGAAAAGCCAGCACGCCTCAATAATCTCCAACGCCTTGTTCATCATCGTTGCCGAATCGACCGTAATCTTCGGCCCCATCCGCCACACAGGATGCGCCATTACCTGTTCGATTGTCGCGTTCTGTATCTCGGCTGCACTCGCCTGCCTGAATGGCCCGCCGGAAGTAGTCAGCACAATCTTAGCCACCTCTTCCCGCCTTCCCGCGGCAAGCGCCTGAAAAATAGCCGAGTGCTCACTGTCAACCGGCAATAATTCCGCATCGTATTTTTTTGCTTCCGCGGTAATCAACTGACCCGCTATAACGAGCGGCTCTTTGTTCGCTATCGCAACCCTTTTGCCTTTGCGAACCGCAGCCAAAACCGCCGGCAGCCCCGCGACCCCCACAACCGCCGCCACAACCGTATCAACGCCGTCAAGCTCCGCGATATCCGTCAGCCCCTGCGCTCCGGTGAAGACCTCCACATTAAGACCTTCGATGAGCCGACGAAACTGCGCCAGGTAATCGGCGTCGCTAATCGCCACGTACTTCGGCCTATACCGCCGAACCTGCTCAGCCAACAACTTGACGTTGCTGTGCCCGCTTAGCGCAACAACCTCAAATCGTTGCCCTTCCTCAAGAGACGAGTTCAATCCGTCTATTACCCGCAGGGTAGTCGTCCCTATCGAACCCGTTGAACCTAATATAGCTATTCGTCTGCGCATAAAAATGGCACCCTGAAAAACAGAGTGCCATTATATCCGCACACCCGCAAAAAACCACCCCCGATTACCGCTCCCTGACCTGAGCATCGTCTCATCTTTTCTCTTGTCTTTTTTCAACATCCTGGCTATCGTAAATCCAGCGTTGGTTCAGACATAAGATTGTCTCGATGGAGACGAAAATATGAATTACAAGGGTATTATATTAGCTGGCGGCAGCGGCACCCGGCTGCACCCCGTCACCAGGGCAATAAGCAAGCAACTCATCCCGATATACGATAAGCCGATGGTTTACTACCCGCTCACCACCCTTATGCTGGCGGGTATAAGAGAAATTCTCGTCATCAGCACGCCCGCCGACCTGCCTCTGTATAAAAAGGTCCTCGGCGACGGCTCCCAGTGGGGTATCCGCATCGAATACGCCGAGCAGCCCAGGCCAGAAGGACTTGCTCAGGCCTTCATTATCGGCAAGAAATTTCTCGCCGGAAGTCCCGCCTGCCTGATTCTCGGCGACAACATCTTCTATGGCCACGGCCTTGTCGATTCGCTCAAAAAAGCCGTAAGCAATGAAAACGGAGCGACGATTTTCGGCTACTGGGTCAAAGACCCCCAGCGATACGGCGTCATCGAGTTCGATAAGTCCGGCAAGGTGCTTTCAATCGAAGAAAAACCACAAAAACCCAAATCCAATTACGCCGCCGTTGGCCTGTACTTTTACGATTCTCAGGTTGCCGATATCGCAGCCGGCATTAAACCATCCGCAAGGGGCGAGCTTGAAATCACGGACCTGAATAACGCCTACCTGAAAAACAACAAGCTCAGGGTCGAATTGCTCGGGCGGGGCATCGCCTGGCTCGATACCGGCACGCCCGAATCGATGCTCCAGGCCGCCAACTTCGTCCAGACCGTTCAGCAAAGACAAGGCCTGATGATTGCCTGCCCCGAGGAAATCGCCTTTCATTTCGGTCTTATTGATGCCGGACAGGTAATCCGGCTCGCCGAACCCCTGGCTAAAAACTGGTATGGGCAATATCTTCTTGCCCTTGTGGATGAGCATCGCTAAATGAAAGTTACTCCAACGAAACTCCCCTCTGTCCTTGTCATTGAACCCGACGCCTTTGGCGACGCCCGCGGCTGGTTCCTCGAAACCTTCAGCAGCAAACGCTACGAGCAGGCCCTCGGCTTCGCCGAGAGGCGAGCGGGCATCGAATTATCGTTTGTGCAGGATAACATCTCCTTTTCGGCAAAGAACATCCTGCGGGGTATTCATTTCCAGTATCCGCATTCCCAGGGCAAACTCGTCCAGGTAATCTCAGGCGAGGTCTTCGACGTCGCCGTCGATATCCGCCTCGGCTCGCCCACTTTCGGACAGTGGGTTGGGGAAAATCTATCCGCGCTCAATCACAAACAGATTTATATCCCACCGGGCTTTGCACACGGCTTTTGCGTCCTCAGCGACACCGCCTTATTCTCTTATAAATGCACCGATTACTATAGCCCCGCCGCGGAAGGTGGCATAATATGGAACGACCCCGACCTCGGAATCGGATGGCCCGTCCCCACGCCAATCGTATCGGGAAGGGATGCGGGCTTTCCCCGGCTCAAAGACGTCCCAAAGGACAAATTGCCTGTCCTGAGCGAAGTCGAAGGGCCAAAGTATAAGGAAGGCAGATGAGCGGTTTGCCTGACAAGGTAGTCATCCTGGGCGGCAAAGGTATGCTGGGCACCGACGTGGCCGCGGAGTGCAAAAGCCGAGGCATCGATTTTGAAGTGTTAGACCTGCCTGAATTCGACATAACCAACGAACATCAGCTTGCCGCGGCAGTCAGGGGGGCGCAAACGATAATCAATTGCGCCGCTTACACAAATGTCGAAAAAGCCGAGACCGAAACCGAGCTGGCGTTTCGCGTCAACACCGAGGCCGTCGGCCAGCTCAGTGCCTTCGCAAGAAAATCAGACGCCTGGGTCCTTCATATCAGCACCGATTTTGTCTTCGACGGCGCCGGCGACAAACCTTATGTCGAGAAGGATATTCCTCATCCGATTAACGCCTACGGCAGGACAAAGCTGGCGGGCGAACGGCTCCTGGTTGAAAACAGATGTCGGTATTGTATAATGCGGGTCGAGTGGACTTACGGGCTGCACGGCGAAAACTTCGTAAAAAAATTCCTGCAAAAAGCCCGGACGCAAAAAGAGATGAAAGTTGTTGACGACCAGTTCGGCTCTCCGACGGCAACTACCGAGGCGGCAAAGGCCGTTTGCGACCTTATGCTAAAAAAGCCAAAAGGCGTTTATCATTTTGCAAGCCAGGGCTACGTCAGCCGATTAGGCGTCGCGGAGTTCATCACCCAAGCGCTCGGCTTGGATGTGCAGTTGACCCCCTGCAAGACAAGCGATTATCCTTCCGCCGCCGCCAGGCCCCTTAACAGCAGGTTCGACTGCAGCAAAATCAGGTCCTTGCTCCACGGCCAGATTAAACCCTGGCAAACCTCCTTGGAAGAATTCCTTAAACAATACTGCCCTGAGCGGAGTCAAGGGGTATGAGAAGATTGCTCGTTACAGGCGGCGCCGGCTTCATCGGCAGCAATTTCGTCCAGATGGTGCTCTCTGAGCACCCTGACTGCAACGTTATCAATCTCGACAAGCTCACCTACGCGGGAAATCTCGAAAACCTCGCCGGCTTCGAAAATCACCCCAATCATAAATTCATAAAGGGCGATATCTGCGACGGCAACCTGATAAATCGCATCATCGACGAGTTCGAGATTGACTCCATCGTTAATTTCGCCGCTGAAAGCCACGTTGACAGGTCCATCACCGAACCGAAAATCTTTATCGAAACCAACGTTATAGGAACGCTGACGCTTCTCGAAGCCGCAAGGGACAACAACTTGCAGCGTTTCGTCCAGATTTCCACCGATGAGGTCTATGGTGCGCTTGGGCCTGATGGTAAATTCACCGAGCAGACGCCGCTTGCTCCCAACTCGCCGTATTCCGCCAGCAAGGCCGCCGCCGACCACCTCGTCCGCGCCTTCGGCCACACCTGGGGCGTGAAATACAACATAACCAGATGTTCAAACAATTACGGGCCATATCAGTTCCCCGAAAAGCTCATCCCCTTGATGATTAACAACGCCCTCAACGACCAACCATTGCCCGTTTACGGCGACGGCCTTCAGGTCCGCGACTGGATTTACGTCTATGACCATTGCACCGCCGTCTGGAAAGTCCTCACCGACGCCGTGCCGGGCGAAACCTACAATATCGGCGGCTGCAACGAAAAAACCAATCTCGAAGTTGTCGAGCTGATTCTCGCTCGCCTCGGCAAACCAAAAACGCTAATCAAGCACGTTACCGACAGGCCCGGACACGACAGACGCTACGCCATCGACGCCTCGAAGATAATCAGTCAGTTGAAATGGAAACCCTCCGTCTCTTTTGAGCAGGGGCTTAATAAAACCATCGACTGGTATCTTGCCAGCCGCAAATGGCTCGCCAACGTCGTCTCCGGCGACTACCAGAAGTATTACAAATCGATGTATAAGAACAGGTAATCGGGATAGAAACCCTGAACGCCTCAAAATGTTTAAAGCCCATAGCCAAACCTTTATATAAACGTATGCAGATGGCTTAGAATGATAGAGCTTTTTGAATTCGGTCAAAATATCTAACTCGTCATGGCGTAGGCCTTGCCGTAGTCCAGAATGGCGTCTTATACGAAAAACATATAAGCATAGTTCGACATTAAATCAGTAGAGACCAATGAGCAATCCACATTTCGTAATTCGAGATAAATGCCCTGTATGTGCTTCGGACAGCTTAAGAACGATTTACCAAAGTCCATTTAATGAACCTCCAATAAGGGACTATCTTGAAGAGTTTTATTCGCCAACGGGCGGGGTAGAGTTCGAGTATCTTGAAAAAGCTATCTATTTTCTTTTTGAATGCAACATATGCGGTTTGATTTTCCAAAAAGAGATACCCAATGACAACTTAATGGAAAGACTCTACGAGTATTGGATAGAACCTCATAAGGTATTCAATCAACAGCAAAAGAAAAATGGGCTTGGCTTATACTCATACTATGCGCAAGAGATTATACAAATCATAGCGTATTTTGAAGAAGCACCCTCGTCGCTATGCTTTCTTGATTTTGGTATGGGATGGGGTAAATGGGCGCTGATGGCGAAGGCTTTTGGATGCGACTCATATGGTTCCGAATTATCCAAGGAGCGTATAGAATATGCGAAATCAAACGGTGTAAAAGTCGTTTCATGGATGGAAATACCTCAACATCAATTCGATTTCATAAATACCGAACAAGTATTCGAGCACATACCACAACCATTACAAACGTTGCGCCATTTGAAAAACGCGTTGAAACCTAACGGTATACTTAAGATCAGTGTTCCAATTGCCAATGACATAGAACGACGATTGAAGACCATGGACTGGAAGGCACCAAAGGGAACGAGAGATTCTCTTAATCCCGTCGCTCCCCTTGAACATATCAATTTCTTCAGAAGGAAGTCTCTTCTTAAGATGGCGAGTATAGCAGGAATGGAAGAAGTATTAATCTCTATTAAACGGCGATACCAATATACAACCCGTTGGAGAGGAATGAAGAGGATTGCGAAGAATGTCCTTCTACCTGTGTATCATAATATCTTGAAAAGACGGAACTGCTCGTTTTTTCGTAAGGTGTGAAGCACAGGAAATCATTGATACCGAATAAGGCGCTGCTCCTGACCGTTTTTTCGCTGTGCTCCATATTGACAGGTGAGCTTAATCTTTATATGCTTTGAGGGATTGAAATCGAAGGTATCCTAATGTGGAGAAACCTGCCCGGGGCACCGCAGGGGTGCCGGCTAATCATCGGCCTTCGCCGAGACGAGTGACTGGTACCTGGCAAACCGCAAATGGCTGGCCAACGTCGTCTCCGGCGATTACCAAAAGTATTACAAAGAAATGTACACAAACCGCTAAAAAAGGTTAGTTCAGGCAGTCGATTCGCTGAAGTAATGAAACTTATAAGCAACATCGTGTTCACAAAGAACAGGCCTTTGCAGTTAAATGGCTATCTCGAAAGCATGTATCGGTATTTTCCGCCTGAACAGATACAAACTTATGTCTTATGGAAGCAGGAATTATTCACGCAGGAATACGAGCGGCTTTTTTCGAGATATCCAACCTGCATAGTGGTAAGGGAACGCGATTTTTCGGACGATTTTTTTAAGATATTAAATCAGATTGAAACGAAATATATTTTGTTTGGCGTTGACGACGTTGTGTATTTTGATTCAGTCGAAATCAGCCTGATAGATGCGGCCTTCGAGATTGCAGGCAATGATATATTGGGATTTTCGCTCCGATTCGGGTACAACGTGCTTAACAATGGCAAAGACAAGGTTGTCGAAGATGAAATTGAAGGTCAAAAAATTTACAAATTAAACTGGCAGGGCGGACAAACAGAAAACACCTCTTATCCTTTCGAGCTTTGTGCAACAATTTACAGGACGGAACTGGTCAAAAAAATTGTCCATTCTTCACGAAGCCACAACAAGCTAGCGATTATTCTTTTCTCACCCGATTCCGTTCTAATCAAGGGGTTAAGAAAATTAAGAATGGCAGGGAAAGCAAAGAGAATTCTGAAAGATTTCGGTTTTTTTTACAACCCGAATGTGCTCGAACACTGGGTTTGCAAATGGTGTAAGGAAAATGCGGAAAATCTTCCTGCATATATATACTTTAAAAAGGCGTCCGCAAGTGCCATTCAGGTAAATTTGGTAAACATTAGGAAGAGCGAAGCGGCTTACGAAGATTGGGAACATGCTGTTGAAACGTTAAATGAGAAATACCAAAAAGGTTGGGTGCTGGATACTGATTTTATTGCCGAACATAAGCCGACAGATACGCACTGCGGCAAAGAAAGTTTCAAACTTATAAAAAAATGAAATAATTAGAACGGAAAAAGTGTTATGTCTAGCTTTTACAGCAGGTGGGGAAAACCTTTAATCAGAACAGAAATAATTTCAGCATTGGCTAAATACCCTCGGTATCTGGCAGATATATTCAGATACAGCCGGATGGAGGGAGCCGAGCACCTTATACTTCGCAATACTTATCCGTGTTTGTTCGATAGAACCGCCAAGACCAGCATTGAGGGCCATTACTTTTACCAGCATATTTGGGCAATGGAAAAGATTCTGGCTCGTCGACCATCACTGCACGTGGACATTGGTTCCAACGTGGATTTTGTCGGGCTTCTCAGCACGATTACCAAAGTTCACTTCGTGGACATCCGCCCAATGCAGGTCAATAATCTTCCTAATCTGGAAATTAAGTACGGCTCCATTCTCGACCTGCCGTATGAGGACGATAGTCTTGAATCGATTTCCTGTCTGCACGTGGCGGAACATATCGGGCTAGGACGATACGGAGACCCCTTGGACCCCCGTGGGACAGAAAAAGCCGCGGTGGAACTAACCCGCTGTTTGGCCGTGGGGGGGTATCTTTATTTCTCTGTACCGGTCGGCAGGCCACGCCTGTGTTTCAACGCCCATCGTATCCATTCGCCCTCGCTGATTCTGGAATATTTTGCCGATCTTGAACTGGTGGAATTCTTCGGTACGGATGACCATAACAATTTCCTCCGAAATACCGATATAAAGCCATTCGAGACGGCTGATTACGCTTGCGGTATGTACCTGTTTACCAAAAAAATGCCATGACCAGCAGGAAAATGTCCAATGAAAACCGATTCCTCTGAAAAACCGGCAGCTTCGAAGCAAACAGAAGGACTCAAAAAGGGCGATAAATGGACCTGCTAATAGTAACCAGCATTCCTGAATGGGCGAGTTTCGGACAGCAAACAGTAATTTGCCTTGATATCCTGTCGCAAGAAAACAAGCATTGCCAAAGTTGATATCTAAGATTCAATAAGGTTCGGCAATATGCCAAAAGTTAGCGTAATAATTCCGACATACAACCGCTGCCAGTTAGTGATAGAAGCTATAGGTAGTGTTTTGACTCAGAGCTTTACTGACTTTGAAATTATTGTAATAGACGATGGCTCTACAGATGATACTGCCGAGATGGTAAAAGCTGTTAATGATGAAAGATGCCGCTATTTTTACAAGCCTAACGGGGGCGCAGCCAGCGCCAGAAATATGGGATTAACAAAGGCTGGCGGCGAGTATGTTGCTTTTCTCGATTCCGACGATTTGTGGCCGAAGAAATATTTGGAAGTTATGGTTTCCACACTGCAGGATGCTTCTGACTATGGTGTGGCATATTGCGGCATTACCCAGGTTTATCCTGACGGACGAATTGTCAAAAATTATAGGGTCAAGTATTGTGTGTCTGGTTGGATTACGGAATCGCTATTCAACAAATCTTATGTCGTATGCCAGATTTCAGTTATTCGGAGGCATTTATTAAAAGATTTTTATTTCGATGAGAGCTTTAAGATTATGTCCGAAGATGTTGATTTCTTCTTAAGGCTCTCTCTGCGTACAAAATTCCTGTTCGTGCCCGGCGTGTTGACTATTCACAGAGTCCAGACCGATAGTTTGTCTCAACGGGGGGGTAAAAACAGAATCGACCATGATAAGATAACCGTATTAGAACGGTTTTATTATGATTTAGGCGGCAAGAACGCTGTATCCAAAGCGACAGCTATGAAACGCATCGGAAAGGCTTACAGGGGGATTGGTTTGCAGTATTACGAGATTGGTGCACGTAAGGCAGCAATTGAAATGCTCAAAAGGGCCGCTTCGTACTTGGGGTTTAATTTTAAAACTTATTCCTGTCTAATAAAAGCATTGTTGAAACCCAAGTATTCCGACACAATCCCTGATTGGAACTTTCCGGGGTCATTCCGTTTAATAAAGGAGGAAAAGATATGAACCGGAATTTAACTAAGACCGGCATTGATGTTTCAATTATTATCATAAGCTGGAATACATGTGACCTGTTCGCCCAGTGTTTGCAATCACTGCAGCAAGCTATCCAGGATATTCAAGCCGAGATTATCGTTGTAGATAACGATAGCAAAGATGGTTCTGCACAGTATGTTGCCAAGCATTTTCCCAATGCTTGCCTTATAAGAAATGACTGCAACAGGGGTTTTGCTGCGGTTGACCTTCCCCCCAAAAGCGTGAATTTACTTCTATGGCAAACGTAAGCATTTGTATTCCTACGTTCAATCGGAAAGATTATCTGGCCCAGACGCTGGATAGCGTATATGCCCAGACGTACCCTGATTATAAAGTTTTTGTAGTCGATGATGGCTCTACGGACGGCACCGCGGATATGATAAGGAACGCTGGTTATAAGAACCTGACGTATCATTGGCAGGCCAATGCCGGCGATGCCGCCGCACGAAACAAACTGATTGAGCTTGCACAGGGACAGTTCATTGTATTCCTCGATTCGGATGACCTGCTCACGCGGGATGCCGTTGAGAGAATGATTAGGGTTATGGAGAAGGAAGGGGGGCAGGTCGTGGTATATGGATCCTACATCAGGATTGACCAGGACGGCAATGCGTGCGGCAGGTGCAAGCGGAAACTTTACAGCGGTTATATCACAAAGCATTTGTTTGAGGACATCATTGTGCATTCCTGTGGTTCTATGTTTCCCACGAGGTTGTTGCGCAGCGAGGGCGGTTTTGATACGGCGCTGCCTGTGTGTTCGGATTATGACCTCTGGCTGCGTCTGTCACTAAAGACCAAGTTTATCGCCCTGCCGGACCCAACGTTCAAACGCCGGCGTCACGGGGGTAATCTCTCAGAGGCGTCTTCAAAAAATAAATTGACCGAGCTTGGTGTCTTAAGACGTTTTTACAATGAGCTGGGAGACAGGGATGTAATCCCTGAAACCCTGGCCAAACGCCGGTTTAGCAGGGAGGAATACAGGGTGGGCAAGAGCGCGCTGCAGGAACATAATCTGCAATTGGCGAGGTGTCATTTTCGCCAGTCGTTCCGTGAGCATCCCAACGTCAAGGCGTTACTGATGTGGATGTTTCTAAGTCTTAAACAGAAATCGCTGGCGGCACCATAGAGGCAAGGCCGGGAGGGTGCCTTGCGTTTCGCCGGCTCAGTTCTGGTCCTCCTGCTATTTCTGTTCGTGATATTCCTCCTCGGTGTTGACGGCCCATATATTGTCTTTGGACCTGACGCCGGGTTTCCCACCATCCGCTATTTGCCTATGACGCGTATCCCCATCCGGTCCGCCAATTCCAGCGTCTCGGGCTTGTCGATAATTATAGTCCTGCCCGCCTCCAGCACTAAGCATTTTCCGCCGTTGGCTGCCAGCGACCTTATGGTATCAGGCCCGACGCACGGCACGTCGAATCGCATATCCTGATGCGCCTTCGCCGCCTTCAATAGCGTCCAGCCGCCCGCCTTGCACAGCCGACCCGCGCGTTCGATCATCTCCGCCGTCCCCTCAATCGCCTCCACCGCTATCACTTCTCTTTCCCTGACCGCAATCGCCTGGCCTATATCCATCTCCGCCATTTTCCTGACAATCGGCCAGCCAAATTCAATGTCGCCCGCAACCGACGCACCAGGTCCGTGTCCGGTCATCGGCCCTTCAGTCGCAAGGTGTTCTTTGCAGTATTTCGTCGAGTCCTCCAGGATTATTCCTCCGCTGGCAAGCTCATCCGCCAATGCCGACAACAACGTCTCGTTCTGCTTATTTTTTTTGCGAAGCCGCCAATACCAGATTCGCACCGCACGCCAATCAGGCAGATACCGCAGGATTCGCCACGGCGTAAAAATACGCCCCTTGGCTACCCGCCCCGCCATTACCGCGCTTGTTACGCCGTGCCTCTTTAGCTTGCGTATCCAGCGCCCCGGTCGCGCCAGCGGCACCGTATAAAAGACATCCACTTCCTGCACCAAAGTTGGCTGCACGCTGCCGGCAAGACCCACGCATATCACTCTCAGCCCCGCCTGTCGGATGCCGGCCGCTATCATAAATGGCAGCCGACCCTCGCCCGCTATCAACCCGACAACCTCGCCTTTGCTCATATCACCTTATGAATTCCCTTCTTGCCGCAGAGATCACAGATGTTGTTTTTTATTTTCTTCTCAGCGGTCTCAGCGTGCGGTAGCACCGTATGGTGCACCGCGTGCTCGGCGGTGAAAACGTTGTTACGGCTCCTCGGGGCGTTGGACCTCGCCTCCGCCGCCGGACAAAAGCCGCTCTATCTGTGTCTGGAGGTCGCGGATACTTTGCCGCATCTCAGGCAGATACTGTATCATCCCATAAGCGCGTTTGCCCTGGTTGGCGTCTATCGCGGGAGCGCCTAACACCACCTTGCCGTCGGCAACGCTGTTAATCACCCCGGCCTGCGCCCCGATTGCAACGTTGTTCCCGATAGTAATGTGGCCCACGATGCCCGCCTGCCCCCCGACAATGCAGTGATGCCCTAATGTCGTCGAGCCGGCGATACCCACCTGCGCTACCAGCAGGCAATGTGGCCCAACCTTGGTTCCGTGCCCTATTGCGACCAAATCGCCTAATTTGCTGCCCTGGCCGATAATGGTATCGTTCAGCGTCCCTCGCTCAATCCCGCACCCCGCTCCTATCTCCACGTCATCTTCGATGACCACACAGCCAATCTGCGGTATCTTGTGGTGAACGCCGTTATGGCTGGCGAAACCGAAACCGTCCTCGCCGACCGTGGCGTTGGAGTTGATTATCACGCGATTGCCTATCCGGCAGCTCTCATAAATGACGGCATTCGGATACAAAATGCAGTCGTTTCCTATCTGGACGTTTTCTCCGATATATACGCACGGGTAAATTACGCATCCGTCTCCGACCTTTGCGCCGTCGGCTATCGTAGCAAACTCGTGAATATGGCAGCCGGAGCCGACCTTCGCGCTGTCGGAAATAACCGCCTTGGGGCTTATCCCCACTTTCTTGTGCCTGCGGTGCCCGTGCAACAGCACCATAATCTGCATAAACGCGTAATACGGGTCTTCCGCGACCAGCAGCGGCGCGGAGGCCGCAATAGTATCCTTGCCCACAATCACCGCACTTGCCTTGGTCGTCAGCAGTTGCTTTTCGTATTTCTCGTTTGTCAGGAAACTGATGTCGCCTTCGCCCGCCCTGCCCAAAGTTGCCGCAGAGCGAATCTTGACGTTTGCATCGCCTCGAACTCGCCCGCCGACGTATTGCGCCAGTTCACCTAATGTCTTGGTTTCCATAACATCACCAATCCGAAATCTGCAATCTGAAATCCGCAATTGATTGTTTGTATCCTGCCCATCCTCCGCCCCTGAGGGGCTACGGAGGACGGACTCTCTGGCAATTCGACGGTATTATAACAGATGGCTTGATGTGGTCAATCCCGCGACTTCGTCTTTCGTTTAACGGTTGCGATGCTCGTTTCGTCAAACGTCTTACGTTTAACGCAACCGATACGAGCCGCGCAACCAAAACCGTTTAACGCAACCCACTACGTTCTGCTCCTGGCCTCCGCGTTTAGGGCAAGTTTTGCGCTTGTAGCGATACCCGCAAACAAAAAAAGGCCACAGGTCTTTATCCCATAGCCCATTGTTAATCATCCCTCGTTTTGAACTTTACGTTATGGCTTTGCGTTTTTAGTTTTACACTTTCAGCTTCCTTGCCTCCGCCGACGCAACATTGCCAAACTTCCAAAACACAGCAGTGCTATAGTCGCCGGCTCAGGAACGGCCTCATATTTCGTCCAAGATGTAAGCGCTATATCAAATGTACTATAATAATATCCACCAGCCCATTCTCCGAATGGGTATTGGACCCAATACCATATAACACTTTCATGATCACAGTAAGATTGGTATTCTACCCATCCCTTTATCATTACCCACCTCAGCAAAGACTCTTCACAAGTAAAGGAACCCTCGTCTATTTCACAGGGTACCAAAACTGGTTCCATCCATTTGTCATAGAACATCGCTTCATACTCATTCCCTTCCCAATCAGGTGGTCCTGGGAAACCAGGAGTCTCGGATGTTATAATCGTATCTACTGTTTGGCCCCAAGATATATATTTTGGTACTGTAACAATATCGGCCTTGGAAGTCAAAACTACAGTGAACTGTAACAAGAGTACAATGTAGCACAAAACAGGTTTTATGTTTCTGTTCTTCATTTTTTCTCCCTTTTGTAAAGTAGAAAATTTTTGGGATGTTCGAGTTTCTTTACGCCAACTCCGCGCATACACAACGCGGTGGGCCTCCTCACTATGGTGGTCTTGGTGTGTTCATTATCTCACCTCCTTTCGTACACCCTCTCCAGTACATAAAGGAGTTTTTGGCATATCCGGCGATATTGCCACGCTTTCTTTGGTTGAGAATGTATCCGATGTCAGCGGTATAAATAGATTTTTTTTCAAATTTTCTCAGTGAGTGAAGGATTGCCTCCCTCGATGTGCTGTAACGCCTTTATTGAGAAGGAGTTAAACGGAGAATCCCAATTGGATATAAGGATTATGTGTCTGCTTTATGCTAACAGAATTTCACAGACCTGCTGTTGCAGGTCTTCTGAAACCGCCTCGGCAAAGTCCGGTTCGCCGCTTTGCAAAATGGTCACCGCAGGCCCAATCGGACTGTAAACCGCCGGCTCTGTCGGGCCGAATATCGCAATCGTTCGGATACCCAATGCTGCCGACAGATGCGTTATCCCGCTGTCGTTGCCCACATAGCCCCCAGCGCAGCTCAGGACGGCAAGCACGTCCACTAACGACAGATTCGTAAGCGCCCTGCCGACATTCCCGATTTTGGCCATCGCTGATTCGCTGAATCGTTCCATCTCGGCTGGCCCTAACAGGAATATCACTTCTATCCCCTCGCTCGCTAACATCCGCGCAACCGACAAAAAATTATCCAACTGCCAGCATTTATGCTCTCCTCCGCTGCCCGGATGAATGATGACCGGCTTCAGTGTCGGCATAACGCCGTGCTCAGCTAATATCTCTTTTCCCTTATTCATATCCGCCAGCGTCGGCCTTATCAACGGCATACCTACCGCTGTTTTGTGCTCCGCAGCAGACAGGCCGCTTTGTTCGATGAACTGCTCCTTATAAAAGTCGGTTACGTGTTTGCCTAATCCAGCCGCCGGCTTCATCGCCAATATCATTACCTCCGCACTGTGGCTGCAGTTGGCAGTGAAAATCAAATTCCGCTCGAAGTCGCTGTTCGGCCCGCCCAAAAAAGTCGCAATCCACGCATACTCGGCAAACGCGAACATCAGCGGGTCTCCGTCCTCAATCTCGAATTCCCGCACCCCCGCAAACAGCCGATGCAGCTCCATCGAATCCATCGACCTGACTGCATCGACGCAACTTCTGCCTGGGAGTATCCCCGTGTATTCCGTCCGGCCGATTATGTCAACCCCGCCCCGGCAGACCGTCTCCTTCATAAACTCCGCCAACGGCAGCGTCAGGATACAATCGCCTATCGCCCCCGGCTGCAAAATCACCCCCCGCTGGCCCTGCTGCGCCGCTCGCGCAATCTTCTCCCTAATCTGGTCCACGATATTATTTCTTGCGCACATATCAGCCCACAGGATACTATACCTTATCGAGACGTTTCCTACCAGCATTCCCATAGTCAGAAACTGACCCAAAAATTCCCCCACAATTTTTGGGACGGCTACTCGACACACTACGCCCTTGACCAAATACCCCATTCCTGCTAATCCTTAACTTATGCCAATACAGTTTAGCCAGATACAGGAAGTCCTCGACGACCTTCGCGCCGGTAAAATCATCGTCCTGGTGGACGACGAATACCGCGAAAACGAAGGCGACCTCGTCTGCGCCGCCGAAAAAGTAACGCCGCAGGTCATCAACTTTATGGCCAAATTCGGCCGAGGGCTTGTTTGCCTGCCGCTGACCGGCGAAAAATGCGACGCCCTCGCCCTTCACCCACAGGTGGTTGACAACACCGCCCGCCTCCATACCGCCTTCACCGTCAGTATCGACGCTGCACAGGGCGTCTCTACCGGCATCAGTGCCGCCGACCGCGCCCACACCGTTCAATCCGCCATCGCCGACAATGCAAAACCGTCCGACTTCGCCCGCCCTGGCCACGTCTTCCCCCTCCGCTCACGCGATGGCGGAGTGCTGGTCCGCGCAGGACAAACCGAAGGCGCCGTTGACCTGACGCGCCTGGCTGGCCTAAAACCCGCCGCCGTTATATGCGAAATTATGAACGATGATGGCTCTATGGCCCGCGTCCCACAGCTCCTCGACTTCTGCCAAAAACATAATCTCAAAATCACAACCATCGCAAAGCTAATCGAATTCCGCCTCCAGCGCGAAACCCAAATCAAACGCGTCGAAGCCGTCCATCTCCCAACCGACTATGGCGACTTCAAACTCATCGCCTACGAATCGCTCTCCTCAGCCGAACCCCATCTGGCCCTTTGCAAAGGCGGCGTAGGCGACCTCGATGGCTCCGGCAAACCTATCCCCCACGACGAACCCGTCCTCGTCCGCGTCCACTCCGAATGTATGACCGGCGACCTCTTCCACTCCCAGCGCTGCGAATGCGGCCGCCAGCTCACTACCGCCCTGCAGATGATTGAGCAGGCAGGCATTGGCGCTCTGGTGTATCTGCGTCAGGAAGGCAGAGGCATCGGCCTGAAAAATAAACTCCACGCCTACAAACTCCAGGAACAGGGTCTTGACACCGTTGACGCTAACATCAAACTCGGCTTTTCACCCGACAAACGCGACTACGGCATCGGCGCCCAAATCCTCCGCGACCTCGGCCTAAAACAAATCAAAATCCTCACCAACAACCCCAAAAAAACCAGCCGACTCGAGGTCTATGGCATCAAAATCGTCGAGCAAATCCCCATCCAGATTGCCCCCACGCCCCACAATATCGACTACCTCCGCACCAAAAAATACCGACTTGGCCACATCCTCGACGACGACTTATAAATATCTTCCGCAATTTATAATCACTTTGCGTCTTGCCTGCCCCTGCAATCAGTAGGCAGGGGGTGCCTTTGTGGCAGGTTTTTCCTAAACTAAAACCAAATCCCTCGCCGAAATAATATAGGGTGGGGCTTGCCTGCCCTCGAATGTCCTGGTCGGGGGCCCCACCAAAACACTATGAAAACGATAACGCTTCCACTAAAGCTGCTTTTCATTATCGCCTTCGCGTTTTACGCCGGCTGCACCGACCAGCCCTCCGGCTCCGTTTTCCCCATCGGTGTTGCACCTTGTGCCCGTTTCGGCCCCGCTCGCGTTGATATCCTCCCCATCACCTCGCTCGTTCCGGCTTCCGCCTCCGCACACGATTCCACCATTGACGTCTATATCTGCCTGCTCGATTCCTTCGACTCCCAAATCAAAACGCCCGCCGTCTTCCGCTTTGAATTGTTCGAGCATGTCCAGCGTTCCACAGAACCAAAAGGCAAACGTCTCGCCATCTGGCCCGACATTGACCTCACCGACCCTGCCGCCAACAACAATCTCTGGCAGGACTTTATGCGCGCCTATCTTTTCTCACTGCCGCTGCAGAAATCCTCTGCCGATAACTGCATCCTGCACGTAACCTGCCTTTGCCCCTCCGGCCGACGCCTCTCTGCTGATTTCCTGATTAAGTCCGCACGTTAAAGTCCGCCCCTCAACGCCGAACATCAAGCAAACAAAAAGAGTTGCAATTGAGCGTTTGTCGGCTATACTCACGCGCAAACGACTATTTCGAGGAAACATCTTACCGCGGAGTTCGCAGAGACCGCGGAGAACAATATAGAGTTAACTCTGCGTGCTTCACGTGCTCTGCGGTAAAACAGCAGCATTTTAAGAGGACGCCGATGCCGGGAAGGAATCCTAAAGTCGTCGTGGTCGGTTGCGCGTATGTGGATATGGCAGTAAAGTGCGCGCAGGTGCCGGCAGCGGGGCAGACATCAGTCGGGACGGCGCTATCGTGGACAGCGACAGGGCCGGGTGTCAATCAGGCTATTGAGGCGGCGCTTTGCGGCTGTGACGTGCATTTGGTCAGCAAGGTCGGCAATTGCCCGTTCGGGGCGACGATAAAATCCGTTCTGCAGCAGTTCGGCGTAAAAACCGACTTTGTCTTCTCCGCCAGCGCGAAAAACACGGGGGCAGTCCTGACGCTGGTGGACACCGAAGGAGAAAACGCCTGTGTGCGGTATGAGGGGGCAAATAGCGCGCTTGTTGGGCAGGATATCGAGGCGGCTGAGGAGGCGATAGCCGAGGCGGACGTGTGTTTGATTCACGCGCGGCTGCCCAAAGAGTCGGTAGTCAAGGCCATCATCACCGCCAGACTGCACGGCATAAAGGTTATCTTAGACCCGGCGGGCGTCCTGGGACCATCCAGTCCAGGGGTCGAAGTTTCACTGCCATCAGAATACTTCTCGGTCGATGTCCTGATACCAAACCTGTATGAGGCGGCGCTGATTAGCGAACGCTCAAGCGCGAATATCCGCACGGCAAAAATGGTCGGGTCGGACTTAGTTGCAAGAGGGGCACGCGCTGCCGTGATAACAATGGGCAGGCGCGGCTGTATGGTGGTCGATAGAGACAATGCCGACCATATCCCTGCGTTTCCCATCGACTTGGTGGACCACACCGGCACAGGCGACGCCTTTGCAGGCGCACTGGCTGCGTCGCTTGCCGTCGGCGACGATTTGCGCAAGGCAGTCAAGTTCGCCTCAGCGGCGGGTGCTCTTGCGTGCACGAAATTCGGCTCGGTGGATGCGATGCCAACCAAGACCGAGATAATCGAATTGATGCAAAAACAGGAGCCGGAGTAGTCGCTCGTGACTCGTCGCTCGTGACTCGCCTCAAAGTAGATACGGACCCCGACTCAGGTTCACACCTTTGCGGGCACTGATTTGGACTTGGCTGGTGCGGCTTCGATGGCTCTTATCTTCGGCGGCTTGCTTCGCACGATTGCGGTCGGGTCGCTGCCTATTGCCCGCAGCTTTCGGTATCTGTTGTCCAGCAGGTCATCGACCTTGGCGCGTTTGACAGTCGCAAGCGTCCTGATGATATATTGTTCGACGTTGTAAACGGTATCGTGGATGTTTCGATGGGCGCCGCCCAATGGTTCGGTAATTACCTCATCGATGAGTTTGAGTTTGAGCAGGTCTTTGCTGGTGAGTTTAAGGGCCTCGGCCGCCTCCGGGGCCTGAGAGCCGTCGCGCCAGAGAATGCCGGCACAACCTTCGGGTGAAATGACGGAGTAGTAGGCGAATTCGAGCATTGCGAGGCGGTCGCCGACGCCTATGCCAAGCGCCCCGCCTGAGCCGCCCTCGCCAATGACGATGCAGATTATGGGCACTGGCAGTCGGGACATCTCGAACAGATTTACCGCTATGGCCTGGGCCTGGCCCCGCTCTTCGGCGCCGACGCCCGGATATGCGCCGGGTGTATCGATGAGGGTAACTACGGGGATGCCAAACTTGGCGGCGAATTTCATTTTGGCCAGCGCCTTGCGATAACCTTCGGGATTAGCACAGCCGAAATTGCACGCCACTTTTTCCTTGAGCGCCCGGCCCTTGTTCTGGCCGACAATCAACACCTTCTCTCTGCCTATCTGGCCGAGGCCCGTAACAATGGCTTTGTCGTCGCCGAAGCATCTGTCGCCGTGCAGCTCGCGAAAATCCTTGACCATAAGATTGAGGTAGTCCGGCAGGAGGGGTCTTTTCGGATGGCGGGCGACCTGGACGGTCTGCCAGGCGGTCAGGTTAGAATATATCCGCTTCAGCTCGGCCACTTGTTCGACCTGAAGCTGGCGAATCTCGGCGGAATAATCGATGCCCTTTATGGAGCTTAGTCGGCGCAGCTCGCTTATCTGGCGGTCGAGGTCCGCCACTTTTTGCTCAAAATCGAGGTAGTCGCCATCGCCGATTGTGCTGTTATTCTTCGCTTTCGCCATTTGTCCGCAACCCGCCTGCCGCACCCATTTTGCCCTTCGCCACGCACGGTTTCGAGGCGGCGTACCTGCAAAATAGGTGCGGCATTGATTCGCTGTGTCCGTTGGTATTTATTGAGTGAGTTACTATGTTAGCATCGACGGCCCCTAAATCAAAGAAAAAAATTGACATAGCCCCCGTGTTGCTATAACTTTTAGCAGCACTTGGATATTATTGTTTTTCCGTAAGGTCTTTTGTATGCCGCACTTAAGAAAAATAACGGTCATTGGGCTTGGATTGTTGGGGGGTTCTGTGTGCCGGGCCATATCGCGTGCAATAAGCGGGGCTAAGACGGTGGGATTTGCCCATAGGCCCTCGACGCGGGCAAAGGCACGCCGACTCCAGGTGGCTGACGAAATCTTCGATGATATTAAGGCAAGTGTCACCGGCACCGACATCTGTATACTCGCAACGCCGGTGTGCACCTTTGAGCGGACATTCCGCGAAATCGCCGACGCCCTGCCCGCCGGCTGTATTGTTACCGACGTCGGCTCAACCAAGATGATGCCCCTTCGCTGGGCGGCAAAATACCTTCCTAAAACTGTCCATTATGTCGGCTCGCATCCAATAGCCGGCTCCGAGCAAAGAGGCGTCGAGTTTGCCAGAGACGACCTGTTCGACAGGGCGTTGTGCATTCTCACAACCACAAAGACGACCAACCGCCGGGCCTTACGTGCGCTTAAAGAATTCTGGTCGGCGCTGGGCTGTTACGTGAAAGTGATGTCCCCGGCCGAGCATGACCGAATCCTGGCAAACGTCAGCCACCTGCCGCACATCATCGCGGCGGCTTTGGTCAACGCCAGCAGCGCGCAGGAGCTGAAGTTGGCCGGCAAGGGCTTTATGGATAGCTCCAGAATTGCCTCAGGCCCGCCGAACATCTGGGCGGACGTGCTGCTGACAAATGCAAAAAATACCGTTAAGGGCATAGACCGGCTGATTAGCCAGCTTGCGAAACTCAAAAAGGCAATACGCTGCGGCGACAGAAAAAGGATTGAAAAACTGCTGGAGGCGGCAAAGGCCAAACGCAGTGCGCTGGTGGAATACAAGATGAGCAGGAAGGAACTGATCTAAATGAAGCAGTGGCGGTTCGAGGTTTTCAACAGGCGGGGTTTTGCCGACGTGCAGGGCGCGGGTGTCCTGGTGGATATAAGGGAGCTGGGGATAAGCATTGTGCAGGCGGTGCAGTTCGCCAGGGTGTATCTAATCGAGGCGGACCTCGACAGAACTTTCGCTGAGCGGTTAGGCAAAGAGCTGTTGGCCGACCCCGTCTGCGAGGAATATCACATAGGCAGAAGCGTAGCGCCTGCGGGCCTGGCAAAGGCGACGCTCGTTGAGGTGCACCTTAAAAGCGGCGTTACCGACCCGGTAGCCGAATCCGTAATCAGCGCAATGACCGATATGGGGGCAAAGCCCGGCAGCGTTCGCACTGCCCGCAAATACGTGCTGCTGGGAGAGCTTGGAAGCAAACAAATCGACACGATTGCGAGGAAGGTTTTGGCCAACGACTGCATCGAGGTTTGCGTCATCGGCAACGAGGCCGAGCCGCCAAGCCCGCACACAAAGCCCTACGAGCTAAAGGTTGTGCACTGGCCCATACAGAAGCTCGACGAAGAGGGTCTGGTTCGGCTCAGCAAAGAAAAAGACCTGTTCCTCAACGTTATCGAGATGAAAACCATCCGGGACTATTACCGCCAGATGGCGAAAGAGCCGACCGACGTGGAGCTTGAATCCATCGCGCAGACCTGGAGCGAGCACTGCGTCCACAAGACGCTCAAAAGCGAAATCGATATGGACTTCGACGGCCGGCACGTCCACTTCGACAATCTCCTGAAAGAAACCGTTTTCAGGGCGACCAAAGAGCTGAACAAGCCCTGGTGCATAAGCGTTTTTGCCGACAACGCCGGGGTCATCGAATTCGACGAGGAGTCGGCGATTTGCTTCAAGGTTGAGACGCATAATCACCCATCTGCGTTGGACCCATACGGCGGGGCGGCAACGGGCATAGGCGGGGTAATACGCGACCCGATGGGCACGGGCCTGGGCGCACGGCCCATCGCCAACACCGACATTTTCTGCTTCGGCGACCCGAATATGAAACTGGAGGACGTCCCCAAGGGCGTGCTGCACCCCAGACGCATTATGAAAGGCGTCGTTGCGGGCGTGCGGGACTACGGCAACAGGATGGGAATACCAACCGTCAACGGCGCAATCTACTTCGACGACAGGTACTTGGCCAACCCGCTTGTTTACTGCGGCAACATAGGCATAATGGATAAAAATAAATGCTTTAAGCACCCGCAAACCGGCAATCTTATCATCGTTGTCGGCGGCAGGACGGGCAGAGATGGCATCCACGGCGCGACGTTTTCATCGGGCGAGATGACGCACGAGCACGAGACGATATTTTCGCACGCCGTGCAAATCGGCAACGCCATCACCGAAAAAAAGACGCTGGACGTGCTTGTGCAGGCAAACGAGCGCAGTTTGTATGAAGCAATCACCGACTGCGGCGCCGGGGGGCTGTCCAGCGCCGTCGGCGAAATGGGCCAGGACCTTGGCGCCGAGGTGGACCTGGAAAAAGTTCCGCTGAAATATGCCGGGTTGAATTACACCGAAATCTGGATAAGCGAGGCGCAGGAGCGAATGGTCGTCGCTGTAAAGCCGGAAAATTTAGATGCGATAATGAACATCTTCGCGGGCGAGAACGTCGAGGCCACGGTAATCGGCAAATTCACCAACGACAGGAAATTGCGCCTGCGATACAATGGCGCGCAGGTCGGCGAGCTGGATATGGAGTTTTTGCACGAAGGCGTCCCGAAGTATTCACGCAAGGCAGTTTACAAGAGCATAAGTCATAAGAGCACAAGCCATAAGAGCGACGAGAAAGATAGTTATAACGATGACTTGCTTGCGATTCTCGGCTCCTACAACGTGGCCAGCAAGGAATGGGTAATTCGCCAGTATGACCACGAGGTTCAGGGCGCTTCAGTCGTGAAACCGTTGACCGGCATACAAAACGACGGCCCAAGCGACGCAGCGGTCATCAAGCCCAAATACGATTCGCAGCGCGGTCTTGCGATAAGCTGTGGAATGAATCCCTGCTATGGCGATATCGACCCCTACTGGATGGCGCTTGCGGGCATAGACGAGGCAATCCGAAATCTTATATGCGTCGGTGCAAGGGCCGACCGCATCGCGCTACTGGACAACTTCTGCTGGGGCGACTGCACGAAGCCGGAAACATTAGGCGCATTAGTCCGGGCGGCTCAGGCCTGCTACGACGGGGCAATTGCATTCGGCACGCCGTTTATTTCCGGCAAGGACTCTCTCAACAACGAATTCAGACGCGACGACGGGATGCGAATCTCGATTCCTTCGACGCTGCTGATAAGCGCCATCTCCATAGTCGATGACGTCAACAAATGCGTAACAATGGACGCTAAAAAACCCGGCAATCTGCTGTTCATAGTGGGCGAGACGAAAAACGAGCTTGGCGGCTCGCATTATTCGTCGCTCGTCGCTCGTCGCTCGTCACTCGCAGGACAAGGCACAAGAGACGAGTCACGAGTCACAGGGCACGCGCCAACAGTTGACCTCCAGATGGCGCCGAAAATCGCAAGACGCATCTCAGAGGCAATTGCAAGAGGGCTTGTAGTCAGTTGCCACGACTGCTCCGAAGGAGGGCTGGCGGTGGCCCTTGCCGAGATGGCATTTGCGGGCGGTTTAGGTATTGAGGCCGACTTACGAGGGCTGCCGAGAAGTCCCGATTTGACTCCCGGCGCGCCGGGAGTCATCGATGCTCTTTTGTTCAGCGAATCGAACTCACGATACATCGTTGAGGTCGAGCCGGAAAAATATGATGCGTTTGCAAAGCTGATGTTGAACTTGCCATTCGGCCAAATCGGAAGGGTAACCGACACCCAAATCGTCGTTATAAAGGCCGAAAACGGCAGGGAGGTCATTAAGGCAGATATTGCTTCGCTCAAAAAGACGTGGCAAAAAACGTTCGACTGGTAACTCTGCTTTTAACTATGGTGGGGGCTTTTATTATTGGACACACAAAATCCCCACAATGAGCCGAACAAGACATCCTGCCTGCCAGTATACACAAACAGTTGTTTATAAGCTGAGGAGCGGTCTTAGCCGGCCCGTCTCGAGGGCCTCGAGAGAGCCAAGCGAAGCCGATGTAGTGTCACGGAGGTCGCCTCGTCCGCCACAGCGGCCGGGATGAGCACACAGGTAACCCATTTTTACGACAGGTGTTAGACATCAAAAATATGATTTGCCTGTGGGGGATTTGATTTGTGATTTTCTCGTCGTGTGCAGATTGGGTTCGGTCCTTCGGATGAGTCCGATATATTGCCGGCTATTTGGCAATCACTCGCCTCGGCGCAGGCACAAGTCACAGCGGGGAGAAGTTAAGCTGCCTTCGTCCGAAGCCGATAATTCAATGAATATGAAGATAGTGCGTTTCATATCAGCAGTCGGTCTGTTTCTTGTGCTAAGCGTCATCGCGACGGGCTGCGGCGTCAAGTTCTGGGACCCGACCCAAGTAGGCCGGTTTCGACCCGTGCCGGCTGTGAACGTGATACTGGATTCATTAGGGGTGGCGGAGGAGACGCCTGCGGCCTGGGAGACGGGAGAGGAGCCGAGCCCCGCCGACGTCGTTGCTTACGAGACCGACTATGTGTTTGGTCCGGGCGATATCGTCACGATAAGCATCTTCGAGCTGTTCAACCAAGGGATAATGTTTACAAACCAGTATGTCATCACCGAGACCGGCAAGCTATCGATTCCCGATGTTGGGGTGGTTGAGGCAGCGGGCTTGACGGAGTCGCAGTTGGAGGACGAGATAAAGCAGATTCTTTCGCCAAATATTCTGAAAGAGCCGTCGGTGAACGTAACGCTGGCGCGGTCGCAAAGCCGGATGTTTTCGATATTAGGTGGCGGTGTTCCCAGACCCGGGCGATATGAGATACCGCGATACGACTACCGGCTGGCAGACGCACTGGCCACCGCAGGGGGCATCGGCCAGTTCAACATCAGTTACGTATATGTGTCGCGACCTATTACCGGCGAAGAGGCGTTAGCCGAGCCAGGGGCCATTCCACCGGCCGAGGCCCCAAAGGCCGGGGTTGAGAAACCTGCGCCTGTGAGGGAACCGCAAGAGGAGTTGCTGGAGGTGATAGCGCCAGTGGCCAAACATGGTCATACAGCGGGCAGCGAACTTGTTGTCGTTTCGGCTGAGATGGCAACTGACGAGGAGCTTGCCGAAGCAGCATCACCGGAACAGTTATGGCCTGCCGCGAATCAAAATGGTTCGACAAGCTTGCCATCCCGAGCGCAGTCGAGGGACACACGGGGTGCAGCAGGAAATACGTCCAGCAACGTCGAAGGCGAAGGAAGAATTGAGTGGATATTCCAGGACGGCAGATGGATGCCGGTTCAGATAGGCCAGCCCAAGCCGACAGAAGAGCCGACGGCAGGCGTTAAACCCCTGCGTGCCCCTGATTCATCGGGGCTGGCACGAACGCTGGGCTGGGACCAAATAGGCCCAGGAGGCGCGCAGAGGCGAGTAATAAGGATACCTGCCGAGAAACTGCTGAGTGGCGACCCACGCTACAACATCGTGATTCGGTCAAGCGATAATATCCACGTGCCGGTTGATATTATCGGCGAATTCTGTATTATGGGGAACGTCAACAACCAGGGATTCATCAACATAACGGGCCGGCCTATGACGCTGAAGATGGCGATAGCTGCGGCGGGCGGCCTGGGACCCCTGGCTTGGCCGAAACGATGTGAGGTCGTCAGAAGAATAGCTAAGAAACGTGAAGAAATCGTAATGGTGGACCTGGACAAGATTGCAATGGGTGAACAGCCCGATTTCTTTATCAAGCCAAACGACCTCATCAACGTCGGGACTCACCCGACGGCCAGATGGCGTGCGGTGCTGCGGAACGCGTTCGGTGCATCTTATGGGTTTGGATTCACTTATAGCCGTAACTTTGGCAACCGCGAGTTCGGCTTAGCCAACCTTGTGGGCCCATTTGGTTTATAAGGGCTTTGTATCGCACTTTGGCCCGACACCCGCCACAAGGGAGGCCGAAGTCCGATTCACTGAGACGTGAGTTAAGCGGCACGATACCGAAGGCGGTCTCAATCGCCAACTAACGCCGCAAAAACTCGATGATTATGGCGGACAATATTACTACATCTACGACACAGCCGCAGGAAATAGCGGTGATGCCACGGGAGCAGTGGCGTCAGCTCGGAGTGCACACATATATCCGGATGGCGATAATAGGGGGGCTGTTTTACTACCTTTTTCGCAAAGAAGTCTGGGACATTGTGCAGCGATGGCTGACCGACAGCAGTTGGTCGCACGGAGTTCTGATTCCGCTTTTCAGCTTATACTTTCTGAATCAATCCAAGAAAGAGATTCTTAACGCCCGGACCAAACCGAACTACCTTGGTCTGTTTTGCCTGGTGTGTGCGATACTTTTTTACGTTTTCAACATAGTCAGCCCCGCCGGTTACGGATATTTCAGGCAAATAGCCGCGGTTGGCGCGCTTGGGTCAGCGGCGTTGTTTCTGGGGGGCTGGAGTCTGCTGAAATACACGTGGCTGCCTGTTGCATATCTGCTCTTTGCGGTTCCGCTGCCGGAGAGGTATTATGTAAGCGCCACCATACCGATGCGTCAGTGGGCGGCGACGGCCGCCGGTGCAATACTAAACCTGGTCCCCAAGCTGGAGGCGACAACCAACGGCGTCGTTATTGACATCATATACAAGGGCCGGCACTTAGAACCGGGGCTGGATGTGGCGGAGGCGTGCAGCGGTATGCGACTTCTGATGGCGTTTCTTGCGCTGGGCGTGGCAATGGCATACCTGCACTACCGGCCGATATGGCAGCGGCTTGTGCTGTTAGCCAGCACCGTGCCAATAGCAATTATCTGTAACATCGTCAGAGTAACCATCACCGGCTTCATTTACGTGCTGGTGGCCCCAGAGTATGCGCAGGGGATTTACCACGACCTTCTGGGGATGGCGATGCTGCCGCTGGCATTCGGACTTTACGGACTTCTGGCGTGGTTTATGTCGAACCTTTTAGTCGAGGACACAGGAGAAAAAAGTGCCGATGTGGTGGTTCGCCGCCGGTTATAGCAGGTCGGATACCAGCAAAGGCACGAGCATAATTTTGCGCGGTTAACGAGAGTATTGACAGTATTGATGAAACCGAAGGACATACGACAAACGATTAGAGCCAACTATCTTCAGCCGGCCTTTCTGATATGCGCCGGTGTGCTGACGATAACGGCCAGTGCTATGTCGGTTGCGGTAAAGCTCTCGGGCATATACCTGAAGAAAGAGTCGCTGCCGCTAAAAAAATCCCTCACCAAGATGGACAGCTCCAACCTGACACCCTACAAGGTGGTGGAGAAAGGGGACATTGACAACCCGGACGTGCTGGAAACCTTGGGCACTGAGGACTATATTCAGTGGAATTTGGCAGACACAAGCGCCCCCGCAGACAGCACTGCGCGATTCTGCATGCTCTTTATAACCTATTATGCGTTACCTGACAAGGTGCCACACGTGCCCGAGGAATGTTACATCGGAGGCGGTTTTCAGCGAATAAGCTCTGAGGCGATTAAGCTCACAATCAACAAAGGCGACAGTGAACGTCAAATCGGTGCACGTTATGTTGTATTTGCCGAGACAGGACCGGACAATTTGGCCAGCGAGGCAGCCTTTCCCATTATGTACACTTTCAGCGTCAACGGCGAATACGCGGCTGGAAGGGAAGACGCCCGGCTGGTTCTGAACAAGAACCTGTTCGGCAAATTTTCTTACTTCTCGAAGGTGGAATGGAAGTTTTACAATAGCAGATTTGGACGGGTGACTTACCCGAATAAGCAAGAAGCATTGGCGGCGAGCGAAAAACTATTGACGGTTATTTTGCCCGTCCTCGAAAGGGAACACTGGCCCAGCGGATTGTGGTAAGCACCCCCGATTTCATCGGGGTGTGGTTTACCGGCGGGGGCACATCCAAACAGATAAGGAGTGAAAGGTAATGGCAAAGAAAAGACTAAACAAGAAGGTGGCGCTGATAGGGTCTGCGGTTTTCGTGTTTGTGATTATTTTAGCCATAGCGGTGTTCTTATTCTTGAGCCGGAACCCACAGAAGTTCATAAACGACGGCAACACAGCAGCCGAGGCGGCGCGCCAAGCAGCAGACCAGCAGCAACGCAAAGACCTTTACGAAGAAGCGGAACGCAACTACAAAAAAGCCTACGGGCTTGCCAAGACCGACGAGCTTAAAGTCGAGATGCTACACCGCCTCGCGGATGTCTTCATGGAAACGGAAAAGTGGCGTGAGGTGCTCGGATGCTGGACACAGATTGTGCGTCTCGACCCACAGGATATGGGGGCAAGATATAACCGGCTGATATACTTTTACATAATTGCACAGGCATCGCCAGGCATGTTATGGCAGGAGGTGACATCACAGGCATCGGAATTTATAGAAATGGTTGAATCGCCCCAAGCCTCGCCCGAGCTGGCCACGACGGATACATCAAAGTGGGCGATTGACGCGCTCAAACAAAAGGGAGAGACGACGCATCGATTAGACCCGTATTTGCATCTGATTCGGGGAGTAGCAAACCTCAGTATCACACAGCTCGGAATGGTGACAAACAAGGAAGAGACACTCAAGCAGGCCATTGCCGACCTTGAGAAAGTCAAACAACTGGAGCCGACAAACGCTGAGGTGTATCTGCACCTCGCACAGGCAGCGGCTTTAAGAGGTGAGATAGAAGCATTGAAAGGGAACACGGATGCGAGAGAGGAAGGGAGGAATGAAGCGGTAGAACTGCTCAAAGAAGGAGTGGTGGCATCAAAGGACGGGATAGAGGCCAACATTAATCTACTCGAGATGAAGCACAGACTCATTCAGGTCAGTTCTGACCCCAATCAGCGAAAGCGGATTCTGGCGCTGGAGCCGGAGTATCTGGCACTTGCCACTAAATTCAGCTCAAGCGCGGATGCGTTTTTGGCGCTTTCGGTCTTCTACTCGGACTTTCGTCTCGGACCGACCTACCTCGATAAGGCAATCGAGGCGATCGATAAGGCACGCGGACTCGATAATAACAACGTGAATTACCTGCTAAACGCCGCGAATCTGTACTCCAGGAGATTCAATATCCGCAAGCAGAAAGGGGACTTGGATAAGGCGGTTGAGATTGCCAAAAACGCACTTTTGCTACCCGATACCCAGAAGACAACCGGACCGCAGTCGGCAATGGCCAGGGCATATCAAGTGCGATTGAACAGTCTGCTTGCAAACAGCTATATCGACCAGATACTGGATTCGACAGGGCCGCTGGGGGAATCTGAGGGTCAACAGTTGCTGACGGAAGCCCAGCAGGTGACTCGCCAGATTGAGCAGATTTTCGGCAGTGGGGATGACCCGCAGGTCGTTAAATGGCAGGGGATGGTAGAGCTTGCTGCGGCCCGACTCGGAAAGGGGGACGCCTCTGCCGCGATCCGAAAACTGTATAAGACATATACGCAACTAAAGGCATCTGAACGGTCGGATATGCACCTTTCCTACGAACTTGCGAAGGTCTTTGTCAACAGTTCTGAGAGCGGTGCGGTTGCAGAGTTTCTCGCCAATGCGATAGAAAACGGGATAGAGGCGTTGCAGCCGGAAGCGAGATTAGACTATGCCGAGATTTTGAGCAAGGCGAGGATGTGGAAGGCGGTGCTGGCACACATCAATTTGTTCGAGGAAAGATACGGAGTGACCGACAGAAGCCGGATGCTGCGGATTGGCGCGCATATAGGCGCCATGGAATTTGCGGATGCGGAACGATATTTGGAACAGGCGCCGCAGCAGGACCCCAATTGGATGATGCTGAAGGTGGCGGTTCTGGAGGGCAAGAGCAGGCAGATACGCACAATTATCAATCGCAGGGAAGCAAAGGCGCGAACAACCGCGGTTCCACAGAAAACACCCAGCCAGCAACCACAGGAGGCGGTTGACCAGCGCTCAGACGAGCAGCTTGCGGCGGAGATGAAAGGCAACCTGTCGGTTTTTATCGAATATATGGATAAACTACTCGTAAAAGACCCTAACGCGTTGGGCGTTGACGTAGTAGCATCTCTGTGTGACGACGCGATAGCAACAGGGCGGATGGACCAGGCGAATCTGATAGTGGACAAATTTTTGAAATACAAGCCGTCCAACCCGGTGGTGTTGTTCTACAAGCGGCGGCTCGGCGAGCCGGAGCCGGCGAAGATTTCTACTGAGAGATGGAAACAGATTCGAGAGGAGGTTTTATTGGGAATTACCGACCCCGTCGCGCGAGCGACGAACCTGGGTGTGTTTTATCAGATGAACGGCGAGCCCAACAAAGCAATGGAGCAATTCAAAAAGCTGGCTGGTATATCTGCAGGCGCCGAGACACTGCAGGCGGATGAGGCATTACGGGCCCGGGCAGCGGGATTCCTGTTTGACACAGCTTTGGGTGAGAAGAACTGGGAGGTTGCCGACAAGGTTGCGCAGTTGGCGCGGCAGGAAAATATTGACAACTGCTCAGGAGATTTTTTTGCCGCGAGGGTCTCTCTTGCGAAGGGGCAGTATGAAACCGCGCTGGCGAGCATAGAGAGCGCTCTGACACAGAGGCCGGTTTTTGGATACGGGTATCTGCTAAAGTCCCGCATCAATGCCGAACTCGGCAATGAGGCGGCGGCACTGACCGACATACAAACGGCGGCAACCATCAATCCGCTGGACAGTACCATCGCACGAGAATTCGCTAATCGGCTGTATATACGCAATCAAAAGCTCAAGAATAATGTTTCGTCCGCGCAATTGACCGAAGCCAAGCGTGTATTGGACTGGGCGATGGCCCTGAATCCCGGGGACTTGGAATTGATGAGCTTTTATGCAGAGTACATCAGCGAAAGCGAGCCGGAGCGTGCGTTGGCGCTGCGACAGGCCTTGCAGCAAAATGCACCGAGCGTGCAGAATGCGCTGTTACTTACCCGGCTTGCCACACGACTTGCTCTGGACAGCACCGACACACAACAACGGCAGGCATTGTTCGGGATGGCGGCCTCGGCTCTGGAGCAGGCGAAAAGTTACGACCCGCAGAACCCCGTGGTGCTCGAGAGCTACGCGGAATACTACCGGCAGACAGGTCAACAGGAAAAGGCAGAGCAGCTGCTCACAACGACAAAAGAGTCCCGGCTGTTGTGGCGATACTATTTAAGGGCTGGGCGATATGAAGATGCCAAGAAGGTTCTCGAGCAGTCGTATGAGGCAAATCCAAGGGACGTGAACGTGCTCAGGGGGCTGTTATTTTTGGCAGAAAGAGTTGCAGACAAGAAAGCTGTGACAGAATATGCCGAACGGCTGCTGTCCGCCGATGAGACAGCCGAGAATCATCTTTTGTTAGTGCAGACTTATCTCAACACTGGTCTTGTCAAGGAAGCCGAGCAGAAGCTGGCCAGTTTCCGAGAGAGGTATCCGACGGACGGCAGAGGGCTGCTCCTGGGGGCGTGGCTTTCTATGAAACAGGGACGTCTGAAGGAGGCGCTGGATCTGACAAACAAGCGGCTCGAGGGCGACCAGAGTGATGCGACAGCGTGGCGGCTACGGGGACAGACAAACCTTATGCTGGCCGATTACGACCAGGCGATAACGGACCTCAAGCGCAGCAAGACTTTGCTTGACTCGGCAGCAACGCGTATCTTGCTTGCAAAAGCTTATCTAAGGGCCGGGCGCACCGATGATGCAATTACCGAACTCAAAAATACCACCGATGACCCGCAGGCGCCTGACGAAGCGAGGAGCTTACTCGAACGAATCTATCTAAGCTCAGGGCAAAAAGAGACCCTCAAGAATTTCTATGCGAAACTTCTCGAACAACTGCCGGAAAACATATACTGGCATAACCGCGCTGCGGGGTTTGCAAACATGACCGACGATTTTGCGAAGGCAGAGCAATTATATGACTTAGCTCTGCGAAAAAGCAAAGAACGAGGGCAGGAGAACGTTGAAGCGCTGGGGGGATACCTGCGGGCGCTTTTGGCTGCCGGAAAGATGGACAAGCTGTTTGAAGAGGGAGGCAAATACGTCGACGGCAACCTCGCACCCGTCGCATATTTCAGGATGGCGGAAGGCAAGATGAAGCTCGGCGACCGCGCCACAGCCATTCAGTACTGCACAAAGGCGGTCGATAAGGCAGGAGACAATACAGCACTTGCGGCGCAGGTAGTGGAAAAGATGTATGCGCTGCTTGGGGAGCAAGATGCCGAACAGGTGTGCAAGCAAAAGCTGACATCGGAACCGGAAGCGTTTTCTGGAAACTGGACCATGTATAACCTATTCCGGCTCAAAGGCGATTATAACAAAGCGCTGGAGTATATTGACAAATGTCTAAAGACAACCAGTCCGGACCAGGCACAATGGCTTGACCTCACAATGCAAAAGGCCGAGGTGCTGATACTGGCTTTCTACAAAACTTCCGATAATAACTACCTTAAAAGGGCTATGGAGGCCTACGAAAGTCTGCTGGTAAAAATGCCGAATAATACAAGCATCCTGAACAACGTTGCATATATACTGGCTGAGAACAACCAGGACATTGACAAGGCGCTGGAATATGCCAAACGGGCTTACGAGGCAAAGCCAAACGACCCTGGGTATCTCGATACGTATGCCTTCGTGCTCTACAAGAAGGGCCGGTATTCTGAGGCGGTGCAGTTTGAGCGGGCGGCGATACAGCAGTATGAGGCACAACGTATATCGACACCCGTGGATGCGTATGAGCATTTGGGGCAATCTCATGAGCAGCTCGGCGAGCTGACACAGGCGCGTGCAGCTTACGAGCAGGCGCTGGAGGCCGGCGGAGAGAATATACAGAAGCCGGTCAAGGAACGGATAACTGCTGCAATCGAGCGGCTCGGAAAACAAAAAGGCGATTAAAGCAAGGGGCAGCAGTGCCGATCGTTGTGCAGGGACTGCCGGTGATGATAGCGGGTGCCAATTATTGGATCGTGGTGTAAATGGCAGAAACAGGGCAAAGACCGATGGTGAGCGAACCCAAGGTGATGACACCAAGGCCGGCGACGGTTGCACGCGGGGCTACGACCGGAATGACGCCTAAAGAAATCTTCGCCATACTGCGCAGGCACTGGTTCATGATAGTCTTCTTGACGATGTTCGGCTTTGGCTTTGGCGTTGGGAGCTGGTTTCTATTGCTGAGATACCGGCCGAATTACACAGCACAGACGTTTATCAGGGTTCTTCCGCCTGTCGAGAAAGACCCTACAAGAATAGAAGCGGCGATAGTTGCCCAAGACATACAATATGGTTATCGACTGTCGATGACTGCGCTACTGAAAAGCCAAGGCACGCTTCAGCAGTTGATTGACAGGGACAAGATACAACAGACCCAATGGTTTAAGAGCTTCGGCGCCATAAAGGATGTCCGCATCAGAAAGGCAGTCAAGGACCTGAGGAAGTATTTTGGCGCCTCCCCGCAAAGGGACGGCGACTCGATTGTTGTCTCGATGACCTGCAGGGACAAGGAAGAATCGGCCTTGATAGTGAACGAAATAGTGAATATGTTTGTCAGCAGCCAGGGCAGCACCAAGAGGAAAGAAGTCGCGGATAAGCTTTCACAGCTTGAAGAGCAGCGGGTTCGTGTTCAGAGGGATTTGGACTCGGCAGAGCGTAGCTTGGACGACGTTCGGCGCAGATACGGATTTACCGACCTTGAGGAGCACGGGTACCAGTCAATCACGGACACTAAGCTCAGTGGTCTGGAGACTCAGCAGAGCGAGTTGATGATGAACATCAGCGAGACACGTGCAGGCATCGAACGCCTCGCAATACAGGCGCAAGGGCCCGTTCAGGTGCAGGTGGAACGGCAGGTAGAGACAGACCCCGTAATGACCTCGTTGGCGCAGCAGTTGGCGCTGCAGGAATCGTCGCTTGCAAGCGCACTTGCGAGATTTGGCGAGGACCACAGACTCATTCGGCAAGTTCGGGAGTATATCAACTCGATAGAAGAGGAAAGGTTGCGGCGCAAAGCGGCGATCGCCGAACAAACCAGACAATCGAATCTGCAGAACGCCCAGGACCAACTTATCGCACTGGAGGGCCGGCTTGCACAACTGGAGAAGATGCGTGAGGAGGCCACAAAACGCAAGGAGGAGATGGATCTGGCGCGTGCGCAGTACGAGCAGCGGCTGCAAATAAGAGACGAAAGAAGGACAATGGTCGATTCTATCAAGGAGCAGATCGAAAAATTGAAGATAATTCACGACGACCCTGAGACACCGAAGATCCAATTTGTGGGCCTTGCTCCCGAACCGCTCGAGGTAAGTTTCCCGAGGTGGGAAGTCTTCTTTCCCGGAGGGATGGCACTGGGATTGCTATTAGGTGTCGGGCTTGCGTTCCTGGTGGAGCTGCTAAACGACCTTGTGCGAACGTCGAAGGACGTGGCTAATTTCCTGCATATTCCTCTGCTTGGGATAATACCAGACGCCGAAGAGGACGAGCAGCTCGAGGACATCGAGCTTGCACTCGTGGTGCGGCAGGCGCCGAACAGCATCATAAGCGAGTCATACAGACGAGTACGCACGAATTTGAAGCTGTCTGCGCCGGCGGCAAACTCCCGGACAATACTGATTACCAGCGGCGGCGCCAAGGACGGCAAAACCGCCGTGGCGGTTAATCTTGCGACGACGCTTGTGGCTGACGGCAAGAAGGTCCTGCTGATAGACGCCAACTTCAGGCGGCCGAGTTTCCAAACGATATTTGCGGCTCAGTCGAGTCTCACGCCCGGGCAGGCGGGATTAAGCAACCTGCTGACGGGTCAGAGCAATTTGCAGGACGTGATAAGACCCGGCGGGATGGAGCGGCTGGAGATAATCGAATCCGGGCCGATGCCGGCCAATCCAGCAGAGGCGCTGGGGAGCGAGACGATGCAGCGGCTGATCAAGCAACAGCGGGACAGCTTCGACTACGTGATAGTTGACGGGCCTCCCGTGCTTTTGGCAAGTGAGGCGAAAATACTGGCAAGGTGCGTCGACGGGGCCATTTTGGTGTTCAATGCGGCGGCAACCAGACGAGGGGCGGCTGCGCGAACCATCAGCGAGTTAAGGCAGGTCAACGCCGAGATATTAGGCTGCGTGCTGCTGGGAGTCAAGACGTTAAAGGGCGGTTACTTCCGCGAACTGTTCAAGTCGTATCAGGAATATCAAACGCTTGAGCCAGCGAAAGTGTAATTTGGTTTCACCGCCGAGCACGCTGAGACCGCAGAGTAAACAGTAAAAAATAATCTCTGCGAGCTTCGTGGTCTCTGCGGTAAAAAGGGTGTTTTGAATGGATAGATTTTTGGTCACCGGCGGAGCCGGATTCATCGGTTCAAATATCTGCGCTAAACTTATCTCGCAGGGCTGTTTTGTCAGGGTGATTGACAATCTGCTTACCGGAAAAAAGAGTAATCTTGCCGGCATCCTGGAGAAGATAGAATTCATAGAAGCGGATATGGGGGACCCGGATATTGCGCGGCGGGCGATGAAGGGGATTGACGTGGTCCTGCATCAGGGGGCTTTACCTTCGGTGCCTCGCAGCGTCGATGACCCGGCTGCCACGCACAGGCACTGCGTTGATGCAACCTTCACGCTGCTTTTAGCGGCGCGCGATGCAAAGGTGAAGCGTTTCGTTTACGCCGCCAGTTCGTCGGCCTACGGCGACACGCCAACCCTGCCAAAGATTGAGACGATGCCTGTCAATCCGCTTTCGCCTTATGCCGCTGCAAAGCTCATGGGGGAGTATTATTGTTCCGTCTTCTACAAGGTTTTCGGGCTGGAGACGATTTCGCTGCGGTATTTCAACGTTTTCGGGCCGAACCAGGACCCGACAAGCCAGTATGCTGCGGCAATACCGGCTTTTGTAACTTCTATCCTGAAAGACAAATCGCCGACCGTTTACGGCGACGGTGAGCAGAGCCGGGACTTTACTTATGTAGATAACGTCGTTGAGGCAAACCTGCTTGCCGCAAGGGCAAAACAGACAAAAGGCGAGGTTGTGAATATTGCCTGCGGCGAGGCGGTAACAGTCAATGAAATAATCGACATGATAAACGATATTTTCGGCAAGTCAGTAAAACCGATATATGTTCCGTCCAGAAAGGGCGATGTAAAGCACTCGCTTGCCGACATATCCCTCGCCAAAAAGCTTATCGGCTATAGACCCGTCGTCTTGTTCAAAGAAGGTCTGCAGAAAGCCATCGAGTGGTACCGCACCTTAGAATAGAGAATGTAGAATTGAGAATTGAGAATCACACCACACCATTCTGAATTCTTCATTCTAAATTCTTAATTTGCTCAGCAGATTTTACGAGTTCCTGCCTGTCTATTTCCTGTTGCGACTGAAGGTCGAACAACCATTCGTAGCTGTCGACGATTCGGCCGGGATACAGAACTTCTGTGAAAAAGTCGAAGGGAAAGCAATCGTGCCAGGGTGGCTGGAGTTTGCGGTGGGTTTGCAGGGTAACGTAACCCTGCTTGCGAATTGTGACGTTATAATCGCCATACCAGTTGAATGAGGTAGCCACCGGCGAGACACCTATCTCCTCGTCGTTTAGATAAACCAGTGCGCCGGAGGGATTTGTGTTGATGGTGAGCTTGCGGTCAACGCAGCCGGCCACCGGCAAAAGGCCGGCCAGCAAAATAAACAACGTCAGTGATTTATTTCCACTCATACCAAAACGCCTCATTCGCCAACATTATACACCAAAGTACAAAGCAGAAAAGCCCCCCGCACCTATTTCAACAGAAAGTATGGGGCTCCCATAACAATGCACCTTTCTACTAACCGCCCTTCTTGCCCCTGTTGGCGCCCTATCGTCGAAATAGGCGAGGGGTCCGATAACGCTGGATTTGGGGGCCGGCTCTGCGGTTGACGGGGGGCAATTTTGTATTTAGGATGGTCGACTGATTTGTCGCCGACGCTCCATAGCTATAAGCGATGCTTTTAACTGCGGATTAGTGTATATGGCAAGACAAGATGGAAAAGCCGGTTAAAGCTATGGCGACGGAGCGGCGATTAGATTAGAAGAACAGCGTTTAGCGTATCCGCTATACGCTACCCGCTAAACGCTAAAGGATGAAGATGATAGGTGCCGCGGTAGTAAAAATCAGTGAGGGGGTGGGGGGCGTAGGCCAATTCGGCAGGTTTGTCTGGCGCTCAGCGGTAACTTCCGCCCAAAGCATCGCAAGGAGCGAGACTTACCCGTTGATATGGGCACAAATGCTGCTGATAGGCGTGCGCAGCGTGCCGGTCATTATGATAACCGGTGCGTTCGTAGGTATGACGCTGGCGTTACAGGCATACGACCAGTTAGCGGGGATGGGGCTGGAAGAACACTTAGGCGTGCTTATAAACGTCTCTGTAGTAAAGGAGCTCGGGCCGGTGCTGGCGGCAGTGATGCTGGCCGGACGAATCGGCGGGGCGCTGACGGCAGAGCTCGGCACAATGAACGTCACCGAACAGATAGATGCGATAGAGAGTATGGGGACCGACCCGGTCAGGTATCTGGTGGCGCCTCGCGTGCTGGCGTGCCTTTTATTGACGCCTGCTCTTATCGTCTATGCGGACCTGCTGGGCATCATAGGAGGCTGGTTTGTCAGTGTGGTTCAACTGCACATCAACGCACGGGCATATTGGAGTTTCAGCGCGTACGGCGTGGAACTGTGGGACGTGACCTGCGGCGTCATCAAAGGATTTTTCTTCGGCGGGGCAATTGCGGTAATAAGCTGCTACAAAGGATTCCACTGCAAGGAAGGAGCAAGAGGCGTGGGGCAGGCCTGCACGGAGGCGTTTGTGATGAGCTTCATCGTTATACTAATCATCGACTTTGCTTTAGTGGTGGTCTTCAAGGCAATCTACAACACCTTCTGGCCCTTGCGCAGCATGGTGGGATAACTTCTCACCGCGGAGACCGCAGAGCACGCAGAGATAAATTTTGTTTTTCTCTGCGGTCTCGGCGTGCTCAGCGGTGAAATAAAATCTGAAAAATGGAAAGCGAAACCAAACAAAACGACACCGCGATTACAGAAGCAAGCGGCATCAGGCCCGACGACGGTATCATTGCCCTCAAAAACGTCACCAGGCAGTTCGGGAACAATGTCGTTCTGGATAATATCTCCCTGGCGATAGAGAAGGGCAAGACCACGGTCGTGATTGGCCCCAGCGGGTGCGGCAAGACGGTGCTTCTCAAACATATGATAATTCTGCAGCGCCCCACTTCCGGCGAGGTTTACTTCAAGGGCCAGCGCATAGACAATCTCGACGATAAAGACCTCAATGGGATACGCGCGCATTTCGGGTATCTGTTTCAGGCAGGGGCCTTGTTTGACAGCTTAAGCGTGGCCGAGAACATAATGTTTCCCGTCAGACAGCACTGCCAGGTAACCCGCTTCAGCGCGGTGGAAGAGCTTGTGCGAAACAAGCTCAAGATGGTGGGGCTGGACGGGCTTCAGAACTTTTACCCCGCCAACCTGTCGGGCGGGCAGCGAAAGCGCGTGGCGCTGGCCAGGGCGATAGCTCTTGACCCGGAGGTGATACTGTATGATGAGCCGACCACGGGGCTTGACCCGATACGGGCGGACACGATAAACGAGCTTATTTTGAAGCTGGAGCAGGAGCTTCAGGTGACCAGCGTGGCGGTAACGCACGATATGAAAAGCGCTTACAAGATAGCGGACCGCATCATTATGCTGCACCACGGCAAGATTATAGCCGACGGCGACGCGGACTACATTCGCAATCATTCCGACCCGGTCGTTCAGCAATTCATCAAGGGCGAAGTCAGCAAAAAGGAGCTTGAGCAGCTTCAAAAGACAACTGCCTCTAATTCTGCCCGCCTGCCTTGTAACACGGAAGATTGATGATTGATAATTGATAATTGATAATTGATAATTGATAATTGATAATTAAGAACATGAGTTGGCGAACAACCAATAATCAATCATCAATAATCAATAATCAATTTCCACAGAGTCGAAACCTATCGCGTCTCATAAAAGGGGACGTGTTCGCGGATATGCTGCACCGCTCGGCATACAGCAGCGACGCCAGTATTTACCAGATAGTGCCGAACTGCGTGGTCTATCCTCGCGACGCACAGGACGTCGCGGCGGTTGTCAAATACGCGAGGGAAAAGCAAATACCGGTCGCAGCACGCGGCGCGGGCAGCGGCGTGGCGGGCGAGTCGCTGTGCAGCGGAATAGTGCTGGATGTGACCCGTTATATGAACGGGATTATCGGCACAGAAGACGATGGCCGATTGGTGGTGTGCGAGCCGGGCGTGGTCCTCGATGAATTGAATAACTATCTCGAGGTCTATCGCAGAAAAATCGGGCCTGACCCGTCAACGTCCAACCGGGCGGTCATAGGCGGCTGTGTGGCCAACAACGCAACCGGCGCGCATTCGCTGCAATTCGGGTATATAGGCGACTACGTGGAGCGAATAGAGGCGGTCCTTGCGGACGGCAGCATAGTGGAGTTGGCCAATAACGTTGACCCGCAGCAACAAACTGACAATGTAGGCCGGATTGCAAGGGGCTGCGCCGAGCTATTGGCAGGCAAAGAGCAGGTTATAAAAAAGGCCCTTCCCGCGACTAAACGAAATCGCAGCGGCTACGACATCGCAGGGGTATATCACGATGGAAAAGTCGATTTGGTCCGGCTGATGGCCGGGTCGGAGGGAACGCTTGCGATATTCACGAAAATTACTCTTCGCACAGTGCCTTTACCAAAAGCGAAAGGGCTTTTGCAGCTTGAGTTTGATTCGCTGGAAAAAATGGCAAAGGCGGTGCCGATTATCGTAGGGACAGGCGCCTCGGCCTGCGAGCTGATGGATAATCGTCTGATTGGTATGGCGATTGAGCATCTGCCAGGTTACAGAGATATCCTGCCCGCCAACGCCGTCGCTGCGCTATTAGTTGAGCATACAGGCGAAACCCCTGAGGAGGTAAAAGACAAGATTAAGGCAACGGATTCAGCAATAGGTAATCTTGTAAACAATCGAACGATTGTCTTTGATGAGCAGGCCCAGAAACGATTGTGGAAAGTGAGAAAGGATGCAGTGCCGCTTTTAGACAGGGGAAAAGGCAGGAAAAGGCCGGTGCCTTTTATCGAGGATGTGTCGGTTGAAAACGACAAACTGGTAGAGTACATCGCAGGGCTGCAAAGGATTGGCAGGAAATATGATATTGCGATGAGCTTTTACGGGCACGCCGGCGACGGCGAGCTGCATATCAGGCCTTATCTGGATTTAGGCGAGCAGGGCGACATCGAGAAAATGGTCCAGATAGCAAATGAGGTATTTTCGCTGGCCTGGTCGTTAGGCGGGACCGTCAGCGGCGAGCACGCAGTCGGATTAGTCAGGGCGGCGTTCCTGCGTCGCCAATACGGCGACGCGTTTTACAATCTCCTGTGCGGCATAAAAAAGATTTTCGACCCCGATGGCCTGCTTAACCCCGGCAAGATAATCAGCGACGACCCCGATGTAATGGTGCAAAATCTCAAGGCCAAACACCGTGTGCAGCCGAATAGAACATTCGCGGAATCGGGCGTCATATTCGCGGATGATGAGGTCGCCCTTGAGCTTGAGCAGTGCAATGGCTGCGGTGTTTGCAGGGGCAGGGATGAGCAATTTCGGATGTGCCCGGTATTCAGGGCGGCGGGAGATGAGCTGGCCGGCTCGCGGGCGAAAATGAACGTGCTACGGTTCTGGGCAACTGGGCAACTTGAGGATACGGATTTTGACTCGCCGGAGTTTCGCAAGTTCCTCGATTTGTGCGTTAACTGCAAGGCCTGCTCGCTTGAATGCCCTTCGGGGGTGGACGTCTCGAAGATAATGGCGGCGGCCCGTGCCGAATACGTCCGGCGAAAAGGACTGCGACTAACGGAACGCCTCCTCGGGCGTAATCGATATTTTAGTATGCTGGGCAGTGCTTTTGCGCCTGTTTCCAATTTTGTAATGCGGCCGTGGATAACCAGATGGCTGCTCGAGAAGACGATGGGAATTGACCGCAGGCGAGGGATACCGAGATTTGCCTTCGGCTCATTTTTGACTGCGGGGCGTGCCTACTTAGAGACCTGCAAGTCCGCCGAAGGCGAGACCTCGCCAAATGGCGGGCCCGCCGCCTCGACTCGTCCGCCGAAGGCGAGACCTCGCCAAATGGCGGGCCCGTCTCGACGAGGCCAAGACGAGGCGGGCGTCGAGAGACGGCGAGGCGGGCCGATAGATAAGGTCGCGTATTTCGCCGATACTTATGTCAATTTCAACGACCACGAGCTTGGTTTCGCGGTCATCGACGTCCTGCGGCATAATGATATTGAGGTGATACTGCCCAAGCAAAGGCCTGCGCCACTGCCCGCGATTGTGTATGGCGACGTCAAAACTGCCAAACGGGATTTATCTTACAGCGTGAAATACTTAGCAAAGGCCGTTAGAGAGGGATACAAGATTATCTGTTCAGAACCCAGCGCCGCTTTATGCCTGAAACAGGAACTAAGGCATTACGTCGAAGGCGAAGACGCAAGTATGGTATCCACAAACACTTATGAGCTGATGGAATACCTGCTTGGATTAGCAAAGCAGGACAAGCTTAAAAAGGCCAAAAGCAAGATTTCCAACCAATACGTTTACCACGCACCCTGTCACTTGTTTGCGATTGGGACTTACGGCGCGAGTATCGAGGTATTGAAAAAGGTATGCGGCCTCGATATCGCCGATTTGAAGGCGGGCTGCTGCGGCTTGGCCGGGACATTCGGAATGCAAAAGAAAAATTACGAACTGTCGGAGCAAATTGCAAAATCGCTAAAAGAGGCGCTTGCCAAAACGCCTGCGCAATGCGTCCTTACCGAGTGTGCCGCCTGCGCAATGCAGATTGAACACATAAGCGGAAAACCAGCCCTGCACCCGATAAAGATTTTGGCGCAGGCATACGGTCCGAAATAGGAAACCAGCCCCGGCGAAGGTATCGTCAATACTCTTAGTTTACTGTTGGGGCTTTTCGACTTCGTCTTCCGGCTGCTGTTCTGGTTGCTCTTCCGGTTTTTTGGCGGCTTCTTCGTGGTGAGCTTGTCGAACCGCTTCTTTTTGAGCGGCCTTGAAGGCCTCGACATCGGCACCTTCGGGAACCACAACGACGCTGACCGTGGCCTTCAGGTCGTCTGCAAAACGCAAATTGACGCTGAAAGTGCCGACCTGCTTTATATGCTCATCGAGCGCAACGACGTCATCGGGGACCTCAAAGCCCTGGGCACGCAGGTTCTCGGCTATCTCGTGCTTGAAAACTGAGCCGAACAGATGCCCCTGCTCATTGGCCGATGCGGCGATGACGGCCTCAGCGCCATTGACGGCCTGGGCGGCTTTTTCAAGCTGCTGGCGCTCGAGACGGCGTTGTTCGGAGCGCTGTGCCTTGGCGCGCGAGATTGCCTTTATATTCGTATCCGTGGCGGCCTTGGCGAGCCCCTGGGGAAAAAGAAAGTTTCTCGCGTAGCCGTCGGAGACCTCAACAACATCACCGAGCCAGCCGAGTTTGCTTACGTCACCAGTTAGTAACACCTTCATTTACATACCTCCGCGTTAATAATCGCATTCTTCTTCACCACAAAGACACCATGGTTTTTAATTTTGCCTCGTGGTTTTGTGGTTTAAGCACAGAACGGCAGAAGCGCCATAAGTCTTGCGCGTTTGATGGCCCTTTTGACCTTGCGCTGGCAGCCGGCACAGTTGCCGCTGCGTTTGCGCGAGTATATCTTGCCGCGATGTGTCAGCAGCTTCTGCAGGGTTTCGATATCCTTGTAATCAACGTACTTTTCGCCTCGCCTGCAAAACCGACACGGGGTTTGCTGATGAGTGGACATCTTGTGGGTCCTGTCTGACCTGTCGTTTCTGTCTGTTCTGTCATTTCTTCTTTCGTTGAATTCCGCCATATTTCACCTCTTTCTCGTTTCTCGATGCTCGTTACTCGATTTTCGTCACTCGATACCCTTCGAGCATCGAGTATCGATTTAGAATGGTATATCATCATCGGCTGGTTTTGCAGGCCCGGCCTGACCCGAGCCATCCGGCCCAACCTGGCTGTCCGTGGAAGCTTCACCGCCGGCTGGGGCTCCCGCCCCCGGCGCGCCGGGGCCGCCGCCGAGGAACTGGCAATTATCAACGTGGATTCTGTGCTTGCTGCGCTTGGAGCCATCCTGCGCCGTCCACTGCTCAAACACCAGCCGACCCTCCACAAAAATGGGCCTGCCTTTGCGCATATACTTGTTGATGTTCTCAGCCAGCCGACTAAATGCACGGCAGTCAACGAAGCAGGTCTCTTCTTTGCTTTCGCCGTCTTTGCTGGTCCACTTGCGGTTGACCGCCAGGCCGAACTCCACAACGGGGGTCTGACTGGGAAGATACGACAGTTGCGGGTCACGGGTCAGGTTGCCCATCAGCAATACCTTATTAAAGTTAGCCATAAGTAACTCCTATATGTTCTATTGCACCGCGGTGCCGACGTTATCGTCCGCCGAAGGCGAGACCTCGCCCGCCTCGACTCGCCTCAGCGAGGCCGGGCCAAATGGCGGGCCCGCCGCTGGCGCAGCTTGTTCCGGCTGTTGCTTTGTCTCAGCAGGCGCGGCGCCATAGTCCGCTGGCTGCTGGCCGCGCATTGCAGGGGTTGCTTTCGCTATGTCTTCTTCAGTCAGGTGGTCGGCCCTGAGAATCAGCACTCGCATAATGCGTTCCGAAAGCTGCACGTCCCGCTCGATATCGTGGATTTTTTGCCCGTTGGCCCTGAAGTAGGCGAGTATATAGGTGCCACGGGCACACCTTCTGATTGTGTAGGCCAGCGGCCGCTCATCCCACTTGCGGATAGAGACGATTTCAGCATCGGCCTTGGTCAGCATCTTCGTGACAAGCTCGATGATACCTTCCCAGTCCCTTGCCGCTTCGGCTGAATCTATCAGGAACATACCTTCGTAGAGCTTTTTGACAGCAGTTTCCAAATCAGTTACCTCCAGCAAAAATCGCTAATTGTCTTTTTGTCATACGTTAAAATCACTTTTCAAAACCCTGCCCGTCCCGCAGGCGGGGATTGTGTTTCGTCATTGCCGCCTGGATACCTTCCTGGAGCCAGCATAGCACGGCGTCTTTGGCCCGCGTGATACCCTCGTTTACCAGGGCGCTGTCATTTTTGTCCGGCTCCCCGAGCACGTAGTCAACTGCCGCATCTGGCGGGCATTGTCCAATGCCGATTCGCAGGCGAGGGACGTTATCTGTCCCGAGTTTTTCGAGCACGTCCGTCAGGCCGTTATGCCCGCCGGCGGTGCCTTTGGCCCTTAGCCGGATTTGTCCCGGCTCAAGCCACATATCGTCGAGGACTACGAGCACGTCGCAAAGATGCAGTTTGTAAAAGGCGACGGCGTCGGCGACCGGCCGGCCGCTGCAATTCATATACTGCCAGGGTTTAAGCAGCAGAACCTGCCCGCCGGCGAATTCGCCCTTGCCCAGCCGGGCACCAAAGCTTCTTTTGTCAATCTGTATGCCGACAGCATCGGAAAGCGAATCGACCGCTTTGAAGCCAACATTGTGCCGCGTGTCGGCGTATTTCTTACCGGGATTACCAAGACCAACTATCATTTGCATACCAGGCATATCGGGGGCTCGCTAAAGACAGCCCTATTTTTTCTTCTCCTTGTCTTCCTTTTTCTCTTTCGGCTCCTTCTGTTCCGCGACGGCCTCTTCTCCTTCCTCCTCTTCCTTCTTGACCTCGGTTATAACCTCTGGTGCAACAGGCATCTCGGCCTCAATCTCTTCGGTGGTCTTTGTCTCAGCAACGAGGTGGCAGGTCGCCAGGAGCAATTCGGGCGAGCTTATCAATTTGACCCCTTCGGGCAACTGGAGGTCTTTGGCGTGCAGGGCGTCCCCAAGGGCCATTTCCTTGATGGACACCGATATACGCGCAGGAATATTGGTAACGCGGCACTCGACCTCTACGCGGCCGGTGTGCATCTCGACCATTCCACCCTCGTGTGTGCCTTTTGCGGTGCCTTTAAGCTCTATCGGGACGGCCACGCGGACCATTTCGGTAACATCGACCAGCATCAGGTCAACGTGGATGATTTCCTTTCCGAGGTGGTCATACTGCACGTCCTTGACGAGCACGGTCTCGTTCTTTTCGCCTATCTGGACGTTCATCAGCCGGCGTCCATGATGCAACTCTTCGACGAAGCTGCGGCCATCCAGGGAGATTGCGACGGGCTGCTGCTTGTGGCCATAGACGATGGCCGGGATTTGGCCCTGTTTGCGCAATCTGGCTGAGTCCTTCGACCCTGAAGACGAGCGAACCTCGGCCTTTAACACCACTGTTTTATCCATAGTCTCCTCATAACAAACTGACTTTCATAAGTGCACAAGCCACAAGAGCATAAGTCACAAGTACCCGTGCTCTTGTGCATTGTTGCTCTTTTGCTCTTAAACGAAAAGACTGCTGACTGACTCATTTCTATGAATCCTTTTTATTGCCTCGCCGACCATAGCGGATACCGTCAAGACCTTGACTTTCCTGAGCTTGGCGACCTCGGCAGCGAGCGGTATGGTATCGGTAACCACGACTTCGTCGATGGGCGCTTTACTTAACTGCTCGACGGCGCCCGGTGCGAACACGCCGTGGGTTGCGCCGACGCAGATATTCTCGGCGCCTCGTTCTTTGACCAGCCGGGCGGCGGAGCAGACGGTGCCGGCGGTGGTAATCATATCGTCGCACATAAGGACATTTCTGCCTTCGACGGTGCCTATAAGCTCCTGGGCCTGCACCTCGCTGCCGCTGAGGCGCCTTTTGTGCACAATCGCCAGATCGCCGCCGAGATGCGAGGCGTAACGAGACGCAATTTTGATATTACCCACATCCGGGGAGACGACGGTGAGCTTTCCTATCTTTTTATCGCGGAAGTATTTACTCAACACAAGCTCACCTGTCAGGTGGTCAACCGGTATATCGAAGAAACCCTGGAGCTGCTGGGCGTGGAGGTCGATGGTGAGAACCCGGTCTGCACCTGCGGCGGTGATGACGTTGGCGACGAGTTTTGCGGTAATCGGCACGCGGCCCTCATCCTTGCGGTCCTGGCGTGCATAGCCGAAGTAAGGGATGACGGCTGTAACGCGTTTGGCGCTTGCGCGCTTTAGGCAATCGAGGTAAATGAGCAGCTCGACCAGATGCTCGTCCACGGGACTGCAGGTGGACTGAATTACGAAACAGTCTCTGCCTCGCACGTCGTCCTCGACGCGGATAATCTTTTCGCCGTCGGGGAACCTGTCTATCTGGGCCCCCCCAAGGGGAACATCGAGGTAATCGCACACCGCCTTGGCCAGCGGCCCATTGGAGCTGCCTGAAAATACCTTGATATTATCGTTTAGAAACATCGTTCACTCCCTTGTTACTCGTCACGACTGCGCCGGGGTCGATATGGGCCCCGTCTTTAAGCTCAAGCGGCGCTATGAGCACCGAGCCGGAGCCGATGAAGCAGTTATCGCCGATGGTAGTGCGGTAAATTTGTTTACCGTCATAGTTGGCGGTAATCGAGCCGGCACCTATGTTGACATTTTTGCCGACGTTGGCGTCGCCGATATAGCTGTGGTGGCGTGCTCGGACGCCCTCGGCAAGCGTCGAGTTTTTGACTTCCGTGAAGACGCCGAGCACGACGTCATCGCCGATTTTCGTGCCGCTTCGCAGGTGAGCAAAAGGTCCGACGCGGCAGTTTCGACCTATGACAACTTCACCATAAACACAGGTGAACGGCTCAATGACTGTGTCCTGGCCGATTTGCGCCCTGGCGTCTATCCAGGTATTGGGCGGGTCAACGATGGTTACGCCGTTTTCCATCAGCCGCTTCTGGATTCTTCGCTGCATAATCTTGCCGGCATCGCTGAGCTGCTCACGGCTGTTGACGCTTATTGCCTCCTCGGGGCGGACGGCGGTGACGGCGACGACCTTGTGCCCGCTTGCAATAATCAGAGCCAGCGCATCGGTGAGATAAAACTCGCCCTTAACATTGTCGGGTTTTACCTGCTCGACGTGCTCAAAAAGAATTTTATTGTCAAAGAGATAATAGCTCGGGTTGACCTCCTGAATTTTGAGCTGTTCCGGCGTGCAGTCGGCGTGCTCGATGATGCCCTGGATATTGCCGTAGGCGTCTCGGACGATACGTCCGTAGCCGCTTGCGTCTTCGAGGACGGCCGTTGCCAAAGTAGCCGCAGCGTGCTCGGCATTATGTTTTTCAATAAGTGTTTTGAGCGTCTCGGTGCGAATCAGGGGGCCGTCGCCGCATAGAACCAGTGTCTGTCCTGTAAAATCCTTAAGGTGCTCCCTGCAGCACATCACCGCGTGGGCGGTTCCTTTCTGCTCCTTTTGCTCAACCCACGCAATATCGCCGGCATCGCTGAAACGCTCTCTTACATGCTCGGAGCTGAAGCCCACAACTACGTACATTTTATCAACGCCGACTCCCCGGCAGGCATCCAGCACATACGAAAGCATCGGCCGGCCGCATACCTCGTGCAGCACCTTCGCTATCTTGGTGTTCATCCGCTTGCTTATCCCAGCCGCCAAAATTATCGCAACTCTTTGAGCCATAACCACAACTTAAGACTTAACACTAAAAACTCAAAACTTAATATCTACCCGGCCAGGACTCGAACCTGGAATGGGAGGACCAAAACCTCCTGTGTTACCGATTACACCACCGGGTATTTTCTATTGATGATTTTCAATTGATTATTGATTATTTACAAACAGCAGACACAACTGAGAACCGCTCGCTGCTAATTATCAATAATCAATCATCAATAATCAATCCAGGTTGTCACGGAGGCCATTCCAAACCGGCCTGACTGGGCTACCGTCGGAGGCCTGAGTCAACCACGCCGTGATACTGTTGACCCACGAACACCCCTTGCGACGGAGCTAAGTGGAAATAATATACTCCATCTGCTCCAGACTGGCAACCATTTTTTTGAAAAAAAACTCGCCCGGCGAAGGCGCTGAATAATCCGAAGAAATGATATAGACGCCGAGCCGTAGCCGGACAGGCAGTTATGGTTTATTGGGGCTTTGTGCCCCGGGGGCAGGCCCTTCCCCGACCAGGTCGGGGCTCACGGCAGGATTGTCCGCCGCAGGCGAGGCCGGGCGTTTATCCATCTTGAAGGTCTTAACGATGTGTCTGGTGGCCGGCTCGGAGACAGGGGGAATACGACGCACCGGGCCTTCGGAAGAGGTCTTGATTTCATCAACAAAATCCTGAGTCAGGACGCTATTGATAATGCGACCCGTTGATTCATCGATTTCGATTTGGCCGGCGCCCTGGCCAGAAACCTCGCGCCTCATTCTCACGCCACCCGACACGGTCTCCCGGGCAGCGGCCGCGGGCCTGATAACGATATTAACATCTATGATGGCAATCCCGCACCCATTTGGGGATTCGGTTACCGGTTCCGTCTGGCGCCCTATAGTTTCCGGGACTTTTGAAGTGGTCGACGATGATGTTCCAAAATGGGTGCGGGACTCTTTGAGCCGGAACGTCCACTCCACCATAACCTCTTCCTCGTCCATCTGCTCGGTGCGACTCCAAATCGTCGCTCGTCGCCCGCCGGCAGGCGAGGTCTCGCCGAAGGCGGACTCGTCGCCCGTGACCCGAGTCGCGAGGCACGGGTCACCCGTCTCGCCGAAGCGAGCCGAGGCAGGACCCGTCACGACATTGACATCAGGGAAAACAGCCATCTGGTTTTCCAGTTCACGTTTTATTCCCGCTTCAGAGAACTGATTGTCGATGGTCTGGTTAATCTGGTCCTTGTTGGGTATGTTGGGAACTTTGGACTTTGCGGAGCTGACAACGGCCTGCAGGCCATTGATTTTGTCTATACGGCCCTGCGGCGTTATTCTGATATAGAATCCCTCTCCCAGGACCCCAGCGAGCGGCAGGGCCCGTGAGGATATTTTGGGCTGATTTGCGTCGGAATCATACTCAACACTTACGTCCTGCCCGCCTTCGGCGAGACCTCGCCTGCCGGCGGGCCCGCCTCGACTCGCGTCGGGCGAGGCGGGGCCTTTAAGCTTCAGAGCGGCCTGCCTGTAAGAATACTTGGCCCAGGCACGGCCATCCGCCTGGACCTCTTCAATGTCAAGGTCGCATCCGAGCCGAACGGTTTGCGTGAAGACCTGCTGATTACCGTCCACTACTCGCGTGGTTGTCTGCTCGGTGACTGACAACAAATAAAATTTGTCACCCGGCTGAAACCTGAACTTCAGCTCGCCGCAAAAAGCTTTACCGCAGAGCACGCCGAGACCGCAGAGAAAAAATACTAATCCCGATAAAATCGGGACTGCGTGCTTTGCGCTCTCTGCGGTGAAAATTATCTTGGTATTTTTCATTATAAAACGGCTCCCAACTGGCCGCAGGCGGCGTTTATGGTCTGGCCCATTTTCAGCCGGACAGTCGTCTCTATACCGGATTCCCTCAACGTATTTGCAAACCGCTCAATGGCTTCTGTGCCGCCTGGTCGCAGGTTACAGCCCGCGTTAGGGTTATACTCTATCAGATTTACGTTGCACCGGACAGGATGCAATCGCTTAACCAAAAGCCGAGCGTGCAGCACAGTATCATTAACGCCCTTTATCATACAATACTCAAACGTTACGCGGTTGTGCGTTTTATGCTGATAAACTTCAACCGCCCGAAAGAGCCGGTCCAGCGGATATCTTTTCGCTATCGGCATAAGTTTCTGCCGGATCGCATCTGTAGGCGCGTTGAGCGATATCGCCAGCCGCGGCCCGCCTCGACTCGTCCTGTCCGCCTTCGGCGAGACCTCGCCTGCCGGCGGGCCCGTCTCGCCTCCGGCTCGCCGAGGCGGGCGCGAGTCAGGCGAGGCGGGCTGGATGTCCTCATCGGCCAAGCGTTCTATGCCCTCCGGCAAGCCGCAGGTGCTGATTGTGATGTGGCGAATGCCGATTTTTCGCCCCTCGGGATGATTGAGTATCCGCACGGCATCAAGGACCGCTTCATAATTGGCCAACGGCTCGCCCATACCCATAAATACAACGTTGGTAATACAGCGTTCAGTTCTTTTCTGTCCGCTGTCCGCTGTCCGCTGTTCGCTGACCAAGTTGACCTGATCGACTATCTCAGCCGTCGTCAGGTTGCGCTTAAGCCCAAGTCGGCCCGTCGCACAAAAAACACACCCCATCGCACAACCCGCCTGCGTCGAAACGCAAAGCGTCCGCCTGCCATCACCCTGAGAAATTCCTTTGCCCTCAGGAATCCCTTTGGGATTCCGAGGACTTGGCCCCGGGAATTCCTTGAATTCCACGGGGGAATTTCCAGGACTAAGTCTCCTCTGAAATCTCTTTGAGATTTCGAGGACTTTATCCCGGGAATCCTCCGGATTCCACGGGGCCGGAAATCTTTTAGATTTCACGGGGTCAAACAATAGCACTGATTCTATGCGTTTGCCGTCGGGTAGACCAAAAACGTATTTAACCGTCCCGTCAGGGTCCGTCAGCTTTTCGACGACCTGCAACGCCGAGATATAATACTCTTGCTCCGTAAGCCGGGTGCGAAAAGATTTGCTCAAGGGAGTAATTGCGGAAATATCCGTCACGCCCTTAGTGTGGATGAAGCCGAAGATGTAGCCGGCTATATATTTCTTCTGCCCCAGCCCTACAACCAGCCGCTCAAGCTCACCAAACGTCTTCGATTTAAGGTCCCTGTCCACAAGGACATTTTACCAAAAACATTCTGTTTTTCAAAAGGGGGTCAGGAGTATTTTTCAAAAAGGTCTCATAAAATCCAGTTTTTTTCAAAAAAATCTAAAGTCTTGACTGGGATACGTCCGATAGTTACTATATCAATTGATGTATATCAAACAACGTATATGGGAAAGGAACCTGATCTGTGCTGGTTCTTAGTAGGCGAAAAAACGAGAGCATCGTAATTGCAGACGAGATTACGGTCACAGTAGTTGACATCCGAGGCGAACAGATTCGCCTGGGAATAACTGCGCCAAAAAACATAGAGGTTCACAGGCAGGAAATTTTCGCAAGGATTCAGCGGGAAAAAGCCGCGGAAAGGTTCAATTATGGAGAATGAACAAACTGGGAATGCTTCGGTAATGCGGCCAAGCATAGCGAAACGCCTTTTCGACTCCCTTGTTCAAGAGCTCTCACTGGAGTGCAGTAGAGTAGTCTTGGACAATATTCTCCCTGGCGAATTTTTGGAGAAAGCAAGCAAAATAGTAGTCAGTCTCAAAGCTCTCCAAATGGTTGGCCCGGAGGAATTTATGGCCCTCTACACAAAGGGTCAGCTCGACGAGGTGATGAAGCGGAATATCGGAAATTTACCGGAGCAATACGAACCAGACCCGGAGCCGGAACAATGATTGGCACAGGACTTGCTATTACGTATACGAAGACGAATACGAATAGATATATAGATCAATCGTATACGAATACGGATACGTATACGTGTTCGAGGGATCTTGATCCAATTTCGTCTTCGGATTCGTCAGAAATAGCCGGTAAAAAGTTGGTGATGGAGATTCGGAAAAATGACAGAAGTTGAACTTGCCAGCAGGATGCGGTCAGCAGGTTTTGACTTACATACTGCAAAAAGCGTTTCTGAACGCGGTCTTATCCTCGAAAAAGCACTCAAGTGGATTATCCCGCCTCGCAACATTTCGGACATCTCTTGTTTCCGCCGGGTCTGCGGCTG